>ERZ778503.911-NODE-911-length-23146-cov-7.545407_pt1 | contig 23146 bp, 22 predicted proteins | sample MGYA00510047_ERZ778503 | MGnify/ENA primary metagenome ERZ778503 (study PRJEB29527, sample SAMN07138965) | mouse gut metagenome | material: feces | host: mouse | place: China:Nanjing | collected 2016-01-25 ... | reverse complement strand
CTCTTGCAAGCAAGCTTGCATCGGATTTCTTGACCTTTTGACCCTGGTATCATGAACATTTTATTAACCAATGAAGTAAAATCAAAAAAAGATGCAAAAAGTTTTTTGAAATTGAACATTTATGCATCTTTTTTCAAAAGGATAAAAAATTTAATTTTACGTTTTGATAATAGTTAGTTCACAATTTGCTTACTCATTGACTATTAGCAACTTTCAGATTATCTAAATCTAAACATAGCACCTAATCAAAAGAACTAAAAGTTTGCATTTTGAGAATAGTAAAATTATAATCACTATGATATAATAAATAAAATTGAAAGCGGAGAATCAAAGATATTAATATTTATATAAATCTCCAAACAACTATGGTTTTGTTTGGAGATTTATTAAGTAATTTCTGTTCTCTTTGAATACTCAAAAAGTCTTAAAAATCATTCTTTTTATTAAAACTACTTTAATACAAGATTAGGGGGAATCCATCATGCTTATTCTTGGACTACACAAAACTACTTTGTTGGATTATCCAGGACATGTCGCAGCTACACTTTTTACAGGCGGTTGTAATTTTCGCTGTCCCTACTGTCACAACAAGGACATTGTGCAAACAACGGAATCGCTTGTCCCTCTTTCCAAGACAGAACTTTTTTCTTTCTTGGAAAAGCGACGTGATGTTCTTACTGGTGTGTGTATTACAGGCGGAGAACCCACCCTGCATTTCGATTTACCTGATTTGATTCGACAAATCAAAGCGCTAGGTTATCTCGTAAAACTTGACACAAACGGAACCAATTCTAATATGTTAAAATTCCTAATCCATGCTCATCTCATTGATTATTGTGCCATGGATATTAAAAATACTCCTGAAAAATACAATATTACTGTTGGTGCTTTATCGAACAGTTCTTTTTTGGACCTGTCCACAGTGAGTACATCCATTCAATTTCTAATACAACAATCAATAATTCCTTATGAATTTCGCACCACAATTGTACAAGAATTTCACACTGAAGCTGATCTGCGCGCTATTTGCAAATGGATTGCTGGCGCACAGGCATATTTTCTACAATCCTATCAGGATAGTGAAGGCGTATTGCAGAAAGGACTTCATGCGCACTCTGCGGAAACTTTACAATCCTATGTGACACTCTGTCGCCAATATATTCCCAATACGACATTGCGCGGCATATAAATTATATTATCACGCATAAGAGTTGCTTATAGTAAACAATTCGGGCAGTATGCAAAATTTTGTATTCAAAAAATCACCCTTTATAATCAGAATTATACTCTCAACTTATAAAAAGAAGTATAATAATTATATTTCTACGCGTTTCATATAATATCCAAAACAACCTCTATATACCTTCTTGTCCGCATCCTGCTGCATTCGCGCCTCTCCATTCTCAAATCCTTCAAATCCAAACATTTGTGCGATTCGTTGTTCACGCTCATAATAGACGCCTGGCACCCCAAGATAGTACTGAATTTCTTTCTGCGTATAGCGAAATAGAAGTAATTGTCTATAATTATAATATGCGTGTAACACAAATGAATTTGCCGCCAACTCATGATACTTTGCCGCTAGTATCACTGCATCTTTTGGCCGTATCAGGATACTTTGTGCTTCTGGACAAATATGAATTTCTGGATATAACTTTAATAATTGTTGCCATTTATCCTCATGAATTTCCTCATAAATATCATGGCAGTGATCTTCTTGTTCTTCTAACTTAGTCGTCTTACTCTCTGATACTAGAACCGAACTGTTATTATATTCAGTGCTATTTTCTTTTTCTTTTGGAATGATAGTAGGCTGTTCCCGAAGCACACAGATACCCTTGCGCGTTCCATACATTGGTATCTCAATCCGAATACAGTGCGCAAAATCTGCCTTGTCATTCCATTGAAATTTCATCATACCATATCCACCCTTAATCGGAACTTCTCCCATCAATATCTTTTCGTCATATATATTTGTGGCATACACTCTACAACGATTGCCACATTGTTGCGGCACGCCTCTCAACCCTATATGAAAACCATCATCCTCCACCCGCAGGAACCCAATATTGCGTTCCTTCTTTCCATTATTTGTATAATCAATATAAAAAAACTGCATCTGAAAGCTCCTTTCCATTCCGTTCCTGCCTATTCTAATGTATGTCCACCTTCTCTGTTTTATGCTTTTGGAAACAGAAGTTATATATCATATAATGGTTTATTTCCTCTGTATCGCCGCGCAGGAATCAAGCAGCTTTTTAATATATTTCCTCTTTGCGTTTGCACACATAAAAAGCACCCTCAAAAGAGGATGCTCTTTTTACATAGCGCCTTTATCTCTAATAATTACTCTAACGAATCAATATATTTCATATAATTTACGACCATCAGTGCAATTTTGAAGGTCAGCGCATCATCAAACTTTCTAATGTCAAGCCCTGTGGACTGATGCAATTTTTCTATTCGATACACAAGTGTGTTTCTGTGTACATAAAGCTGTCTGGATGTCTCCGACACATTAAGATTGTTATCGAAAAACTTTTGCACTGTTGTTAAAATCTCATCATCCAAATCATCTGGAATATTGTCTCCAAAAATCTCTCTCATAAAGATACGACACAAATTAATTGGCAACTGGTATATTAAGCGCCCTATCCCTAATGTATTATAGGCGCTAACTGCCTTTTCCATATAGAATATCATTGCCACATCACGAGCCATCTTTGCTTCTTTATAGGATTTGGAGACCTCCTTCAACTCAGGAACAATTGTTCCGTAAGACACTTTTGTAATTAACATTGCCTCTGAATTGAGCATGTCCACAATCACCTGAGCAGTTTGCTCCACCTCGTCATAAGCTTCCAGAGAACTAACTTCCTTGATTAAAATAATATTTTTCTGTTCTACAGCAGTCAAATAGCAACCAACTTGACCTTCAAAAATGTTTTTTAACATTTCCATAGAAATGTTATCCTTATCATTTTGTGGCTCAATTAAATATACCACTCGTGGTACTTCGGGAATGATATGGAGCTTCTTAGCGCGATTATAGATATCAACCAACAGCAGGTTGTCGAGCAATAGATTCTGGAAGAAGTTATTTTTATCAAAATGTTCTTTATATGCAATCACCAGATTCTGAATCTGGCTCACTGCCACCTTTCCGATCATATATGCATCGGCACCAGAACCTTTTGCAATCAGCACATACAGTACATCTCCGTCCTCGAGAATCTTCAACATATGAAATCCACCCACAATCTGGCTGTCAGCCGGTGATGTAACAAAATTCTTCACAAGATCCTGTGATATATTCCTGCTGTCAAACGTTGCCGCCACTGTGATTCCTTCCATATCAATCACACATAGATCAATCTTGGTGATAGCCTTTAGCTCGTCAATACTTGTCTGAATTATTTGATTTGAAATCATATATGAACCGTTACTGAAAACTTATAAAAAGTAGTAAACTTTCATGTTTCATTCCTACTTTATTGTGTATGCTTTTGTATCGAATATATTCGGATACTACTCACAAGTTTCATAGGCGTAGTTTCCTGACTAACATATTTGAGCTGAAAAGTTCTTTTTCTCTTTTTATAATGTTACTTGTTTTACAGTATTTTTCTCCTTTCCTATTTTTTCATATCCCTCGATATGCTACGCTGTAACCTACGTTTTCTTTTTCTAGTTGCTTTGCTTTTTGCATTCTATTAATATTCTCATAGTTGTTTTTACCGATTTAATGATTCTTTATACTTTTTATTTGTTTGTCTAATTCCTTGAAAAAATCTTATTGAATAATGAAACCCATGTGAATTGCTTCACATGGGTAACTTTTATCAGATAAATCTACACAAATTAGTTTGTGACAATCTTCTCTGTCTCTTTGTCAAATACGTGAATCTTCTCGATATCAATTGCAAACTTCACTTTGTCGCCTGGTCTTGCTGTTGTTCTAGGATCAACTCTTGCTGTGATTGGGAACTCTGCCAAGTCCGCATATAAGAATACTTCTGCACCAAGGAGCTCATATACACGGATTGTTGTCTCAAAAGTACTCTCAGACTTTGCTTCTACCATCATCTGTGAATCATAGATATCTTCTGGTCTAATACCAAATGTAACAGTCTTTCCGCTGTAGCCACCCTCAATCAACTTCTTTGACTTTGCAGGAGGAAGTGGAATAGAAAGTCCAGCTACCTTTAAGTATGCTGTATCACCCTTTACCTCTACCTTCGCATCAATAAAGTTCATCTGTGGTGATCCCATAAATCCTGCAACGAACAAGTTCTGTGGCTTCTCATACAGATTCTGTGGTGTATCTACCTGCTGAACAACACCATCCTTCATAACAACGATACGTGTACCAAGAGTCATAGCCTCTGTCTGGTCATGTGTAACATAAATGATTGTTGTGCCAAGTCTCTGATGCAGTTTTGCAATCTCGATACGCATCTGTACACGAAGTTTTGCATCCAAGTTAGAGAGAGGCTCATCCATCAAGAACACCTTAGGATTACGCACGATTGCACGTCCCATAGCAACACGCTGTCTCTGACCACCTGACAATGCCTTTGGCTTTCTTTCAAGGAGTGCTGTCAAGTCAAGAATCTTAGCTGCTTCTTTAACCATTTTATCAATTTCATTCTTAGGAACTTTTCTTAATTTCAGACCAAATGCCATATTATCATATACTGACATGTGTGGGTATAACGCATAGTTCTGGAAAACCATCGCGATATCTCTATCCTTAGGCTCAACGTCATTCACAACTCTGTCACCAATCTTTAACTCGCCGGAAGAAATGTCTTCAAGACCTGCAATCATACGAAGTGTAGTTGACTTTCCACAACCTGAAGGTCCAACGAAAATGATGAACTCTTTATCAGCGATCTCAAGATTAAAGTTCTTTACTGCCTCGAATCCATTTGAATATACTTTACAAACGTTTTTTAATGATAAACTTGCCATATTAAAATGCCTCCCGAAAAAATGATTATTTTGTTTCGTTGAAAGTATCGTGCACCCGTACATTCTTTCAACAAGTTATTTTTTACATGGTTTAAGTATAAAATAAAATTACTTAAATTACTATGCAACAAATCCACAAAGATTTTTTAACGCTTATGTTACAATTGCTTATCAGTTCTATCACAATCCAAGTTTTCCCATATCCCATAGACAATTTGTCTAATTTTTTTGCACAATTCTATACAAATTAGACAATCCCATTTTACCTTTTTTATGCTACTCCTCTAAACTCCCATTATTTTCTGGCATTTCGACGAATTTTCCATTTCGATACTCTTTTTTAGGCTTTGCATTTTGTTCAACAATTCCCTGTTGTTCCCGTTCCATGCGGTCACTTTCGGCAAATATGCCATCGTCCTGCTCCGCATTCTTACCGCTGATATCAACCAATGCATCCTCATATCTTTTGAACACACGCAGGAGCAAAATAGATTTTAAATAAATCACCATTCCAAATGCCAACAATATAAGAATCGGCAAACTCTGGGGTATAAAATAAAGGACTATCACAGGAACCGCATAAATAGCAATCAGCAAAACAGTTGTTGGAAAATGTGAAATCGCCATCAAAAATGCATTTTTAATTGTATTCTTGACCGGATTGACAAATCGCGCTTGAAGCGGAAACATAAACATAACTCCCAACAAAATAATAAAGGTAACTACAAACATAGCAATCCGAATCCACTGCGCAAATTCAATCCCAGAATACAAAATAATACGAAAATCTATTGTCAGAATCCCCAAAACGACAACAAGAAGCAACCATATTATCGTTCCCTGCTTAAAATTCTCTTTAAATCCCTTCCAGAACCCCCGCACAATGTAAGTTTCTTCGTTTTTTACCATCTTAAATCCCATATAATATGCGGCGGAAAAAGCAGCTCCAATCGTGAAGAACGGAATACTAAAAATCAGAAATAATACATTTAGTATCATGATATCCGCAATCTTGCTTAGAAAGTTCATTAACGGGCTGTCTAATTTAAACATTTGATTAAAAATCTCCTCTCAGTCTTAGACAAGGCTGGTGTATACCTGCTTGTAATTGCGCAATAGCTTCTGATGCGTGACAAGCGCCAGGTCTGCTTTCTCTTTCGCCTTATCCATTATTTCGTCATAGTGTTTCAAGAAGGTGTCTGCCACAATCGCCTCATATTTTCCAGAAATAATACCATTGTTGAGATCGTTGACAATTTCCTCCTTGGTATACGCTTCTCTGTAAGGCTTTGATTCCATAGAGTTCACCACCTGTTCTGAAATTTGCAGAATTGCTTCCTTGTGTCCCATTCCGCTTGCCTTCAATCCTCTAGGATAGCCATTTCCATCAAATCGCTCATGATGCGCGGCTGCAACCTTGATAATCTCCTTCGACAACTTTTTCTCAAGCGTCTTTTCCATAATTTCTACATGTGTTTTGATCAGGTTTTTCTCTGCGTCACTAAAGGCACGTGGCGCATTCAATAATTCTATAGGGATTGCGAGCATACCAATATCATGCAATAGCGCAGCGTAATATACTTCGTTTTTGTCCAGTTCACTCAACTTTAATTTTCTTCCAAGTTCACGGCAAACATACACTGTCGCAATTGTCTCCGACACTGCTTGCTCGTCTTTCAATCCTGTACAATACATAAGCATCTTCAAATATTTTTCTTTTTCATCGTCGGATAAGAGCACATATTCAAGACTCTCACTGTATGATTCCCTATATGTATGATCCGCTAATTTCGTAAAAATATCAAATTGTGCCACTGTATCATCCAACAATGAACATACTTCTGGATCATACTTTGTTCCTGCATACTTATGAATCATTTTACAGTCAAATTTTTCTCCAAAAGAACGATGCCAAACATCGGCAATCTCTGCGACCTTTAAAACTTCCAATTCAAAGCGGAAACGATAATCCATATCCTTTGTCTTACTGTAATCTGTATGGTGATAGAGCACCATTTTTGATTGTTCATCTAATGGTGAGAGATACTTTAAGAAAAGATAGCCATACACAGAATGTGGTATTGGATTTTTTGCCTCAAAAGTCAACTGCTTGCGCACATCATCTGTTTTGTATGCTCCAATATCATGTAGAAGTGCTAATACCATAAGGTCGGCAATCTCATATTTTTCATAAGTTCCATAGGTTTCTAGCATCTTGGCCATAATATAGCTCACCCGCATACAGTGATGCGCCATAGGTTTATTCATCAACCTCAGCGTCTCATAAATCAAATCTACCATATTTCTGCTCGTTATATATTCTACTGCCATTTTCTTCACCCCTTGCTTTTTTGTTTAGAAACTGCATATAACGCGTCATTTGTCAACAGTTTCTTACTGATTCATAAATCAATCTTCTCTGCATTGGCGTATACCGAATGCCATCCTTTGCCTGCTCTGTGTTGGTATCCACAAATCCCATGCGATGATAAAAACCAGTCGCATAAGGCGCTGCATTGACTGTGATGCAGTCGCGTCCTTCCTCTGTCATGACATAACGACTTACATATTCAATCAATCCCCTGCCAATTCCCATTTTGTGATATTTCCTATCTACAAAAAGCAATGATATGTGTGTCTCGTCCCGCAGGCTGATCATCCCAACCATGTGATTGTTATCATACGCCCCGAAAAGTTGATATGCCCCCATAATAAACATTCTGTAAAGCACCGTGTCTGTGATAAAATCTTGAAAACTTTCGATACCTTCCGGCGTGTAATCACATGCTTCAAACTGCATGAAAGTCCGCCATGCAAGTGCCATGGCATCATCCCATTCACTGCGATATGCCGGTCTGAAGGCAATTCTTACTGGCTTGATAATGCCTCTGTTAAATCTCCTCCTAATATCCAATTTTTCAATCACCTTCTAACTTTTGCAGAATCCTTTTTGTACAATTCCTAACCAACACAATAATGCACTAGAAACCTAATACTCATTATAACAGTATAGCACATTTTTATAAAATTGTATATTTATTCTGAAAATATTATTTTGTAGCTTATACCAATTTGTTACTTTTCACTATGTACTTGCTGCATGAGGTCAAATCCAGCATATGCAACAAGTATTGTAATCCAGTCATACAATCGAATAGAAAAGATTCATCTTCCCCTACGCGCGCCGGGCACCCGTCAGCCTACGCTGATATATTTCCTTTGGGTGCCCATGTGCATAAAAAGAACACAGACTCCTTAAGAAAGCCTGTGCTCTACAAACGCTATTGACAGATAAAAAATTTTTCCAGCGCTTCAACCGCCTCGCCCTCATCAGACCCCTTTGCGGCGATTGTCACATTCATTCCCTCAGAAGGGTTAAATGCAATAATTCCCATAATACTTTTTGCATTGATTTTGTACTTGTCATACTCTAGCAGAATTTCGCTCTTGTATTGGCTAGCAATCTGGACAATCTCGGCCAGCGGATGATCATATCTTTTCTCAATTTCCTTTACCCTTACTTCTCTTTTTAACACACCAGTTCCCTCCGTTACATCTACACATAGACTCATAAAGCCATTTACATATGAAAACTCTTGCAAAGCAATCTTATTTTTTATATTAATGTAATATTTGATTAATGTAATAATTGCTTAAAATTTGTATGGTATTATTGTCTATTTTTTTTTAAGAAAAGTCAATATTTTTTCTGAAAAAAGTTTCTCAAAAGACCAAAAACCGTCTTTTTCACGAAAAACAGGCCTATTTTAAGTATTTCATTAGTATTTTCTGCAACACATCAATATCAATTGGCTTGGTCATAAAATCATCAAAGCCTTTCTTAATGTATTCTTCCCGCGCGCCTGTAACCGCATTCGCTGTCAAAACAACAATTGGGGTACTATGACTAACACTTTCTGGATTACTGTGCAAGTACTGCATCAAATCCGTACCACTCATTTCTGGCATCATGTCATCTGTCAAAATTAAATCGTACTTTTCTTGGTCGAGATGTGCAGCTGCTACCACACCTCCATCTGCGCGGTCAACCTCAATCTCAAGCATTTCCAAAATCGATGCAATCACTTCAAGGTTCATCTCATTATCATCTATCACATAAACCTTTTTTCCAGGAAAGCACATTGTTTCGAGACTTTCTTCCTCGTCACTCTGCGTTTGAAACTGATTCTTATAGTCTCCAATAGGAACATTGGAAAGAACATGCTGCGGAATTAACACACAGAAGCTAGACCCTTTTCCATACTCGCTCTCCACATTCAATTTGCCCTCCATCAATTCCACAAGCCGAGATGTGATATTAAGCCCCAACCCAGTTCCTTCCACACTTCTGTTCTTCAACAAATCAAGTCGCTCAAACTCTACAAAAAGCTTTGGAATCTCCTCCTTACGGATTCCTACACCGCTGTCTGAAACTCGAATGTCAAGCAAGATATTTTCCTCGTCAAGGTAAGTAGAAAGTTCCTGTTTTCTTACACAAAGTTCCACCCATCCCTTTTCTGTATACTTCACAGCATTTGTCATCAAGTTTAGAATGACTTGCTTAATGCGCACTTCATCACCATAAAGCAAATCTGGAATCGTTCGGTCTATATCAAGACGCAACTCCAAACCAGCCTTTATCACTCTATCCTTTATTATCGCTACAACATCACTGAGCACTGAAGAAAGCCTGTAGTCTGATTTTATAATATCTATTTTTCCAGTTTCTATCTTGGAAAAATCAAGAACATCATTGATTAGTGCCAACAGGGTTCTTCCTGCACTTTGTATATCCACTGCATGTTTGCGAATGTTGGTATCTTTTGTCTCGTGCAAAATCAGCTCATTTGATCCAAGAATTGCATTGAGCGGTGTGCGAATCTCATGAGACATATGTGACAGAAAACGGCTCTTTTGCTCATTTGCCTCCTCCGCTGCAATCTTATCTCTTTCCATAATGACATGATTTGCTTCCGCTCGCATTCGATTAATCTCATTGCGACTGCGTACAACCCAAACTAACATACATACGCCAAAAACAAATGCACCATATCCAAAAGCAACCGAACATGGATAAACTGCATTATTCCAATAAAAGAAAATACTTACAACTGCGCTGCAAATCACTGCGCCATAGCCAAGAAATGCCTCGACAGCAGGCATCAGCTTTTCCTGAAGAAAGCTCAAGATACACGTCCCTATATCCAGTGCGATTAGAATATGTATAATCGAATAAAAACTTGACATGCTATGCGCAAAGATTGCAAATGCTGTAATACTCACTATCACAATAATAAAGTTAATTAAAACCAGTATATCATATCGCCTCTGCCCTGGGAAAAACGCGCACTGTGTAAATAGCATTAGGGGAATTGGCAACATAATTAGCGAGAGACTGTTGAACCAACTCACAATGGAAGTTCGCTCAATAAAGATTTCCATACACCCACAATCCGTCGCAAGATATATGACAGAAAGTGCCAAAAAACAGATAAGCCATCCCAAGGAATGGACATCGCGCGTTTTGTCTACCAATATTGCAGAACGGCTTGCAATCAGACTTAACAAAATAACTAGTCCAATCACCATACACACACCAAGACTGCGATAAGATTTTTCCATGATATAGCGGATCAACGCATATCGGTCTCCAACTGCCAAGAACTGTATTGTAGCAGAACCCTCGTCCGCCATATTTTCCAGCACAAGCGTGATAACATCTCCCTTTTCAAACCCCTTCGTTTGTACCTGGTGAAACATGTACATTCTTTTACCATGCGAGCGATATTTCTGTTGATAAGAATGTTGATACCACAAAGTATCATTCACATATACTGTAGTGTCAAGTGCTCTTGCTCTAAAACAGAGATATTCCTCTGGCGATGGAGTAAAATCGAGCGTCTTTGATATCGATACACCTCCTTCTTCTATTTGAACTTGTAAGTAACGCTTTGCGCGTGTTGTTATAGTTTGGGAAGTACCTGTATAATACCATTCATCGCCAAACCACACGTCATTTTTTCCCATATTTTTAAAATGACGCTGGACTGGCGAATTGACACAGATCATTATTGTAATAACAAATGCAATAATTAGAACAACACTGTAAAACATCTTCACAATAAAATCGATATCCATCTTCCTGAGTCGTTTCCACATATGTTCTTTCCTTTCTCCTCACCGGTCTGTGATTTTCTTCTTTACAATCAAACATTTGTTCTTTTTTATAAGCACAAATTATTTCCTAGCGGTTCCTTAGCTGCTCTTATTTTTGTCCTCCACTAAAGTCCACAAATAACCGATACCATACACTATTTTAATATAATTGTGCGCATCCAACTTATTACAAAGCATATGAACTGTCTCCGCCAGCATCTTCTCATCAATAAAGATTCTGCATTCAGAGCATAATTTCTCCACAAGTGCTTTTTTCTTAAGCACAATCCCCTTATTTTCCACCAAATTGCGCAGCAAACATTGCTCCAGCTGATTCAATCGTACCCTTTTGCCCGCAATACGATATTCTTCCACATCAAAATTAAACTGATAGTTATCTATAACAACAAGGTGTTCTCCAATAATACTTCTCTTAGATCCAGCACCAATTGCTTCGAATCTACTGATTGCATAATATCCAATACCCTTTTTTCTGCTTTTAAACTGTGTCCAGACTTTTGCCTTAAGCACTGCTGTATTAAACGGTTTCGTAATATAATCTGAGATACATAGTTCTTTAAACTTTTGCACATTCAACCTTTCCCCATAGGGCACAACAAGTATAATTGCAGGATTTTTAGATTCATAGAAACCATTATTCAACTCGTCAATCAGTTCATTCCCATCTCCATCCGGCAACTTTGTCTCAATTATTATTAACTGGAACACCTCTCTTTTTAGCAGGGCAACAGCCGATGCAAAGGTACTACAAGTGTAGACATGTGTCTCAGCCTCTCTCATTGCCCATCCTATCCGCTCCGCCAGTTTGAAGTCTGCTTCAATTATCAATATATTGTTCATATTGCTATCGCTACCTTTTCTTTACACAACCCATTTATCCCTTTTACAGACACTATTTATAGACAGTCCTTGAATCTACTTTCAAGAACTGTCTATATTAGTCAAACTTAATGTTTATTTTCTATTTCGTAATGTTTCGTAATCGCTTGTAATTTCATAACAGATTATAGACCTTATCTGCCATATTATCAATACATTCTTTAGAAAAGGTATTCGTCAAACAATAATTTTGTTACAATTCACACCAACGTCAGATTTTGCACCAATTTACGAACATTCGGTGTGAATTGTAACAATTGATGCACACAAAATGCCTAAGAGCAGGCATTTTGGCGCTGGATCCGACACCATGCAGCAAGTGCATGGCGCGGGTGTGAAAAGTAACATAATTTTCTCTCACCCTGTAAGTATTCCTGCAAGGACTACACTTGCCACAAGTCCAGAAGCCGTAGACAGTAACGCCCCTGCAAGTGTCCATCTCGTTTTTGTGATTTTTGCTGCCATAAAATATACAGACATTGTATAAAACACCGTTTCTGTGCTCGCCAGTGCAAGCGAAGTAGCAATCCCCGCAAAGGAATCTGTACCATACTCCTTAAAAATATCCAATGCAAGTCCTGTCGCCGCAGACGCGGAAAAAAGTTTCACCACAAAAAGCGATACTAACTCATTCGGAAAATTGTCTGTAAACAAAACAATCACATGTCCAATCATGTTCCCTGCAAATTCCAAAAATCCAGATGCCCGCAGCACTCCTACTGCAATCATCAATCCGATGAGCGTCGGAACAATATTTATCACAGTGCGCATACCGTCCTTTGCTCCTCTAGTAAAACTAGCATAGATATCCTTTTTCTGTGACAGTCCCATCGCAACAATATAGAAAATCAGTGCTGGTATCAGCATATTTGATATCCGCGTCATAACAGAAACTCCTACATAGAAATCTGTTTTGTATTAATCTATATTCCCACGCACCTCAAAATATAACCGATTCTATTTTACAGAAATTTCCAAAAACAATTTGATTTAGTACTTATGTACTATGTCTATAAGTACTTTTTCGGTTTATATTATCTTTTGCCGACACGGATATTTTGCCTTTCGAGCATTTACTAAGGAGATTCCATAGATGATTAATTTTGCTTTTTGCTATGAACAAAATGAACTATTAGAATTTGTTAAAGAAGAAATATTAAACTGTTTTCGCTATCGAGATGTAAAAATTGCTGTGAAATGCTATCACAACGCCTATGAATTACAGCGCTGCATCTGTTGCAACTGCCCAGATATCATATTCTATGATAGAACAGAAGACGGGGGAATAATGCACAGTGTCATCTTACAGGCCAAACGACAAAACAAGCAACTTATTTCCATAGTCACACAAAACAAAGATTATAATCCATCTGTGGAAGATATTTTGTTAGAACCTGTATATATCATGCCAGACAAAAGCCGTCGGCAACTCTGGGCATATGCCTCCCTCGCCTACGAAACAATTCTTGATGATGCTGATTCTTTTTCCTATTATGTCAGACCCGACTATATCCATACTCCAGTGAAGGAAATCCGTTATTTTGTCTCCGAAGGAAGACGTACCCATATTGTCTCGTCAAACTACAGGGACACATTTTACCAGAAACTTGACGTTGTTGAAAAGCGTATTCACCTAAAAAACTGTCAATTTATACGCATTCATAAATCCTATCTGGTCAATGCCCGCTACATTGATGGATACAGCCGTGACTATGTACTTCTCACCACTGGAGAACGACTGCGTATCAGTAAATATGAATATTACAAGACCCTTCGCAGACAACTTCAGGATTCCAAACGCAGACATTCTATACCCTTCCATTTCACAGAAGGATAATATACGGAGAAGGAAGAATGTCTGATTAAACATTCTTCCCTGGTGGTTAGAAGGGAATTTTATGTGAGGAATGTATTGCTACCTCCTCCGCGCTATCCCATTTTTATTGTAACATACAATACCAAAAATACCGACTCCCAATTCTTCGCAAAATTCTCCCAATTCTTCACATCATTTTGGTAATCTTTGGAATCCCATTTCCTTCTGTCAGCGCTGCTTTGGCAAGCTTGTCCGCCTCCTCATTATATTTATCTCCTGTGTGTGCTGCTATTTTTTGAAAAGTTATCTGTATTCGTTTACCGCTTGCTTTCATAAATGCAGCGTACTTTTTTGTCAAATCGTTGTTTGTTTTCCAACCGCCAGTCGCCCACATCTCAATTCCCATATAGTCATAACAGATTTTTACTGCCAAATACTGATTGACCTCACACCATTTGACTGCAAACATCGCCCCAAGCATTTCTCCTGTAACATTGCGCAGTTCTAATGATTCTGGATTATTTCCATTGCCAGACTCGCGAACAATATTCCCGTCTGGCAAAATCAAAACACAGCCAAAAGAATATCTTCCTAATTCTTTCTGAAAACTACCATCAACATAAGCAACTACCTGATTGGTCTTAGATTCTTCTACAGCGCTATCACTTAGATTCTGAAAGGGATTTTCTGTTCCACTCAGATATGCCTGCGCTTCATCCTCCGAGAAAAAGCTCTTGTACTGCGCCCCTGAATATCCATCAACCGAGGCCTTGCAAGCCTCCCATGTCTTAAAAATACCCGTTTTCTTTCCTTTTTTAACCGCATATATCTTCTTTGCCATGTTTATTCCTGCCTTATTCTCTCACCTATTTTACACAAATTTACGCTGTGAAACATTTATTTTTGACCGTAATCCCTTATCATAGCTCTTTCTCATAGGGTAAAAGTTTCGCAAGATACCCTCTCTGACAGAGCATCTCCTCAATCTCATCAAGCACTGTCTCACTTTCTGCACTGACAGTATGAAAATGATAGCCTGATGTCACATTCAATAGCGGTGTAGACTTTCCAGACCGAATATTGTCAATAAACGCACGCACATCTCTGCGACTTTTAATGTTGAGCGTCGCACACACCTTTCCATATGCTCTATGATTTACCATCACATTCAAAACCCTTCCGCCAAAGTCTACAATTGTATTCAACTCATCCTCCACCTGCGCATCTGTATGACAAACTTTAAATGTGCGCTCACAGAGATTTTGCGCTGTGCGCTCAAGATAATATCCTTTTGTTGTGGATTTGATAGGATAACCCTCTGTGCGCAAAAGAGCTATATCCTGCACAACCACCTGACGGCTCACACCGGTCTCTCTCCCTAGTGCACTGCCAGAAATTGGTTCTTGTGCCTGCTGCATTTTTGTCAAAATAAACTTTCTGCGCTCGTCCCCAGTCAATTCTTTCTCCATAATCTGCTTTACAAATCCCCTTTCAAATCTATCAGTCTACATCAATTACACGCAAATGCTTTAGACTGATATCTAAGATTGGCGCCGAGTGTGTAAGTGCTCCACTTGATACATAATCCACACCCAACGCTATAATTTTCTTAATATTTTCTTTTGTAATGTTGCCAGAACACTCCGTCTCTGCCCTGCCGTCAATCAATTGTATCGCCTCTGCCATTTGATCTAATGTCATATTGTCAAGCATAATGATATCTGCACCTGCTTCCACTGCCTCTTGCACCATATCAAGGTTCTCTACTTCCACCTCGATTTTTCTAACAAAAGGCGCATATGCCTTCGCTGCCTCCACTGCATTGCGCACTCCTCCAGCCGCATCAATATGATTATCTTTTAACAATACACCATCAGAAAGGTTATACCTATGATTTCCACCTCCGCCAACGCGCACTGCATACTTCTCAAACACCCGCATACCAGGGGTTGTCTTTCTAGTATCTAGTAACTTCGTCTTTGTTCCTTTCAAAAGCTGCACTATATCATACGTGTATGTTGCAATCCCACTTAAACGTTGCAAATAATTCAACGCTGTGCGCTCACCAGACAACAATACACGGATATCTCCTGTAACTATGGCAAGTACTGTGCCCTTTTGCACTACATCACCATCTTTTACATTATAAACCACCTTTGTATCTTTGTCTAGCAGTGTAAATACCCGTTCAAAAACTGTAAGTCCGGCCACAATGCCATCCTCCTTACAGATTAATTGTACTTCTCCCTTTTTATAGTTAGGCATAACTGCATTGGTTGACACATCCTCATAATTAATATCCTCCTCCAACGCCATTTGAATATATTTATCCGCAACAAGTTTTATTGTAATTGGATTCATACCCATTCCTCCTTCTCCTTTTTTCCACAAATTTTTTCTGCTGCGCGTTTTGCAAATACAAGACTTTCCAAAAGACTATTGCTTGCAAGCCTGTTCCTCCCGTGAACACCATTGCAACTGGTCTCTCCTACTGCGTACAAATGTTTCATAGTCGTCTGGGAATCACTATCCACATGAATCCCTCCCATAAAATAGTGTTGTGCTGGTACAATTGGCACAGGTTCTTTCAACAAATCATATCCTTCTGCAAGACAATGACTATAAATGTTTGGAAAATGTTCTTTAATAATACATTCTGGTACTTTTTCAAAGGAAAGGTACTCATAATCTACACCTTCTTTTTCCATCTCCTTTAGAATCGCATCTGTCACCACATCACGCGGAAGAAGTTCATCAACAAAACGCTCCCCTTTATGATTTTGTATGACAGCTCCCTCTCCTCGTGCAGATTCCGATATTAAAAAGCTCCTGCCTGGTTTGGTACTATAGAGACAAGTTGGATGAATTTGCACATAATCCATATGCTCTAACGCTACACTGTGCTCCTCTGCAATGCGACATGCATCCCCTGTCATCAATGAAAAATTTGTAGAATGCTGATAAAGTCCTCCTATCCCACCAGTTGCCATCACTGTATCTGACGCATATATTTCTAACAAATTTGCCTTTTGGTCTCTTGCCTGTATACCGATACAAACGCCATCTTGCTCCATAAGATCAATCATTGTCGTGTATTCCATAATGGTGACATTTTCAAGCTTATACACATGTGACAGCAGCGTGGTTGTAATCTCCTCACCTGTAATATCCTTATGAAAACAAATACGTGGCTGCGAGTGTGCCCCTTCTCTTGTATAGACAAGGCTTCCATCTGCATTTTTCTCAAAACGCACCCCCATCGCTAATAGATGATTAATTACTGCTCGACTGGAATGAATCATAATCGCCACACTTTCCTTGCGATTTTCATAGTGTCCCGCACGCATAGTATCCTCAAAATACGCGTTATAATCACTTTCGTCGCGCAACACACAGATTCCACCCTGTGCCAACATAGAATCACAACTTGCAATATCCTCTTTTGACAACATCAATATTTTTTTCTCCTGTGGCAAAGATAATGCCGTGTAAAGCCCTGCAACACCACATCCAGCAATAACTACATCATAATACAGTTTTCTTGTCATTTTTGCCAACCATATCCTTTCTTTTTTCTTCCAATCTGACAAAATGTATCTCATATCTTGTCAAACGCTTATGACGGTGCAAGTTCTAGCATTCGTTCTAACGTTTGCCGAGCAGCTTTATTTATTGCATTATCTTGCAAAAGTACCTCATTTTTTCCTGTTTTAAGGACTTCAATTATATTCTCCAGCGTTATTTGCTTCATACCAGAACAAATAGGTTCTGTCTCTGGAAAATAAAATGCTGCGTCTGGTCTTGCCTGTTGTAGCGCATATTCGACGCCAGACTCTGTTGCAATAATAAACTCCATTTCAGAACTTTTTTCTGCGTAGGACAAAATTCCACTTGTAGAACCAATATAGTCTGCATATTCCAGCACTTCTTGATTGCATTCAGGGTGCGCAAGCACCTTCGCAGTAGGATGCTGTGCGCGCAGCTTTTGAATTTCTTGTGCGCACATATGCTCATGAATTGGACAAAATCCATCCAGAAAAAGAATATTTTTGTCTGGAACATTCTTCGCTGTATATTGTGCAAGATTTTTATCTGGAATAAATAAAATATTTTTATTTGGCAAATTTCGCACAATTGAAACCGCATTTGCAGAAGTCACGCTGACATTTGACCATGACTTAATCTCTGCTGTTGAATTAATATAACACACAACTGCAAGGTCCTCATATTGCTCTCTTGCCTTTTGTACTGCTGCTTGATCTACCATATGCGCCATCGGACAGTCTGCCTGTGCATTTGGCATCAACACAGTCTTTGACGGATTTAGTAATTTTGCACTTTCCCCCATAAAAGAAACTCCGCAAAACACAATAACCCTATGTGGTAGCGCAATCGCTTTTTTGCTTAGAAAATAAGAATCTCCTATGTAATCTGCAATCTTCTGTATTTCAGCTTGGACATAATAATGTGCCAAAATGATTGCATCTTTTTCCTGTTTTAACTTCTGTATCTCCTCTTGTTTTGTCATATTAACCCTCCATACCGCCTTTGACGGCTCAAATAATAATGCGTGAAAAATACTTCTACGCAAAGCAGCCTTGGCTGCGAGCGAACTGTAGGAAACAGTTCTTATGCAGTATAGCATATATCTTTACACATGACAAGACATATGAAATGACAAAACAAATCTTATTGACTTCAATCCTACAGGCTGATAAAATAATATCAGTAATGTGAAATTAAAATTTCACACCTCCTGATTTGTACGCCTGCTGAAGCAGGCAGATGGGAGCTAATGTGAAAAATAAATTTTTCACACGGCAAATTTTGGTAAGAATGGGGATTTTTGTGAAAGATTTTTTAATATGAAAGGTAGGGTATTCATTATGCAATATGTAACAAGCGGAACCTGTTCTAAAATGATTGATTTTGAAGTTGAGAACAACATTATAAAATCGGTGGCATTCACTGGTGGCTGCAATGGCAATTTAAAGGGGATTTCAGCTCTGGTTGCCGGAATGTCAGTTGATGATGCAATCTCTAAGCTCAAAGGTATCAAATGTGGATTTAAAAATACCTCCTGTCCAGACCAGTTGGCACATGCGCTGGAACAGTACAAAGCAGAAGCAGCAAAATCATAAATCGGAGGCTGAAAAGTATGAAACGCATCGTCTTTACTGGCGGCGGCTCCGCCGGACATGTGACGCCAAATATCGCTCTGTTCCCGAAACTCAAAAGCCTAGGTTATGATATCCACTATATCGGCTCCTACGACGGCATTGAGAAAAAGCTGATCGAAGATTACCGCATTCCTTATTATGGGATTTCTACTGGAAAACTCCGAAGATATTTTGACATTAAAAACTTTAGCGACCCTTTTCGTGTCATTAAGGGCTTTGTTGAAGCGAGAAAAATTCTAAAGACATTAAAACCAGATATTGTTTTTAGCAAGGGTGGATTTGTGAGTGTTCCTGTTGTTCGTGCAGCGGCGATGCTAAAAATCCCTTGTATTATACACGAGTCCGATATGACTCCCGGGCTTGCGAACAATCTATGTATTCCCGTCGCCCGTAAAGTTTGTTGCAATTTCCCAGAGACGCTACAAAATCTGCCTGCTGAAAAGGCAGTACTCACAGGCTCTCCTATACGAAATGAACTCACAAAAGGCAGTAAACAAAAGGGATTGCAAATGTGCGGTTTTAATGTGGCAAAACCTGTAATTATGGTGATTGGAGGAAGTCTTGGCGCTGCCGGTGTCAACAAACTGGTTCGTGAAGCACTCCCCAAGCTGCTCGAAGATTTTCAGATTGTACACATCTGTGGAAAGGAAAAGATTGATAACTTGCTTCTAAAAACTGCAGGCTACAAACAATTTGAATTTGTAAAAGAGGATCTAAAAGACCTGTTTGCAATGGCAGATATTGTTATCTCACGTGCTGGAGCCAACGCAATCTGCGAACTTCTAGCGCTGAGAAAGCCCAATCTTTTAATACCCTTACCTGCTCATGCAAGTCGCGGAGACCAGATCTTAAACGCAAAGAGTTTTGAGTCACAGGGCTTTTCCATGGTTGCCGACGAAGATTATCTTACTGCTGTAACGCTAACAGAGAAAGTGCATGAATTGTATTTTACAAGACAGTCTTATATTGACGCGATGCAAAACAGCAAAATAAAAGATTCTATTGACACAATTACAGCGTTAATTCAAGAAACCATAACTCAATAAACGCCGACATCGCGCCGGGCACCCGTCAACGAACCGATAAATCGGTTTGATGACGGGTGCTCGTGTACAATCGAGTAGGGAAGGTTGCTTCCCCTACTCGCCGCGCGACCCATGCGCCGCCTTAGCAGCTTATTTCCTCTGCACAGGTCTGTGCATAAAAAAGCTGAAAACCTTTGATCTTTTAGGTTTCCAGCTCTTTTCTTCTATCACGCAAACAGTTCGATGCTATCTAATTGTTTGCGTGACACAAAGGATTCGACTCAATATTAATGAGGACATTTATCAAATGTCTGAGTTGAAATATGGTCACCAAATATATTTTTACCACATTTGCTACATCTTTGTCCTTCGTAATATTCTACTCTACAATGACCATCACTGTAAATATAATGCATAGCTTGTTTACCATCCACATAAGTATGGGTGCAGGTGTTATGTGGTTGTATCTCATTTTCTTCTAGATTGTCATAATATACATTGCCACTTTCATCTACAAAAAGCACACTTGTTTCACTCGTAATGTATGTTTCTATTTTGTCCAAACATTCATCTGTTTGCCCCTTTAGTTGTTCAACATCTTCCCCAATAAAAAATGATTGTACTTTTTCGGCATCATTACTTTCATTAAAGTATGCCACATCTCTTGATTGATATGCTGCCGCCGTCAGTGAGGATGCAAAAACTCCTGCTGCAATAAGAGCGGTTCCTACCACTTTACTAAACAATCCAAATTTCTTTCTATTCTTCATCATATTTTTAATTCTCTCCGTTAGCTCTTTTTCACCTGCATTCTTCCCAAGACCCATAAAAGGTACGATTGCACTGTATTTCCCTTCTGCAAAATCCACAACCATATTCGCATAATCCTTAATTTGTTGTGGATTCTTTCCCGCCAAAACTTTTTCGTCACAATACATTTCTGCAACAATGCTCCAGCGTTTCCAGAGATAATAAACAAAAGGATTGTAAAAGTTCAAGAAAACCACCACATACAAAAGCACTTTGACAAGATTATCCTTGACTTTGATATGTATTAACTCATGATTTAGTGCATCTTTCAGTCTATCCTGTGTGAAATCAATATCTGGCAATATAATATTTCCATATAACAACCCTGTTGCAACAGGCGTATCCAATCCGCGACAACGATAGACTTTTACTTTGCCATTGCCACCGAGCACATGAATCATATTTGTCTCTATTTCACTTGGATTGGAATATTTCAGTATTGTCCTATGTGCTTTTTTATAATTTCCTGCCATATGAAATATTAAACATATGCTTATTAAAATCAAAATAAACATTATAATATATGACAACGTATTGTAAGCAACTATTCTATTTTTATAAATGAATATAGAATACCCACTATTATTAATCTGCCCATCTTTGCTTTGTAGAAATTTTCCTACCCTAAGTACGTTTCTCACCCATGCACCATAGTTCATACAGAAATATGGAAATGGAATGAGAAATAAAACAATTGTTACAGTAAGATAAACTTTGTGCCAAACTATCGGCAGATGTCGTTTTGTGTACACGTATGACAATATATAAATTATAATCGCAACACTTCCTGCGAACCCCATTGTATGAAACAGACTCATCTCTATCCCTACTATTAAAGAACCATAAAAGAATAACATTACAATCTTGTTTGTCTATCCTTTCGATTGCAATGTTATTTCTTTACAGTTCCTAATGCAGATACAAAAAATGTATATGCTAGATGATTCGCTACAACCTCACAATTTGTAATTACTGTTTCAACGTGTATGCTTTGTAAAGCTCAATTACGCACAAGTGTGCTAATGCATTCACAGAACCATTGTACACTCCACTATTGTAGATTTCTGACTAAGCTATCGGTACATATCCACAGTCACTTATTTATATGATTTTGTGGAATTTCATCTAATTAGCTTTTCCTTTCCTAGATTTTTGTTTCGTCTCTAGTTTTTGGACTTAACTATACTTTGGATTTTAGATACTTTGAGCCTATTTATTTACTTAGATTCTTCTTCTATCATTGCTCTAAGGTTGTTTGCAACGGTTTCATTGATACTTCTTCCACCAGTAAGCGCTGACAAGAATCGAATGACTGAACCTTCATACAATTCGTCAAGTAAGTATCTTGTTCGTACTTTCTCATACTCTGGAATTGTAAGCGCAGCATAGTACACTTTTTTCCGTCCACGCATCTCTGTCCTAATGAGCCCTTTGTCTATTAACCGCCTTAAAAAGGTATTGACTGTCTGTTTCGCCCACACTTTCTCTGTATTGTTGCTCAAATACGCCATAAATTCAGAGAACATTTTACCATTTGTTCCTTCTTCCCATAAATAATCCATAATCAGCGCCTCTGAGCGTGACATTCCAGTATCTGTTATCTTTGACATATTTTCTACTCCTCTCCTAACTGCTTTTTTATTGTTCCTATCTTCTATATATTACTATTATTCCGTCATACTTGTAAAGCTTTTTCGACAAAATTTATAATTTTTCATAATAATTCATTACAATTTACACCCACACTAGAGTACCTATTCCTTTAAGAGGACTTGATATAAATTGCAACATATGACTATTTTCCAACAAAAGATTCTTTGACTTGATCCAATGCTTCAGGAGTCATGCCGCATGGTTTCATCACGAGTGTCTGTCCATCGTCATTATACCGTGGAATCAAATGGATATGAAAATGGAATACGGTCTGTCCTGCAACCTCATTGTTATTCTGAATGATATTAAATCCGTCACAACCAAATTTTTCTGTCATCTTCACAGCCATATCCCTTGCGAGTACAAGCGCTTTAGAAGCCGTACTATCATCAATCTCATACAAATTTTTAAAATGCTCTTTGGGCAGAATCAGCGCATGTCCCTTTGTGGCAGGATTTAAATCAAGTATTACTCGAAAATCTTCATCTTCATGCAATGTCCTTGATGGTATCGTACCATTTGCTATCTTACAAAATATACAATTATCGTCCTTCATAAGTTTCCCTCCATTCTAAATCATGAGCGGTCTCGGAAACTCTTTAAGCCCGAATTTCCGCTCTTTTTTCATGTTC
>ERZ778503.904-NODE-904-length-23301-cov-6.697754_pt1 | contig 23301 bp, 14 predicted proteins | sample MGYA00510047_ERZ778503 | MGnify/ENA primary metagenome ERZ778503 (study PRJEB29527, sample SAMN07138965) | mouse gut metagenome | material: feces | host: mouse | place: China:Nanjing | collected 2016-01-25 ... | reverse complement strand
AAAATGCCGCTCTGGTTCTGGCTGTTATTGGTTTCCGCATTGGTGGCGTTGCCGCTTCCCGAAGAACTGTCCCCGTCGTAGGCTGCCGCCATCAGCAGCTCTTTCCTGTCATACACTGCAGGCAGGCGGTTTTCCACGGTGTAGAGGTAACTCCTCTCCATCTTCTCCGTTCCCTCCCTGCACCACAACGTACACAATCCTCATTTGCCTTTTGCATTAAATCTACAACACCTATTTTGATTCCCCTTGCTTAAATCCTCCATCCTGCATCTGATAAAATATCCGCTCGAAAAACACACTGTCTGGTTCATACGGGAAATAAGTTATTATTTTGATATCCTGAAAACCGTCTCCGTCAAAATCATTTACTTCTATTTCATAAACCTCACTTGCCACCTGATAAGAAGCTGAAAAATCATGAAGAATGTCCCCCTGAATATTTGTCAGATAAACAACTGGATATGGTTTATTTCCTTCCAAAACCCCTGCTACAATGTTCACCTGCCCCCATTCATCCAACTCAACCGTTCTTTCAAGTTCCTGATGAATGCGCAGATTTCCCACATCCATAATGTTGTATGGGCGGAAAACATAATGCTTGCATATTTCATATGTTTTGGTTAGTTCAATTGTGGCATCAATCCTGTCATTTTCCAAAAATTTTAAAGTTAAAGTTCCTATTTTCTCAGAATTATAATTATAAAGTTGACATTCCGCCATATAACCGACAATGCTTCCCGTAAATCTTCCACTTGTGTCATAATCTTGAGTTGCAAAAGTACCCTTAATCATATCCCCTTCTACTTGAAATATGCGAAAAGAAAATATTGCATTATATAAATAATTTTCACCATGCCAATCTTCTGCTACCCATTTCTTTTTTATATATTCATCATAATTTATAGATTTCTCTTGCACAACATTGTTACTAGTAAAGAAATATACTACTGCTGTTCCTGTTGCCAGCAATCCCGCTATAAACTTCTTTAAGCTTCGCAATTTATTATACATAAACAAACCTCTCTAAGGCGACCTGCCAGCCTTCCATCGTCCTGTTATAATACAGCTACTGGACTTCTGACAGGTCATTGTCAAAACTATTTCATTAATTCATAATCATATTTAAACTGAAATGTATTTTAAACTATTTGAAATAAGTTAGCTGTTATTGATTCATAAAATGCTGATACCATTTTTCTGCAGCAATACTCCTTTCTTCTATCGCTTCCTTACCGTCAGCAGACCTTTCATATGAAGCATGAAATACCAATGCCATTTCACTCGGACTATACAATTCTTCAATATACTCACTATAGCTAAGCTTGTATGGCGAATAATATTCGAGTGTCGCAAACCATTCCCTGTGATCTGACGGTGTTGAAGCCTGACAGCTCCATATAAAATACTCCAATTCAAGTTCCATAAGCAGGTTTGGATTATTTGTAGATAAATCATTGACAAAATCAATTCCCATTTTATATCTTATATTATCCTCTGTTTCCTCCCCCGTTTCAAAATACATGGTATATCCTTGATATTCACTTAACCAATAAAAAAATTTATCTTTTACTGGTGTCAATTGAAACAACCCATATCCCCCGTTTACACTATTTAATGTCTGCCAAACTCCCGGATTAAGCCTGCTTTCTTCATCCACATTTCCCAGTAACCCACATATAGCATTTACAGTCCAACCCTCATTAATAAGGTAATCATAAATATATTGAGCATTTGCCTCCTGCTGTTCTTTTTCCAGTCTGTCCTTATCTGTACCAACAATTGCATAACATGTATTGTTTGCACGCATCTGTTCTGCTCTGGCTTCAAGCGCCTCGAGTGTTTCATGGAATACGCCCTCTACACCTCCATAAAAAATATCCGCATCAAAGTCATGGCTCATTACATTATCAAATGTGGCAGCCGCATAATTTATTGTCTGCAATGCATGGTAATACCGTATCCTTATATCTATGGCATTTCCTTTCTCTCCTGCCGAAATGGAGTTATCACTCATTACTGCCTTCATGATATCATTCTCCACCGACTTCCCGCTCGGGTCCTTATAATTCACCGGATTCCCCTCACAGTATACATACCTGTTCAGCGTAAGCGGCTCCCTGATATCTCCAAGATAAGAGTCCTCCGTAAAGAATGACCCTGCCGCTATGTTATAGTACCTCGCCCTTAAATACAGGCTTCCCACGTTCGGGCTGTAGGATTCCCCGTTATAGGCATAAATGTTCTCATACTGCGGCGCACCGTATCATAAAAGTAAAGCATTATACCTACAGGTATATCCTTTTTTATTCTACTCTAACGCTAATACAATTGCTTTTGCTTATTCATACCTCTTTCTAAATTTTCAAGTGGAAAATATATCGTCCCACCTCCCTCATCGGTGTCATATTCGACTACTTTTATAAACTGCTCCCCGTTTTTCTGTATTTCACAGTTTTCTCCTCTGAAAACATCTTCCATCCATAAGGTATATCACCCGCCTCCATTCGTATGCCATCACCATCTGCACATACATAAATCCTCTCTTCAGCAAAAGGCACCTGAAATATATTCCAGTCACCCACATTCTCTCTGTAAACTACCAGATAACGATAAAAGTGACATAAAGCACAACGCTACAGTAAATCAAGATTACCTTCAAAGTATTCTATCTCCGGATATTCCTCAATGTTGCCTGTTTCTTCCCTTTCCATGGTAAAAACTACTCCATTTGCCACTTCTTCCGTTAAGCCTCCATAGACACCTGTTAAGCTGCTTATGATTTCATGGACCTACTTGTCAAGAGATCCGGCAAATCCTCTTATAGCGTCCTCCTGTCCCTTCTATAGGCATCCCCTGTAACACCATCAGGCTACTTTCCACAAGACTTTTCTGAAAGCTGGCATGCGCCGCGCTATCCGCAAAACTGTAAAATATGCTCTCACCACTCTAAAAATTTTTTACTCTCTCTTCTTTTTCTTTATAATGTATTCAAGCATTTTTAGCTGAGCCTCTGACAAATAATCAATATTTTTTTCAAGTAATTCTTTTGCTTCAGTATATTTCTTTCCTTTCCAATAACTTTCTGCTTTTTTTAACTCAACATTCACATAATATTTTTTCAATAATTCTTTATTTGTATCAATGCTAAACTGATATATTTTTTGAAAATTAAGAGAAGTCGATATATCAATTTTTTGAAACAATATTTTGACTGCTTCTGCCAAATAGATAATTCCTTTTTCCATTTCGCCTTTGCTTGGTATTTGATAAAAACCTTTATATTCTTGAATAGATTTGTACTCTAATCCATCTTGTAATGAAAAAATATTGCCATCATTATCAATAAAATGACATGTTATTTCATAACTAATAGTCGAAAATATTATTTCAATCTGGTTTTTTTCTCCAACAAAACTTATAGCATTATCATCTTCCTTCTCTATAAGGCTATATCCAAACTTATATAAAAAAGCAAAATGAATTTTTGCATATTTGTTAATCTGGTTCATAATCTCCTTTACTGTGGTGGATACCAATATCCTTCAAAATATGTCCAACCACTATTTTGCAATAGATTTCGCTCTGCTCCTAAAAATCCGGCACTATTCATAGGAAATACTGACACATCTTTTATTGGTACTCCTTCATTCATAACACTTCGTAGAATTCCACTATTTTGGTACCAATTTGCTTGTGGATTACCCATATCCGGCAAATAATCGGCTATCTTAAATTCTCCATTGGATACATTTCCAAAGATATTTAAGTCCTTCATTTTCCCAATAACCGGCACCTTTCCATTTCTAGCAAGTTCTTGTGGAACTGTTTTAGGTGGTCTTACATTACTTTCATTTGGAACCGTCTGATTCTTGCAAGACCTAACCGCCTGCCTTACAAGCGCCGCCTGCACCGCATACCCAACTGCCTGCCCTGCATACCTCACAGAACACTTATTGTCCCCTTCCCAGAAGGCATCCAGCATGGCTAATGGTCTTTCAAGAGGGTCCCTGAAAATTGTCCCGTTTGGGTTTTCCAGAACATACGCTGCACCATAGATAAGGTATGATGGGTCTCTCAGAAGCTGGTATGTGCCATGGAAGCTTCCTGCCGCTCCTGCCAGAAAATTATTGTTGGTCTCAAAAAAGTCCGCAGCCCAGTCTCTTTTTTCCCCATATGCGTTTTCAAGCTGCTGGTCCCTCAGCAGGATCGCCGTTCCAGTCACAGGGGAAAACAAAGCCGAACTGATAACCGCGATTCCCTGCCCGACAGGGTTATAAAGCAGGAATTCCTCCACGCTGTCCATAAACTGCTGATTCTTTGCTGCCTTCTCGGCAAGGCGGTTTTCTGCATATTCCGAAAAAGAATCCGGAAAGTAAAAAACTATTTCCCCGTTCTCTTCCCCCCTGATAAGACCAGATATATCCGTGTTTCCAAGCATGATATGCCCGCTCGGGTCCTTATAATTCACCGGATTCCCCTCACAGTATACATACCTGTTCAGCGTAAGCGGCTCCCTGATATCTCCAAGATAAGAGTCCTCCGTAAAGAATGACCCTGCCGCTATGTTATAGTACCTCGCCCTTAAATACAGGCTTCCCACGTTCGGGCTGTAGGATTCCCCGTTATAGGCATAAATGTTCTCATACTGCGGCGCACCGTAGGTGATTTCACCAAATGCAGCATAGCGGTAGGAACGGCATACCTGCCCTTCCCCGTTGCTAATACCCGTGACGCTGCCCCTCCCGTCATACAGGTAATAACCCGTGCTTCCGTCGAAACGGTCAAGGGATATCCTCCCAGACCCATACACATAGGCGGTGTCCATGGCGCCGCTGCAGTTCTGCTCCACAAGCACCTCCGCATAGGTACGGTTCACGTCGCTGATGTATTCAGTCAGCTCATAGTCCTTCTCCTTCCCTGATGTCTTTATCAGGCTTATCAGGTACTCCTCTTTTGCGCTTACCTCTCCCTCTGTCGGGAATAAAATGCCGCTCTGGTTCTGGCTGTTATTGGTTTCCGCATTGGTGGCGTTGCCGCCTCCCGAAGAGCCGTTCCCGTTACTGTCATTCCCCTTATTGCCGTTATCCTTCCCGTTTCCTCCCTTTTCGTTGTTTGCGCTGCTGTTACCCCTGTTCCCGTTATTCTTTACAGTTCCCGTCACCGTTTCCGCAGGCGCGCCCGTGCCGTCAGGTCCGTTTCCGCTGCCTCCGCCGGTGACGGAGCCGTTTTCTCCGGCTGCGGCATTATTTCCGTTCCCGCTGTTTCCCGAGCCCTTATTGTCCTTATTACTGCCGTTCCCGTTCCCGCTGTTCCCTTTTAAGTCCCCGTCCGTGTGCAGGTTGTAGTTCAGTTGGAACACCCTGTTCCCGTCCCCGTCGTAGGCTGCCGCCATCAGCAGCTCTTTCCCGTCATACACTGCAAGCAGGCGGTTTTCCACGGTGTAGAGGTAACTCCTCTCCACCTTCTCCGTTCCCTCCCTGCCAGTCTCCGATATCAGGTTCCCGTCCGCATCATAGGTAAAAACCACTTCTGTCGTCTTTTTCCCGTCGTAAAGCTTTACTGACACGGGACGGCTGCTTTCATTATATACGTACCTGCTGCTTTCCACAACCTTCCCGTTCCCGTCCGTCTTTACCATGGCAGTACGGTTCCCCATGGCGTCATATTCATACGCACAGGTATAAGTGCCGTGGTTTTCCTCCGTTTCCGTGACAGTAAGCAGCTTCCCCGCTCCGTCATAGGTAAAGCTGCGCACGGTCTCCACTATCCGATACGCATAGGTGCTGTCCTTATCATGCTTTGCGTGCCTGTCCCCGTGTGGGTAAAGGGCGTCGTGCCTGCCATCCTCATGCTTCCCATCGTGTTTTTCGTCATAGGCGTAGCCTGCAAGAGATTCCGTGGCGGTCTCCCCCACAATGAAGCCCCGCTCGTCATAGGTATAGGCATAACGGCTTACCACCCACCCGCAGTCGTCACAGGTATTTTGAATCTCCGTTATCCGGTCGCCCGCATCATATGTGTTGTAGGTGGAGATACCGTTGGGTCGGTGAATTTCCGCAAGGCGGTTGATGGCGTCGTACACATAGGCGGTTTCCTTCCCCTCCCTATCTGTCACTTTCACAAGGTTGCCGTTCAGGTCATATCCATAAAGCACCTGCGTGCCGTCAGGGTAAGTGATGGCGGAAAGGTTTCCGGCATCATCATAGGCATAGGAAACCCTGTCCCCTGCTTCCCGTGCATGGGAAAATCTCGTGCCGCCTGCCACCGCGCATATCTCACCATCGGCGCCTGTACTGCTTTCCGGCATGTCCGCACCGTCCGGCGTCCGGTATGTCGTTACCGAAATTATCCGCCCGAGGCTGTCATATTCGTATATGGTATCCCCTGTATCGTCGTACATGGATACGCGCTCCCCAAGGGCATTGTAGGCATACGCAGCAGGCGCGCCGTTTTCCATCCCTGCGGCATCTGCGTAGCTTTTTTCCACCAGCCTGTTTAATTTGTCATAATCATACGTAATCATGCTGCCGCTGTTGTAGGTATGGGAAAGAAGCCTTCCCGCTGCATCATAGGAAAAGCTCTCCCTGCGTCCCGCCGCATCCGTGACAGAAGTCAGATTTCCTTCCAAGTCATAGGTATACCGTGTGCCCCTGCCCATGTAGTCCGTTATGCCCGTCAGGTTACCCATTACGTCATAGGCATAATAAGCCGTACTGCCCATAGAATCCGTCACGCTTGTCAGCCTGTCCTTCTTATCATAAGTATACCGCATCACCCTGCCGTCTGCTGCAGTAAGCGCCAACAGATTTCCGTGAGCGTCGTAACCGTATTGTTCCGTCAGTCCCAGTCTGTCCGTATAAGAAATGAGACGCCCCGCCCCGTCATAGGCATAGCTTGCAGTTTCGCCCAATGGGTTTGCAGCGCCGGTCATACGATTGTCCCCGTCATAAGAATAGCCATACACATGCCCCATCGGGTCCGTCACGGACACGGTATTGTAATTTCCGTCATATCCATAGCGTATCGTGCGATCTCCGGGCATTGTGATGCTCGTTATGCTGCCTGCCATGTCATAAGAAGCGGAAGTCACCCGCTCCTGCGGATCCGTCAAAACCGTCAATCGGTCCGCTCTGTCGTAATCAAAAGTATAGACGGCGCCAAGCGCATTAACCATGGAAATACGATTATTTCTTCCGTCATAGCCATAGGAGGTAATACCGCCCTCCGCATCCGTCACCTGTACAAGATTGTGCAGCACATCATATTCATATAAAGTCACTCTGTCAAGGCTGTCGCTCTGTTTTACAATATCGTCCCCTAAGCTGTAGGAAAAAGCAGTCTCATAGCCTAATGGTGTAGTGATTCCTGTCAGCCTGTGGGCTTCGTCATAAGTGTAGGCATAAATACCGCCATTGGGCAGAATCTGTTTTTCCACCTGACCGTTCGCATTTACCTCATAAACAGTAACCGCACCCAGCGCATCCGTCACGCGGGTCACTACGTCATGACCGTCATATTCATAATTTTCCACCACGCCCAGTGGAGATACCTGTTTTATCAGACGGTACAGCGCATCATACGCATACTGCCAAGTCTCCCCCGTGCCATCCGTTACTGCAAGGAGATTTCCCGCAGCATCGTAAGTTCTGCGCGCAGTAATACCCTCCGGTGTCGTAGTGGAAATCAAGTTATTTCTGCTGTCATAAGTAAAAAAAGTCTGCCCGCCGTTGCCGTCCGTATATGCCACGGGACGGTTTAAACCATCGTAGGCAAGTGTTGTACGCACACCGTTTCCATCCGTCTGTGCTGTCAGATTGCCGTCACCGTCATATGCATATACCGTCGTCTCCCCTTCGGGATTTCTTTTTTCATCAAGGCGGTTTAATGCGTCGTAAGCATAGTCACAAACCGCCTCCCCCGGCTTTGTTGTCCGAATGAGGTTACCTGCCCCATCGTATGCGTAAGTAGTCTCATTGCCGGCAGCATCCGTCACGCACACAAGTCTATCCAGCGCATCGTATGCGTAGTGCGTCTTTGCACCGTCCACATCCCTTATCGCTGCAACACGCCCAAAGACATCATACTCATAGAAAATACTCCTCCCCAGCACGTCCGTCTGCCGTACCAGATTACCCGCTGCATCGTATGCATAAGCGGTCCTGTTACCCGCCGTATCGCTGCTTTCCGTCACGCGTCCCATCGCATCATAAGCAAAGGTTGTTTTCACTCCATAGCGGTCCGTATAGGTTTTTACCTCCCCCGTTGCAAGGTAGGTAAAAGTTTCCTTCTCTCCATTCGGATAAATATCCAGAAGGAGCCTCCCCTCCGCATCATATTCATAGACATGTGCGTTATCCAGTGCATCCTCTGCCCGCGTGATACCGCCAAAAGCATCATAATCATAGGAAGCAAGCCTGCCTTCTGCATCTGCGGCAAATACCACACGGCTTAAGCTGTCGTAGGTATAAGTTATCCGCCTTATCCCTCCGCCGTGTATCTGCCCTTCTTCTATTTCCACAAGCTGTCCGACGGCGTCATAAACATATGCCGTCCGCCTGCCTTCCGGCGTAGTAACGGTAACGGGACGACCTTCCCTGTCATACGCATAGGAAGTAATACCGTCCATGGCATCGCGCACTGCTGCCGGACGGTTTAGCACGTCATAACTGTAATGTGTACTATTTCCTCTTCCGTCCGTTACGGATAGCAGATTGCCCGCACCGTCGTAAGCATACGCCGTTATTTCTCCAAGCGGATTGGCGGTTTTTATCAGTCTGCCGCAGGCATCATACTCATAAAAATAAGTTCTTTCCCCGCCCTCTGTCAGAGAAACCGGATTTCCGCATTTGTCGTAAGAAACAGAAATTGTCAAGCCAAGCCTGTCTGTCACGGCGGTAATCCTGCCCAATTTATCATAGGCATAATACATCCTGCTGCCGTCGGCATAGAGAATGCCTGTCATCCTGCCGCAGACATCCAGTTCATATACTGTCTTGTTTCCCCGCTCGTCTGTCTGGGAGACAAGCGCCCCTGTAACAGAATCGTAGGCATACAGGCGGGTATGCCCCAGCCTGTCCGTCACACTGACTGTCCTGTCCGCTCCGTCGTAAGTATACGCAGTTATCCTTCCTTCTGCATCCGTTTCTGTTTTTACGCGGTTTTGATTGTCATAGGCATAAGAAACCACATTTCCCGCCGCATCCGTTTCTGTCAGCCGGTTACCGTTTGCATCATAGGTAAACGTAAGCGTATTTCCCAGCGGGTCCATGCCGGAAAGCATACGATTCATTTTATCATAAACAAACGTACTGGTATTTCCTTCCCTGTCCGTAATTGCCGTTACATTTCCTGCTGCATCATACACATAATAAGCAGTGTTTCCCTCTGCATCGGTCTCTGCCGTACACCTGCCCTTTGCATCATAAGTATAGGAAAGGATATTCCCCAGCGGGTCCGTTTCCGTCAGACGGCGGTTCATGGCATCATAGGTATAGCGCCAGATATTTCCTTCTCCATCCGTCATGCTGCTTATGCAGGCGCCGTTGTAAGCATAATGCCGTGTATTGCCGCAGGCATCCGTCATGGAAACCGGTCTGTTTTCCCCGTCATAAGCATAGGAAACCCTGCCGCCCTCTGCATCTGTCACAGAAACCAGCCTGTTATTTTCATCATAAGAGTAAGTGGTCGTGCCGCCGTCATAGTCTGTCATGGTTTTTGGCAGTCCTGTCGCATTGTATGTATAATGCCGCTGCGCGCCGTCCTGTCTGGTCTCCTCGCACACGCGCCCTCAGGTGTATAGGTATACATGGTTTCCATACCCTGTCTGTCCGTCACGGAGGATTGATATCCCTGTCCATTGTAGGAACGACTCTCCGTGCTGCCGCCCGCATATTCTATTCTGGTGGTGCGGAAGCTGCTGTCATAATAATAGACGGTATGGTTTCCATTGGCATCCACGGTCTCGGTTCTGCCGTCCCCGTAGGAAAGGGACACTACGCCTCCTTCCGCATCCGTCTGGCGGATAACGCGCCCCTTTTCATCATACGTATTTTCCACCACACAATTTGCATTTTCATCATACCACGCTGTCATCCGGTGCGCACTGTCGTAGGAAAAACGCAGTATATCTCCTGCTTCGTCCGTCACCGTCACCAAATTTCCCTCTTTATCATATCCATAGCCGATATCATTTCCATCCGGCAGCCCAATCGCAGAAATACGGTTTTCCCCGTCAAGCGATATCATGTATATTTTTCCGGATGGGGACGTGACGGCAGAAAGCCTGCCGTCCATGCCGTAGGACAGCGTTGTCCTGTTGCCGCAGACGTCCTCCAAAGCGGCAAGCTGCCCATATGCATTAAAAAGATGCTTCTCAAGATTTACCGTATCCGTAACAGCAAACCCGTCCCCGCTCTCCGTCAGGGTATAAGTCTGTCCGGCAGGCGCACGAAATCCGTCTGCTTCTTTTGTAAACGCCACAATAGCGCCTGTCCCTGACAGCCAGAGAATCGTGCCGTCCAAAAGCTCTCCCAGACGCTCGTCAAAAGGAGTATTCCAGCCAAACCCAAAGCTGCCTGCATAGCCGGCGCCCATGGAATTGTACTGCCTTGTAATGGCAAAATCCCCGCTGATATCCGGCATCGCGGCATCTGTCTGCTTCATGTAGAAATTACCGGTGTTGAGATTTACCGGCTCAAAACCAAATTCACAGTACTGCGCCCTCCCCAGAAGCAATCCGTCAATGACGGACCTCCAGTAATCCGACAACTCCCCAGCCACGTAAGGCGCTGTATTCTGCGGGTTACGGATAAAAATCAGGTTTCCCTGCCGTGTCAGCGCATCCTGCATCTGCATGTCCGCCATAACCGTGTCAAGCTCCACGCCATAATGCGCCGCAATCCGAGGAATCAGATCAAAAGCGCCTTCCTCATAAAGAATAAAGCTGTCGCTGCGAACCGTCTTTCCAACGCCTCCCGCTGCCGCGCTGCCTTCCATTCCTGAAGCGCCGCTTCCCATGCTGCTCTCCGCACCTGCCGCGCCTCTCTCCACGCCGTATTCTGCCGCATCCTCCGCATAAGCCGTAATATAATATACTTGCCCTGGCACGAGGTCCGTAAACACTTCACTCTGCCAGTTTGACAGCCGTCTGTGATAAGCAAGCGCCGTGGGGAAAGCGTCTGCATACAGCGCCGAATCCGGATATACAAGGCTCGTCTCTGCCTCCACTTCTCCGGTTGTTCCATTTACCAGACTGTAAACGACCCGACTGCCCGGCTTTGCCATACCGTGTGCCGCAACGCCAAGTGTGCTTGTGGACCTGTCTCCGCTACGCTCCACCACCGGATAAATTTCGATGGTGGTATCGTCAAGGGTAAGGGCTGACAGCTCCGTGGGCTCCCCCGTCCATGACAGGACAAGCTTTGGCGCGTAGGCAGCAGAGGCATTGTTGTAAAACACCTCGCACTGCATTTTTGTGCCGGCGGCCGCTGTCTCTGCATCCGGCGCCTCCGCCATTGCCTTCAGCACAAAACCGTGATTGTCCAACCTCCCGTTCACCCACGCACTGACCGCCTCCGTCACATCAAAGGAAAGAGACTCCCCACGCACCGCAGCCGCCGCCTGCGAGTCTAAAAATACATGTGTAAAGTCGAGCTGGCTGTTCCAGCTTAAGCCCTCCGGCATCCATTCTTCACCCACACCAAACAAGCCGAATTCCGTCGTCCCGCGGCTCCACCTTGTCTTCTGTGTCACCAAAAATGCGGCTGACGTAATTTCCGCTTCCGCTGCCAACGCCGCAAAATCATAATCTATGGCAAAATACGTCCGGCAGTTTAAATGCCTGCTTCGAAAACCGGCATAATTGCCGGATGTGATACCGTCATCATAGCCCACGTATGGATACTGATTATCCCCGATGACTGCGTTCGGGCTGCCTTCCTCTGCGCAGGCAAGGCGGATGGCGCTGCCTGATACCTGAATGGCAGTAGGGTCTATGCGCACCGGATAGACGCGCTCCGGCGCATCCAGCCATTCCCTGTCCGCCGTCACCGTCACAAGATAGAGCCCGCCCGTCTCCGCAAAAGTCATCTCCACGCCAAAGCTGACTTCTCCCGCTGCATCCTCCATCTCAGGCGCTTCCAGTACAAAGACCGCCTCCTGTTCGGGCGCGTCTCCCGCCTCATACAAATATAAAATATTATTTATCAGGGAAACGGAAAGCCCGCAGGCATCCACATAATAGGAAAAGCTGTTTTTTTCCCCTTTTTCTAAAAGGATAATATCTTCCTTTACACTGTTTGCAAGTACGGTGTACTGATAATCCACATCGGAAAACACATTGCTGTAGCGGATGGCATTCCCCCGCGCAGTCCCCTCCGTAAAGCTCCCCTGTGCAGGATAAAGCAGCATCTGATAATCCCCGCACAAAATAGCGATGCCCTCGCCAAAGCCACCGGCAGAGTCATCGCTTTCGGTCGTTATCCCACAGTCCGCAAAGGCGCTGTCCTCATACGCCGCTATATTCTCGGGAAACAATACCGTATAGGCATTGGCACGGTTTACATAAGAAGCTCCTGCACCGCCCATACTAAACAAAGATACCGGATTTTCTACCAGCGTATTGTCCACACGGCACAGACTTCCCTCTTCATCTATGTAGGTAGTCCCGTCATTTCCCACTACCGTCACATACCGGTTTTCACCCGCATGATAAGTACGGCTGTATGCATCATAGGACACCAGCTCCCCATAATGTTCCGGCTCCGGTTCTCTGCGCGTCAGTTCATGCCCGCCGGAAGCCATGTCTCCACCGGACACATCACCGCTGCCAAAGACCGCAGTATCATCCCCGCCCAAGACGCTTCCCATGTCCTCTGTTTTTGCAGAACCGCTCTCTCCTACATCCGAAACACCGTCGCCGTTGTCCCCTTCCATACCGGACATAACAGTACCGTCCCCCGCAGATACCTCTGCACCGGACGCATAAACGGACAGGCAGTCCGTCAAAACCAGCACCGCCGCCAGACACAACCCCAAAAACCGCGACAACGCTTTCATTTCTTTGCTTCTCTTTTGTAAACGCTTCATCTGCCATCCCCTACCTTTTTAATTTGACATCCGAATCCATTTTCACTTTTTAAAATTTTATTCTACTAAAAATGCAAAAAAAGTCCATAACAAATCAGGCAACTAAGCGATTGCAGACTTTCGAAATTTTACGATTGCAGACTTTCGAAATTTTAGGGTTGACTTTTACCCCATCCTATGATAATATTGAATTCGTTCGTAAGAAAACGTATCTGCAGGTGTAGTTCAATGGTAGAACACCAGCCTTCCAAGCTGGATACGTGGGTTCGATTCCCATCACCTGCTTATATGACAAAAGTTGTACCGTGTACGGTATATGTCATATTTTCAACATTAATTTCATACCTTAAACGCATGGTGTCATGCGGAAAATGCGATAGTAGTACAGTTGGTAGTACGCCACCTTGCCAAGGTGGAGGTCGCGGGTTCGAGCCCCGTCTATCGCTTTTTTGTTATTCTTTTTTAGGAAGGAATTGTTATGACAGATAAAGAAATGAAATTAGAGCATTACCGTGAAGCCAACAAAACGGCAGTATACGGCGAGACAGTTTTTGCAGGCTCTTCTCTGATGGAGATGTTTCCCGTCAACAAACTTCTGCAGGAAAGCGGAAGCGACAAAATCATTTATAACCGCGGCATCGGCGGCTTTGTGTCCGAAGAATTGTGGGACGCGCTGGATGTCTGCATTTTGGATTTGAAGCCCGCCCGTCTTTTTATCAACATTGGAACCAATGATTTGAGCGATGCTTCCATTCCCGTAGACAGCATGATAGAAACCTACGATAAAATCATTAATGCGGTTGAACAGCGCCTGCCAGACATCACTATTTACCTGATGGCATACTATCCGGTCAATTATGAAGCCGCAGACGAGTCGATGAAAGCGTGTCTTCAAATCCGCACCAACGAGAAGATAGCGCTTGCCAATGAAAAAGTAGCCCGCCTTGCTGCCAAACATCATCAAAGGTATATCGACATAAACCGAAACCTGAAGGACGAACAAGGCAGGCTGAAAGCAGAGTACACCATAGAAGGAATGCATATCAACGAGGACGGTTACCGTGCCATTTTCGATGATATTATGTCCTATGTCAATGAGCCGGTATAAGCACAAAAGCACTTTTTCGGTTTAAATACTGCCCAAATAGAAAAAACCGTCTTCCAACACATGTACCTTGGGCTGCTCCCATTCCTCTTCCGTCACTTCAAACAAACGTGCCATCACCGGTTTGGAAAAATGCACTTCCAAAACCTCATTCACTACGGCGTAGGGCACCTGCTCCAGCTCCGGATACAGGATTTTTACTTTATAGCGGTGACTGGTGAAATGCAGCCCCTCAAGAGGAATCTCTATCAGGTTATCCCGCAGCTCCTCGCTCTTAATCGGCTTCCGGTTATCATATTTTCCGCGCATATCCCTTTTCCACACCGCGATATATGCCTTCTTTTCCATTTTCAGTCCGGCGCAGAGCCACATATGCTCATTTCTTGCCAATCCCAGCGGCCAGAAGGGAAGCGCATTCTTGATATCGCCGCGAATAAGCTTATAGATACGGATTCCTTCCTTAACCAAATCAAGCCGCTCTGCCGACAGCTCTGCCAGATGCCCGCTCTGATGAATGCGGAGCAGCATCGCGTTTACCATATTATAGATGACCTCTTCGATTCCCAGCTCCATATAACCCGGCTTTGCAAAACCGTACTCTGCAAATATACGCATGGGATAAGACCAGACCGCCGCCTGCTCCGGTGTGACACCGGCTGCCGCGTTTGCCGCTATTGTCGCATAATTGCGGTAATCCTCCTGATCGGAGGTGGACTGGATGCTGTAACGGGACAGCAGCGCATAATCAATCCGTAAGCCTCCGCTGGAGCAGTTTTCTATCACCAAATCCGGATATCTTTCAAAAACGTCATCCAGCCATGCAAGATATGCCCTCTCATGCTCCAGCATTCCCTGTCCCACACTGTCCGCATAAAGCTCGGTTCCAATTCCGGGTTCAATATTATAATCCATTTTGATATATCCTACGCCGTATTCCTTGACAACGCGGTCAATTACCTCATTGACATGTTCTATAACGGCAGGATTGCGGAAATCCAGCTGATAGCGGCTTCTGTCATAGACTCTTTTGCCGTGCCTTAAAAAGAACCAGTCGTCCGGCGCCTTTTTTGCTTTTTCACAGTTAATGCCCATAACTTCCAATTCCAGCCATACGCCCGGAACCATGCCTTTTTGCCGGATATAATCGGTAACCTCTTTTATGCCGCCCGGAAAGCGCTCCCTGCACTCCTGCCATTCCCCGACACTGTCCCACCACTCGCCCGGCGCATACCAGCCGGCATCGATAACATAATACTCGCAGCCGCATTCCGCAGCCACATCAATCAGCGGAATTTCCCTCTCCGTCGTGGGGTCCCCAAACAGGCAGTTCATATAATCATTAAAGATAACCGGCAGATTCTCATCATCCTGATTGGCTCTGCGAATCATACGGCGGTATTTGGTAAGCTCACCCATTGCTTCTTCAAAGCTGTCTTTCGAAACGCCCACGGCAACCGGCACCGAAGTAAACGTCTCTTTCGGCGCAAGGTTTTTAAACCAATGGGACTGCACTTCGGTCGGCCCGCTGACACAAAGGTAAAAATGCATATTCTGGTCGCCGATTTCATAATGCCACGAGCCGTTGTGCTCAATCTGCCAGAATAGACCGGTATGTACTTCGCTGTTCTCCACATATCCTAACGGCAGATATTTTTTGGTAGACCAGTTGCCCGTATTGGTAATCTCCATGACTTGAGAAGTGCGTTGGTAAACACCTGGCTGCGTCTGCGCCAGTCCCAGTTTTCCGAAAGGAAACATCTCTATGCTCATTTCCTTCTGCCAGCCGTTAAAAGGAACCGCCATCATCATCTTCTCATCCGACGTCCACTCCCCCTCTTTTTCCAGACCGGTATAACAGAAAGAAGAAAGGTATTCCAGTGTCTGCATTTCTGTGCCTTCATTTTGCACCGTATTATAAATACGAACCACACTGCTCCCATCATAAAACTGCATCACCGTTTCCACGCTGATATGTGTTACTTCCCTGTCCTCCTGACGGATAATAAGCTTTCTGCCAATTTCATTGCGGGTATCCTCCATTCCCGCATAAGTAAGCAGATAGCCCGGCACCGTCACAATATGCTTATTGCCATGCTTTTCATAGGGACGGTTATAACCGGCAAGGTTTACCTGCACAAGCTGAAATGCTTCGTCAATAAACTGTTCCTTTTTGCCGGTATCTTCCGGCTTACATTCCTCGCCAAAAAAACAAATATCCTGCTCAGAAAATGCAAGATGCGAAAAATGGAGCAGTTTTATCTGATTTTTTTCTGTAATACCGAAAACAATGTGTATGCCGTTTTCCTCTATCGTAATATATTTCATGTCGCTCCCGTCTGCGCGCTGCGGCACGCAATTCCTTATTTGACTCTTCCGCTTGGGAATGTACCCTTTCAATGTATCACATTTTCATCATTTTTACTATCTTAAGTTAGGATTTGCTGAAATATTTATGGATATTGCATACAGCATTCTTCTTGTCGTGAATCCCAAAACAAGGTATGATAAATGAGAAGAGAATTTGTTTCACACGGGAAAGGACGGGCTAGGAATGGGCGGTTTTTTTGGCGTAGCTTCACAGCAGGACTGTGTTTTTGATTTGTTTTTTGGAATTGACTATCATTCCCACTTGGGAACAAGGCGGGGCGGCATGGCGGTTTATGGAGAGGACGGCTTCAACCGTTCCATCCACAACATCGAAAACGCTCCTTTTCGCACCAAATTTGACAAAGACATACATGAAATGAAAGGTTTTCTGGGCATCGGCTGTATTTCCGATTACGAGCCGCAGCCGCTTATCGTGCGCTCTCATCACGGCACCTATGCCCTCACCACGGTGAGTAAAATTAACAATGTGGACGAGCTGACAAGCAAATTGTTTGACAGCGGGCATTCTCATTTTCTGGAGATGAGCGGCGGCGACATCAACGCCACGGAGCTTGTAGCTTCCCTGATTAACCAGAAAGACAATCTGATAGAAGGTATCACCTATGCCTTAGAATCCATTGAAGGTTCCATTTCTTTGCTTTTGATGAACACAAACGGCATCTATGCCGCCCGCGACAAATACGGCAGAACCCCTATTTCCATCGGACGCAAGGAAAATGCCTTTTGCGCCGCTTTTGAAAATTTTGCTTACCGAAATCTGGGCTACACCGATTACAAAGAGCTGGGCGCCGGCGAGGTGGTCGTGATGACGCCCAAAAACTGTATCACGCTGGTAAATCCCCGTCAGGATATGAAAATTTGCACCTTTTTGTGGGTGTACTACGGTTATCCCTCCAGTTCCTATGAAGGCGTCAGCGTAGAGCAGATGCGCTATCACTGCGGCGCTAAGATGGCACAGCGGGACAATGTAACGCCCGATATCGTAGCCGGCGTACCGGATTCCGGCATTGCCCATGCCATAGGCTACGCCAACGAATCCGGCATTCCTTTTTCCAGACCCTTTATCAAGTATACCCCTACCTGGCCGCGCTCCTTTATGCCCACCATACAAAGCCAGCGCAACCTGATTGCCAAAATGAAGCTGCTCGCAGTGGACGAGTTGATTCGCGATAAAAGTCTTTTGCTTATCGACGACTCCATCGTAAGGGGCACACAGCTTCGGGAAACCACCGAATTTTTGTACCAGAGCGGTGCAAAAGAGGTGCACATCCGTCCCGCCTGTCCGCCGCTGCTTTACGGCTGTAAATATTTGAATTTTTCCCGTTCTTCCTCAGAGATGGACTTAATCACCAGACGCGTTATCGCAAGACTGGAAAACGGCAATGTGACTGACGAGATTTTAAAAGAATACGCGGACCCCGATTCGGAAAAGCACGAACGCATGGTAGAGGAAATCCGCAAGGAATTAAATTTTACCTCCCTGCGTTTTAACCGGCTGGACGATATGTTAGACGCCGTCGGCATCGACAAATGCCGTCTGTGTACCTACTGCTGGGACGGCAGGGAATAAACAATATATGCAGAACGAGGCTGTGAAGCATAAACCTTCACAGCCCGTTTACATCCAGATAATATTGCAGTAAAAGCTTCACCACACGGTTGTAGCTTATCATACCGTCCTCCACGCCGTTTAATCTCAGCGAGGCTTCCGTAAAACTGTCCGAAGCTGCTTCTACAATTTCCGTATCAATCAACGCTTCCTCGTTGATTCTGTCCCAATCCTCCTGCTTTACAAAAATATTGTCCGCAAACACCTGCGGCAGAATTGCCTCTTCACTGCGGTAACGCTCCAAATCGCCCCCTACGGCATCATAAAAATCATTGTCAAGATAGTTTAAAACGCTCAGATACCCACTGTACTGGAAAACCAAATCCTCCGAAGAAATACACGCCAAAAATCCGATAAAGTTTGCCTCATCCTCATAGATATAGCCCTTTAAGTGCGCAAGTTCATGGCACAGCGTGGCAGGCTTATTCATCAGATACATCACGTCATTATAATTGGCTTCCACAGAAAAAGGAAAATAATAGCCCTGCATATACTGCTGGCACATAAAATCCGAAAACAGCAGCGGCTTCGGATACGGATAAAAGCCGCCCAGCGCACCATATATTTCCCCAAGCTTCTGCATGGCACGGACAGCCTCCTGCCTCATATCGCCGCAATACACGATATCTCCGTTTTCATCCCGCTCCATCTGCCCGCTCAGCTCATTGCACCGGCACACCACAAAGTTCCTGACAACAAGCAGCTCCTCCAGATTGTAAGTATCTCTTCCTTCACCCGCAAAGTAACGGTTATTGAAGGTGTCCGCATGATAGAGCAGGGTACAATTTAACGTCATAATCAGGCACACGCCAAGCAGAATCCACGCATATATCCTGTAAAAAATGCCGGCTCCCGCAAACAGCCGCTTCTTCCCATGCCTGCGGCAGACGGGTATCAGCAGACAGAACCCCATCACAACTGCCAACAGAACGGCAGCCACCGTCAGCAGAACACCGAGACAGAGCAATATTTCCCCCACAGAAAAGGGAAACAGCGCTGTAAATCTGCCATAGGTATTGACCCATATAGGAAAAATATGCGCTATGTACCAGTCGCTAAACCCCGAAATACACCATGCGGCAGCATGCAAAAGCAAAATCACTCCTGCAATCATGCCATATATTATTTTTCTCCGTCTTCCCTTTGTCCTTTTCAAAAGCCCGCTTTCCTTTCTCTTCCGTATCCGCCCGTCAGGTTGCTTCACTGTCTTTATTATATCACTTTCTTGCCGCGGGCGCATTGTGAGATATATGGAAATATGACACAAAGCAGCGCTTAAACCAAAAAAGAAAGGAAAACTGATGGCGGCAGCAGTTTCCCTTTCTTTTTTCACGTTATCACTTCAACTGAAAGCACATATTCAATGCCTACTCGTAAGTATTTTGTCACATTACTGTTTTCCCAAGTTATCACGTAACTATCCTTTGTACCTTACCCCTGCTTTCCGCCATACTGACAGCCGCAATCTTTTGCTTCACATTTTTATCCCCTTCAGCAAAATATTACTTTACCACAGCCTTTTTTACAACTTCCCTCTCTACCACCATAACTGATGTTACAATACCAAAGTACCATGTTATACTATCCGGAACAAGGGTCATAGCTGTCAAAATTTGTCAAATAACAGACAATACAACGTTTATCGGACTTATTCCTTCAGCAGCATCGCCACATTCCGCTTTCTGAAACCGGCAAAGAATACAATACTTCCAATCAACACCACAAATGCACCGCCGCAGAGCCCGACCTGTACCCCCGTCCTAAACAACAGGCGGCTTGCGGTGCCCATCACCATGTCGGATATCAAAGGATAGAAAAGCAGCGTTATCAAAAAAGCAGCCAAAACCAGCAAAAGGTTACGGATAATGGATTCCAGCCAGAGTACGGTACGGCTTCCTCCCAATGCGATGCGGACTGCCATATCATGCCTTTCCCTCAAAATCATACCGATAAAAAGCAGCAGCAGGCTGATACCCGCAAAAGCAATCACGATTGCCGCACGCTGGATACGGTACTTATTGTATTTCCACATAGAGCCGTAATATGCCTCTTCCAATTCTTCACCCGTCTGTGCCGCAATCTTAAATTCATACATAGCGTCAACCGGAAATAACCCGCGGGAAATACTGTCGGGTCTTGGCAGCGCTTCGCCGGATACAATTACCTGATACTGGAAATTAATGCCTAAGGAAGCAAACAAGGCTGTACTGTCTCCATAGGGAAGCAGCAGACTCCCATAAATTCTTGGCGCCCTCACAATGCCTTTTACCCTGTACTCTTTTCCTCCAATATCAACAGTATCCCCTACCCTTACACCATTTTCCGTCAACGGTCCGCCTGTTCTCAGCAGGCATACCTGTTCTCCGCCTGCCGCAAAGTCCTCTTTTGTAAAAAATGTACCGCTTAGCAGTTCATAGCCGCTTAGCGCCAGATACTCCTCACTAATGCTGCAGATACCGCAGGTATAGGACGCCTCCCCCGCATAGACAATTTCATTTTGAGAAAAAGCGTAGCCTGCCGTTTCAAACATACCTTCTTCTCTGCAGCGGACGACCGCCGCCTCCATTTCCGTCTCATCTCTGTACCGCATATGGTACTCAATAACCGCCACACGGGAGGCATCCGGAAACCTTGACACCTCTCCGTCCCGCACTACCTCGTTGATGTCATTGACTGCAAGCAGAGGAAACAGAAAGCCCAGAATCAATGCAGTCAGTAAGATTAGGCTATTGTATTTATTGTAAGTAATATATTTCCATGCGTTTTGTACTAAAAAGATAGCAATCACTCCTTTCTGCGTCTTGTCTGTCCGCTTTTTGGGCTTTCATGTCGATATTGAAAAAAGGCTACCAAATAACATTTGTTTCTTCTTTTTTTCATACTCTTCTCTCCTTTTCTTTTATCGGCATATTATAACATCTAAACCCAATAACCATTCCAAGGTTTATATAATATTCCCATCCGCCATACAAATTTGCCTGTCCGCCAAATCCGCCAGCTCTCTGTCGTGAGTCACCATAATGACGGTAGTGCCCTCTTCGTTCAGCTCCCGCAGAAGCTGCATAACCGCCCTGCCGTTTTCATAGTCTAAATTGCCCGTGGGCTCGTCCGCCAAAAGGGTCTGGGGATGGTTTGCCAATGCGCGGGCAATTGCCACCCGCTGCATCTCCCCACCGGAAAGCTTTGTGGGATGCGCCTTGTATTTTTCCGAAAGCCCCACCCTGTCAAGCAATGCCTTCGCGCGCTCCTTTCTCTCCCTGCCGCCGACACCGGCATACCCCAGCGGCAGCGCCACATTTTCCGCCGCCGTCAGCTCCTTTGCCAGATGAAAGGACTGGAACACAAAGCCGATATTGCGGTTGCGGAATCTCGCCAGTTCCCTTTCACTTAACCCCACTACAGGTGCATCCTCATAGTAATATTCCCCTTCCGTCTGCCTGTCCATCCCCCCCATGATGTTTAACAGTGTGCTTTTGCCGCAGCCGGAGACGCCCGTTATGGCGACAAACTCGCCCTTCTCAATCTGCAAAGACACCCCCTTTAACGCCCGCGTCAGGCTCTCTCCCTTCCCGTATTCCCTGACAATCCGCTCCATTCTGATTAACATATCCTACCCTTCCTCCTTCAGCGTTGCCGCCACATTGCCTGCCTTGATTTCATGCATGCCCGCCAGAACGGATACCACGCTGAATACAAATGCCGCCGCACACACAATCCCGATTCCTGCCATATTCAGCCTAAGCTCACCCTGATAAACGACCACTTTTTTCAGCAGAGGGGATATCAGGATGCCCATTACGCCGCCGATAAACAACACCGCGAAATTCTCTACTATGGTTTCTGCCGTAAGCCGGCGTATGGTGGAGCCGCAGGCAACGGAAACCGCAAGCAGATGCCGCCGCTTATTTAGAAGCAGGAACATGGTGCCCATGCTCCCCACACCCGCCAGCAGTATAACGCTGACCGCAGCCAACAGCCACCTGTTCATATCCGTATTGTAATCGTCCATCTGCCGCTTCAGCTCCTTGTAGGCATCCGGCACTGTAAAATAGCCGTTACTGCCTGTTTCAGCATTGATTAGCCGAAGCTGCTGTGCAATTAAATCGTCCCTATGTTCCGTGTTTTTGTAGCGGTATATCAGAAAACTCCTTGTAGGCACCGGCCCGCCCAAAGATACCGGCACCCACGCGTCCTCCAGAGGAAAAATAATTGCAGCCGTCATATCATGCTCATAATACTGTTTTGCAGAGTCATCTTGAAAATCTTGAAAATAAGGTAAATTGCTATCCTCTCCCACCGGCATCACCACCTCATAGGGATGAGATTTTCCATCCACCATCAGCATATCTCCCTCGATGTAAAACTCACCCTCCGTAAAAAGAATTGTCGAATACGCCTCCGACTCTTTTAGCGCCTCCCAAACAGTCACCAAACGTTCATACGCTTCCTTTCCTACATACACTACTCCTTCCTTACGAGGCATCTGATATAGGTATGCAAACAGGCTGTCATTCATAAAATAGACATCCCACTGTGGTGTCATATAATCCTCCTCCGTTTTGATAAGGAAAACACCCGCATGAAACATCTCCGTAAGCAGTATCTCCAGATCCTCCGTGTAAGCCTCCGTACTCATCCGCAGATAAGTATCGTAGGAAATACTGTATGCATCCTCGCTCCAGCCATTTATTTCTTCTACAGAAATCAGCCCCTCCATACTCTTAAGCCGCGCCTCCTCCAAAAGCTCCCTGCTTGTCATCCTGTAATTCATGCAGATGACAAAAAGCCCTGCCCCCAGCATAAAATGCACCGCTATCACGGCATACAGCAGACTGTTACGGCTCAAATTTTGTAAAATCCGCTTTATGGAATATCGCATGGCAGCATCTCCCCTTCCTTTCTTCTATTTTGAGGCAAAGTACAGGCAGCCGTTTTCACGGTCTGCAATATAAAAGTTACCTGCCCCATCAATAGCCATATACATATCCAGCGAATACGCACCTTTCGGCAGGGTAAAAAGCGTTTGAAATCTGTCGCTTTCTCCTGAAAAACAGTTGACATTACCATTTGCGGCAGATACCATATAAAGGCTTCCGTTCCAAAAGGCAGGCGC
>ERZ778503.901-NODE-901-length-23338-cov-4.989778_pt1 | contig 23338 bp, 22 predicted proteins | sample MGYA00510047_ERZ778503 | MGnify/ENA primary metagenome ERZ778503 (study PRJEB29527, sample SAMN07138965) | mouse gut metagenome | material: feces | host: mouse | place: China:Nanjing | collected 2016-01-25 ... | reverse complement strand
GGTATGGTTGGCTCCGATCCATGCGATTCCGTTGGTACGGATGGCCCAGGGCAGCCTTGTCCATAATTCCAGATCCGTACTTTTGAATATGTCACCGGCAGTTCCGGTCATATAATACGTTTTTGTTACGGGATCGGCCACTACGAAAGGGTCGCTCAGGCTGATGTCTTCTCGCAGCATCTGTGCGTGGGTCAGTGCCGGTGCTAACGCCATAAGCGTTTTCAGAAAAAATCTTCTCATCCAGGTTTGTACTTTTACGTTGTGAAAATCTTATTTGAATCTCACCTTTTAGGGGCGGCGGTGTGCCGTTTGCAGACGGCATCCGAGAGACTTCCGGTAGGTTGCCGGTTAGGGGCTCGGCTGCCATGTTGATAGATACGGAGTAAAGATAATAATAAATTTTTCCTAATTGTCCTGAATTTTGTTTTTTTACGCATGTATTACTATACCTTCATGCAGGCGCCGGTGTCGTGTGCAGGACTTTTTTATCGGAAGGGGAGAACCGGAAGCGCTTCCTGGCGATGGGAGAACAACGGATTTATGGTAAGGACAGGTTTATCATCCTTTCGGCGTAACATGTTTTTCTCCGGTCGGAAAGATGAAAGGCTGTTCGCGAAAACTGAAAAACAAGTCAGGAACTGTATAAATCAAGTTTGTGTTCGTGCAAACGAAGTTTTTGTTTGTCGGGTTCAAACTTGCATTTGACATATTACCGTACGGAAGAATGCTTATGTATTTTGAGGAGACGGATTTTTGTAAGGCATAAGACTGATATATAGCGGAAAGAACAATCGTCCGGCTAGCTGGGCGGTTGCAGTGTGCGTGGGGTGCCCCTATGCGGATGGCGTTTATATGATTTTCTTTCGGAAATGATAACGGGAATGGGTCTTGTAGGCCAGCCAGGCACTTATGTTCCATAGAGGGATGGCCCATTCGAACAGAAAAAGTTGCAGATGGTAGCTTTTCTCTCCGAGCGCCCGGCAACTCCGGTTGAAGGCAATGTCCTTGGCGATGATGTAAATGAGGTAAAAGGCTGTAACGGTTGCCGCAACCGGATAATTCCGGTGCAGGTAACTGAGACCGGCGGCTGTGGCGAAAGTGAGCAGGCACCACCAGGGCAGCAGGGATTTGATATGATATCGGATGCGGAAGAGCCATTTATGACGGAAGTGTTTGCGCGTTTCCATGTAGTACATCCGTTCCTGTTTCCACAAACGTTTGGCAGGAGGCAGTTCCTGGCGGATGAAAGACCGGCGGTGCAGGGCGACGGCTGTATTGGACCGGCTGCTGTTCCGGTTTACAAGAAGTTCTTCGGCACCGCATATCAAATTGACGTGGCCGGTGAAGCCTTTGTTCCGTAAGAACAGGCTTTTCCGAAAGGCCATGTTGGCGCTGTCTGCCCGATAGGCGGCATGGCGGGCGCTGTAGGGCAGTAGCATCATCAGATTGTATAGGCGGAAGAAGATGATTTTGCGGGCGAACCATGAAGACGCCGGTGTGTAATTGGCGTACCCCAGTACGATCTGGCGCGCCGGAGAAGCGGCGCATTCTCGTCCGAGGGCCGATAGCCATTGCGGTGAGTCGGGGCGGCAGTCGGCCTCTGTCAGGATCACCCAGTCGTAGCGTGCAGCCCGGAAGCCCAAGGTCAGCGACAGGCGTTTCTGACTGATGTAACGTGCGCTTTTGGGCGTGAAAGTATGGCTCAGATGCGGGTATTTCAATTCCAGTATCTTGAGAACGTCTTCCGTTTCGTCTGTCGAATGGTTGTTGACGACTACGACCTCGAATGTTTCGTAGTCCTGTTCCAGAATGTGTGGCAGATTCCTGTGCAACTGCTCGCCTTGGTTGTGTGCTGTGATCACTACTGTCAGTGGCGGTAGCACGGGGGATGGCTCCGGTGAGTCTTCACCGTTGCTCTTTTTGACCATACGCGCCAGCTTGCCGTAGGACAGGGCGGTGTACAGCGCCACTGCCCACACCAGCATGAACGCGGCGCAGGCAGTGAGTTCCAAGCTATTCGTAAACAGGTTCATCTGTTTGTCAATCGCAATCTTCCGTGGTATAGCCTTTGGGCAGTGCGCGGCAGTTGTAGCCCGACGCCATGATTTCGCCGTAGGCTCCGGCCGACCGCAGGGCTATCAGGTCGCCCCGGTGACAACGGTTCAGCGCATAATCCTTGGCAAACACATCGCTGGACTCGCAGATGGGACCTACTATGTCGTAAGTCTCTTCAGCCTCGTCGCTGCTCAGATTCTCGATGCGGTGGTAAGCCTGATACAGTGCGGGTCGGATCAGGTCGGTCATGCCGGCGTCTACGATGGCAAACTGCTTGTGGGCGGTGGGTTTGACATAGAGCACGCGGGTGATGAGGCTGCCGCACTGACCAACTACGGCACGTCCCAATTCAAAGTGCAGCTGTTGGCCGGGACGTAGGTGCAGGTGATGGCGGTAGGTGGCGAAGTAGGCGCCAAAGTCCGGTATCGGGGCTTCGTTCGGGTGCCGGTAGTCTATGCCCAGTCCTCCGCCTACATTGATATTTTTCACTTCGATCCGATGCTCGTCCAGCTGTTCCTGAAGTTCGTTTATCCGGTCACAAAGCGCCTTGAAATCGTCCATCTCCGTAATCTGGGAACCGATATGGAAGTGCAGTCCCACGAAGTCCACATGATCCATCTGCTGTGCCCGGCCTATCACGGTGAGCATATCTTCCATCGCTATGCCGAATTTGTTTTCCGACAGTCCCGTGGTGATGTGGGCATGGGTGTGGGCGCCTACGTTCGGATTGATGCGGAACGAAACCCGTGCGACGGTACGGGCACGGGCGGCCAGTTCGTTGATCACTTCCAGTTCCGGAAGGCTCTCTACGTTGAAATAGGCGATACCGTGTTTCAGTCCCAACTCGATTTCCCAATCGCTTTTACCCACACCGGCATATACGATTTTGTCGGCCGGGAATCCGGCTGCCAGGCAGGCACTGATTTCTCCGCCGCTGACACAATCGGCTCCGAACCCGGCGCGGCTGATGAGTTGCAGTACTTTGGGGTTGGCATTGGCCTTCACGGCATAGTGCAGATGGTAGTTGCCGTTTTTGTCTGTCTCTTCCTTTATCGCGTCGAGCGTGCGTTGCAACAGGGCGGTGTCGTAGTAATAAAAAGGCGTTTGTATGTCCTTGAATGCTTGTGTCGGAAAGGATCCTTTCATGTTGTCGCGTAGGTTAGTTCTTAAACAATGTATCGCTTAAGGCCTGCAAGGCGCGCTTCTTATCCGTTCCTTTTACCAGGAAAGAGATGTTGTGGTTGCTGCCGCCGTAGGAGATCATGCGCAAGGGGATCTCTTTCAGAGCCTGGGTGATCCGGCTTTCGAACCCGACATTGGCGTGGCTCAAGTCGCCCACGACGCAGATGATACACATATCCTCGTCAACGGTCACCGTGCCGTATTTCATCAGGTCGGCGATGATTTCTTTCAGATAGGCCTTGTTGTCGATCGTCACCGATACGCCGACTTCTGATGTGCACACCATATCGATGCTGGTCTTATAGCTTTCGAATATTTCGAATACCTTGCGCAGAAAACCGTAGGCCAGCAGCATGCGGCTGGATTGTATTTGAATGGAAATGATATTGTCCTTGGCGGCAACGGCCTTGATAGTGCCTTTCTGGATGTCGTTGTTGATGATCGTACCCGGAGCGGCGGGGTCCATCGTGTTAAGCAACCGCACAGGTACGCCCGAGAACTGGGCCGGCTGAATGCAGGTGGGGTGGAGGATTTTGGCTCCGAAATAGGCCAGTTCGGCGGCTTCTTCGAAATACAGCTGGCGCACCGGCTCCGTATGATCCACCACGCGCGGGTCGTTGTTGTGCATGCCGTCGATGTCGGTCCAGATTTGTATTTCCTCCGACTGTATGGCGGCACCTATCAGGCAGGCGGTGTAGTCGGAACCGCCGCGCAGCAGATTGTCCACCTCGTTGTAAGCGTTACGGCAGATGAATCCCTGGGTGATATAGATCTCGTAGCCGGGGTGGGCTTCCAGGAGTTCGGTGATGTTCTCTTTGATAAAACGGAAGTCGGGTTCGGCGTTTTTATCGGTGCGCATGAAGTCCAATGCCGGCAACAGATAAGTTTTCACGCCGCACTCTTTCAGATAGTTGGTCACCATATTGGTGCTGATGATTTCTCCCTGAGCCAATATGATTTTCTCTTCAAAGGTAGTGAACAGTCCTTTGGTGAAGCTGCGCAGATAGTTGAATTCCTCTTTCAGGAATTTCTGCGTGGCAATACGATATTCATCGGTAGCATACAGCTCGCTGGCGTGCTCCATATATTTTTGCTCCAGGCGATTAATGATGTTGTTGGCGCCCTCGGCATTCTTCTTATAAAGGTAATCAGATATTTCTACCAACGTGTTGGTGGTTCCGGACATGGCGGAGAGCACTACGATTTTGGATTCTCCGTCTTTCGTGATTAACTGGGAAACATCTTTCATTCTTTGAGCGGTGCCTACAGATGTTCCACCGAATTTCATTACTTTCATTTTCCGTATATTTTTTAGTTTTCTTTTTGATTTTCTGATGTGTCCGGTTCTGCCGGGACGGGCTGGGCGGTATCCTGTTGTCGGGGTGCCGTGCCGAATTCTTCGCTGCACTCCGTCAGTTGCCGGTCGCCGCAACGGTATACGATACCGGGAAATTCACGAATCAAACGTTCGTTGTGCGTACTCATGATAACGGTCGTTCCGCTGTTGCATATCTGATGCAACAAGGCCGTTGTGTGTTTCCCTGTTTCGTAGTCCAGATTACCGGTAGCCTCGTCGGCTATGATCATCGCCGGACGGTTGAGCAAAGCACGGGCGATGCAGATGCGTTGCTGTTCGCCGCCCGACATTTCGTAGGGCATGTGGTTGATTTTATCTGTCATGCCCGTTTGTTCCAGTACTTCCCGTATCCGTGTGTCGCGTTCTTTCCGTTTGTTCCATCCGGTGGATTTCAACACGAAATCCAGATTCTGCTGTACGTTGCGGTCGGTAAGCAACTGAAAATCCTGGAACACGATGCCCAACCGGCGGCGTAAGGCCTGAATGTGTTTGCGTTTGACGCGCGTCATATCCACCCCCAGCACATCGGCGTTGCCCGAGTGAATGTCCAGTTCGCCGTAGAAACTTTTCAGCAGCGATGTCTTTCCGCTGCCCACTTTCCCGATCAGATAGATAAATTCTCCTTCGCGGGCTTGAAAGTCAATGCCTTTCAATACCGTATGTTCTTTCTGACAGAGAGTTACATTTTTATAGTTGATAAGCATGTGCTACCGAAATTAGACGTTGGGACAAAGAGGCGGACATCAGTGCTTTTTCCACTGAGGATTGTGGCGTTTTTGCAATTCCTCCGCCATCTGTTCTATGCGTAGGCCTTTGGAGGTGAGCAGGACAATAAGATGATACAGCATGTCCGATCCTTCGTAGATAAGACGGTCGTCTGTTCCGTTCACGGCCTCTATTACCGCTTCCAATGCTTCCTCGCCCACTTTCTGTGCCATGCGGTTGATACCGTCTTTGAAAAGGCTGGTGGTGTAGGAGCCTTCCGGCATTTCTTTATGTCGCCGTTCGATGAAGTCTTGCAACTCGCTGAGGAACAGGAGCGGGTTGGCCGTATTCTTTTCTCCCCAACAGGTGTCGGTGCCGGTGTGGCAGACAGGACCGGCGGGATTCACCCGGATAAGCAAGGTGTCCCGGTCGCAGTCGTTTTGTATGCTCACCACATGCAAAAAGTTACCGCTTTCCTCGCCTTTGGTCCAAAGACGGTTTTTGGTTCGGCTGAAGAAGGTCACCTTACCGCTGTCTACGGTTTTTGCGTAGGCCTCCGCGTTCATGAATCCCAGCATCAGTACATTCTTTGTGCTGTCGTCTTGTATAATGGCGGGCACCAATCCTCCCATCTTTTCAAAGTCTATCTCCATATATAATAATAGGTATATGTTATAATCTTACGTTAATGCCCTCTGCTTGTAAATATCGCTTTAGTTCGGGGATGGGTATCTCACCGAAATGGAATACGCTGGCCGCCAGGGCGGCATCGCTTTTCCCGCATCGGAAAGCATCGCGGAAGTGTTCTTTCTTTCCCGCGCCGCCCGAAGCAATCACCGGGATAGTCAGTTCGTCAGCCAGTTGTGCCAGAGCCTTATTGGCATAGCCGGTTTTGACGCCGTCGTGATTCATGGACGTGAACAGGATTTCTCCTGCTCCCCGGTTGCAGGCTTCACGGGCCCAGTCGAAGAGGCTGCGCGAGGTGGGCACCCGTCCTCCGTTCAGATAACAGAGCCATCCCTCTTCCGTCTGCTTGGCATCGATAGCCACTACGCAGACTTGCGAACCGAAATGCCGGACGATTTCGTCGATCAGGTCCGGTCGTTTCAAGGCGGCCGAATTCAGGCTCACTTTATCGGCTCCGGCGTTCAGCAGGCGCTCTACATCGGCCAATTCGTTGATGCCTCCCCCCACCGTAAACGGGATTGAGATTTCTGCCGCCACCCGTCGTACCATCTCGGTGAATGTCTTTCGGCCTTCGTGACTGGCTGTGATGTCCAGATACACCAGTTCATCGGCTCCCTGCTCGCTGTAGGCTTTGCCCAGTTCTACGGGATCGCCCGCTTGACGCAGGTTGACGAAGTTGGTTCCTTTTACCGTTTGTCCGTCTTTGACGTCCAGGCAGGGTATGATTCGTTTCGCTAGTGCCATCTTTTTCTTTATTTGTCATTTGCAGCCCATTCGGCCAATTCCTGCAAGGATATGCGCCCTTCGTAAATGGCTTTTCCGAAAACTACGGCCGGGATGCCGTTTGTGTTTAATGCTTTTATATCGTCCAGACTGCTTACTCCTCCGCTGGCGATGAGGCGGCACTGCGGACATTCCTGCATGATGCGGGCGTAAAGCTGCGTGGCGGGGCCTTGCAACATACCGTCCCGACTGATCTCCGTGCAAAGCACATGACGGACACCGGCTTGCAGATACTCCTTCAGGAAAGGAAGCAATTCCCGGGCGCTTTCTTCCTGCCATCCGTTGATGGATATTTTTCCGTCTTTCGTGTCGGCACCCAGTATGATCCGGTCGCTGCCGTATTGCTCCAGCCATTCCAGAAACAACTCGGGGGCGCTGACTGCCATACTGCCCACTGTTACCAGCGCCGCACCGCTGTTGAAAGCCGTTCGGATGTCTGCGTCGGTTTTGATACCTCCGCCAAAATCTACGGTCAGTGAGGTGGCGCCGGCTATCTGTTCCAATATGCGATGATTTACTATATGCCGCGAACGTGCGCCGTCCAGATCGACGATGTGCAGGCGCTTGAATCCGTATGCTTCGAATTCCCGGGCCACAGCCAGAGGGTCTTCGTTATAAATCTTCCGGGTGGTGTAGTCACCTTTGGTCAGACGCACGCATTTGCCGTCTATAATGTCGATAGCCGGGATCAGTTCTGTCATTCGTTTAAATCTAGAAAGTTCTGTAAAATCCGTTCTCCCAGGCTCCCGCTTTTTTCGGGATGAAACTGTGTGGCGAAAAAGTTGGCCTTTTGAAGCGCCGCACTGAAAGGAACGGTATAATGGGTTGTGGCTGCCGTATGAGGATTGACAGGCACGTAAAAGCTATGTACGAAATAGACGAAACTTTCCGGTGCACAGCCCCGGAACAGGGGGCCCTGCATCTTTTCCAGCGTGTTCCAGCCCATGTGCGGCACTTTGTCCTCATGCCGTTGCGGATGAAAGCGCACCACGTCTGCATCGAATATGCCCAGACAGTCCACGTCTCCTTCTTCCGAGTGACGGCACATGAGTTGTTGACCGATGCAGATGCCCAGCACCGGCTGCTTCAGGTTACGGATCAATTCGTCCAACCGGTGTTGGCGCAGATAAGTCATGGTGCTACGTGCTTCCCCCTGACCGGGGAAGAGAATCCTGTCGGCTCGCTGCAACTCTTCCGCATCGTCCGTCAGCACCGGTTCCACCCCTAGGCGTTTCAAGGCATGGATTACAGAATAAATGTTTCCGGCGTTGTATTTCACGATAGCTACTTTCATCAACCTGCGTTTATTTTGTAAATGATTCGGGCGCAAAGATAGCAAAAATACCTCGAATGGCCACCGTTTACTAAAAAAATGTACACAGAGACGAGGTAAAATCCTGTCAGTAGGGATTCCGGAAGACGAGGGTTTTGAAATTCTTTGTATTTCTTATGGACAAACGCCCGGTATGAGGAAAAAAGAAGTATTTTTGCAGCGATTTGATCAGGGACGAAACGACTATGTGTAAGTGTATGGCAAAATTGTGGCGGGTGTTTGTGATAGGGAGTGTGATGTTCTCGGCTTGCTCTTCGGGGGTGAAACAGACCAAATGCGGGGATGCTGAGGTCGCCAGAAAAGAGGAACCGGCAAAGACGGAAGCAATGACGGCGGAGCCTGAAAGGCCCGGTGCCGTGTTGTCCTGCGAGGACGATACGACGGATTATCTGCATGCCTCCCTCCAGATGTACACCGTTTCTGTAGGAGATGCAGCGGCGGATACCGTGATACATTACCTTACCGGGCGTAAAATAGCCGTCGGGAGCCATCGGGGACGTAAGCTTTATTTGGAATTGGGAGAGTTTTGCGATGAGACGGTTTACCACGGCGGTAAGATCTATTGGGGAGACTCTTTGATTTATGCAACGGAAGCAGAGGTGGCGAATGACTGGCAGACTTGTCGGGTGTGTCATGTGTCCGGCGCCGATATTACTTATGTGCTCGTAATGATGAATGATCGTCCGAATCCCAATTATTGGCATATTGTGCGTATGGACGATAGCTCAATCAGGTTGACGGATAATGTGTTGGCCGGAAACGATTATATCAAGGGCGGTCGTTATTTTCACGATAATGTGATCTGTGGCGATCTGGACGGTGACGGTATCATGGAAGTGGGCGGAAAAGAATGGACCGAGTACTGGGCGGATTCAATGATGTATCATCCTTGTTATATTTATAAGTTGGGCACTGAGCTGGTATTGGATGAAGTTTTGTCTGAGCGGGAGACGAGGGCCGCTTACGACAGTCTGTTCATCGGCCTTGACGACGGTGTGCCGGTATATAACCCGAACACGGCGCAACATGAAAACGATGCCCGGAAGCATCTCCAACCGGATGCGAAAGTCTTTCGCGAATAGTATGCACATCGTATATGCGCTATGCACGCTGTCGGCAATTTTTTGGGGACTTCATTAAGTGAGAGGCGTAGCGGCGATTTCCGGTTGAGGAGATTCCTGTCGTATAGGCCGGGCACCGGAACACAAGAATACCGACAGCCTCATTCGGGAAAAACGGCACGGTGAGGCGGAAAAAACAGGGAAAATGCGTATTTTTGCGTCGATTTTAATTTTGTATGCCTTCAAGCATTGGAAGATTCAACTTGATTGATATGGAACAAAAAGAAAGAAAACAAAAACATTCGTTGAGAGAGTGGTTGCTGGCTACGCGTCCTTGGTCGTTCCCGGCCTCGGCTATGCCGGTGTTGGTTACGTTGGCCTATTTGTACTGGCGTGGAGAAGATGTAAACGGGTGGCACGGACTATGGGCGTTGTTGAACATCATCGTGTTTCATGCCGCCGGGAACACCTGGAGTGATTATGCCGATTATATGCGCGGAGTGGATACACCGGCATCGTATGGAGCCACCACGTTGGTGACAAAGCGGTTCGCTCCTGCGGAAATACGCCGCCTGTCGCTGGGTTTGCTGCTTTTGGGCGTATTGGGCGGGCTGTTGCTGGTATGGCGCACGGGGATACCTCTGCTTTGGATCGGGGCGGGCGGACTGGTATGTACGCTGCTTTATCCGCCGTTGAAGTATCGTGCTTTGGGGGATGCGGTTATCGCCGTCACCTATGGGTGGTTGCCCGTGTGGGGCACTTCCTTTGTGGCGACGGGGCGGATGGATATGAGTACCCTTTTGCTGGCTGTTCCTGTGGGGATGATAACGGTGGCTATTCTTCATGCGAATAACACCCGCGACATCCGTACCGATGCGCGGGCGGCAATCACAACGCTGGCCATGAAAATCGGGGTGCGGAGTTCTGCCCGGTTGTATGCGTTCTGGATCGGCTTTCCGTTTGTTTTTGTTGTAGCCTGTGTCTGTCTGCGTCTTTTCCCGGCGTGGGCTTTGCTGGTGTTTGCGGCGTTGCCTCCGGCCTTATCGCACATCCGTACGATGGATGCGGTGGATGCGGCTGACACGGCTTCCATTTCCCGTCTGGATGAGCGGACCGCGCAGTTGCAATTGCAATTCAGCCTGTTGTTTGTATTATCCTTCTTATTGGCGCATTGGGTGAGATGAAGCAATTAGGTTTTTCTATCGTGTTGGCGGCCGTGCTGTGGACGCTGATGTTCCTGCCGCTTACGGCACCTTATCTTAATTTCTGGTGGGCCATGACCGGATCGGCTTTAGCCCTGTCGGTCTGTGCCACGCTTTTCCGTCCCCATTGGTATAAGCAAGTGCGGTGGGACTTTTCAAATATCCTGTATGGCTTGTTGCTTGCCGCAGGCCTGTGGGCGGTTTTCTGGTTGGGAGACAAAATCTCATCCTTGCTTTTTTCGTTCGCCCGTCCGCAAGTGGATCTGATTTACGGAATGAAAACGGGTGAATCGTCGTGGGTGCTGTCTGTTTTGATGTTGTTTTTGATAGGACCGTGCGAGGAGATCTTTTGGCGGGGCTATGTGCAACATACGCTTTCGTCGGTGTGGTCGGCCAACAAAGGATGGGTTGTTTCCACCTTATTATATACGCTGGTACATATCGGGTCCTGCAATTTCATGTTGGTCATGGCAGCCGCTGTGGCCGGGTGTGTCTGGGGCACTTTTTACCGTTTCTTCCCCAATCGGTTGGCGGCTCTTATCCTGTCTCACGCTTTGTGGGATGCAGCAGTATTTATTTGGTTCCCCATATAGAACATTGTCCCCTGCCGGTATCTTTCACCGACAGGGGACAATGTATACTTTTTTTACACAACGGAGCGCACGCATGCGCTCCGTTGTGGTATTATTTTTTCTCTTTTTGATATTCTATGGCTTGACAGGCCTTTTTCCAGTCGGTATTCAGGCTGAACGGTGTCAGATTGTCCTTATCGTCGATAAAACTTTCCGAGGTTTCGGTATCGTCGGTATCAAACAGCGGATTGCCCACACTGGCATTTACATACATCAGAATGCACTCCTTGCGGGCCTTCTCCGTCTTGCTTTGTGCTTCAGTCAGGTCTTTGAAGAATTTGCCCAGGAAATCGCTCATGTAATAAGCTTGTTCGTCCAGGAATTTTACATTCACGTCCGGTGTGGTCTTGACGGCCATGTGGCGTAAGTAGCGCAAGGCCGTACTTTTAAAGTGGTTTACTTTTACGCTTACGTCGTCCGCTTTCGGATCGTTAACCACCTGTTCGGCTTTGGTAAGCACTTCGTTATATAACTCTTGCGCCTGCACTTGGCCGATTCCCGCAGCCAACAAGACAGTCAGCATTATCTTATTCATTCTTTTCATCTTTCTTTTTATGTTTTAGGGTTCTGTTTGATTGTCCTTGCAAATGTAACCAAAGTTTTTGTTTCCCTGTGATAAAGAAATATTTTTTTACTATTTACCTGTTCTTTTTAAGGAAAAGCCGGTGTGTGATTATACCAGGTAACTCATTTTCATAATGCGTCACCATGATCAGTGTCTTGCCGCACCGCTGGCAAAAGGTTGTAATAATGTCTTTCACCCGTTGCCGGTTGTTGCTGTCCAGTCCGTGCAAAGGCTCGTCCAAAATCAGCAGTTCAGGATCTTTCACAAAGGCGCGTGCCAACAGACACAAGCGCTGTTCGCCGCTGGAGAGTTGCAGGAAAGTCCGTTCGGCCAGTTCTCCCACACCGAACACTTTCATCCATTCCCGGCAGATATGGGCCTGCTCGGGGCGCGGACGTGCATACAGCCCCACCGAATCGTTCATACCGCTGGCCACAATGTCGATGGCCGGAAGATCCTTTTGATAAGCTCTGTGCATTTCGGGACTTACGTAACCGATGCGTTTTTTTATTTCCCAGATGCTTTCGCCCGTTCCCCGTTTGTGTCCGAACAGTTCGATGTCGCAGGCATAAGCCTGGGGGTTGTCGGCACAGACCAGACTGAGCAAGGTGGATTTTCCGGCTCCGTTTTCACCGCTCAGCGCCCACATCTCGCCGCGTTTTACGCACCAGTCCAGCTCCTTCAGGATGGTACGATTGCCGTAGCGGATGCTCACCCGGTTGAATCGCAGTATCTCATTCGCTTCCTCAGCTTGCAGAGAGGCTGTGCTGTTTGCGGAGGCATACGGCAATTCGGCTATCCACTGCCGGTAAATGTCTTCCAGATGGGGCGGGGTGGAAAGGGAATGCGCGGACAGATAGGCTGCGCGGGTGGTTTTGGGACCGACGGAAAGCTGCTCCACCGGTATCACGTGGGTGATAAAGTCGGGTATATCGTCGGTTCTGGAAAGGACGAGTATCACTTGCAGATCGGTTTCGGTGATCAGCGTTTGCAACAGGCCGGCCAGTTGGGTGCGGGTGGTGGCGTCCAGCCCGATAAACGGGTTGTCCATGATCAGCAGGCGCGGACCGGTAAGGAGGGTTTTCGTCAACTGGAACTTACGCAGTTCGCCGCTGGAGAGGGCGATGATGTACTTGTCCAGCAATGTGTCTAGATGAAACAGTTCGTACAGGCGGTGGCGCAAGGCGGCACGTTGCTGCCGCGCTTGTTCCTTGCCCGCCTCATCCAGCCCGAAGCCTACGTTCGTCTCCGCTGCCTGAAAAGCCTGTTCCAGCAACTGGCCGGCGGTGGGAGTGTTTTCGTCGATGTCGTGCTGGTTCCAGCGTTGTTGATAATAATAAGTACTGTCCCCGTCGCCGTAAGAATCGCGGAAGGAAATGTATTTGAGGTTTTCGCTTACCAGTTTTAGTGGCGAAGGAGCAAAGTTGTAGCGCACCTCGTTCATCAGCAGCGGATACCGTCCTGTCAATATGTCGATCAGTCGGGATTTGCCTGAGCCGTTGTCGCCGACAACGGCTATCTGTTCGCCGGTCGCAATGTCCAGTGTCACGGGGGCCTTCATGCGGCGGAGCGGATGGCGGGTCACTCCGTTTGTTATTTCAATTATCTTTTGCATTATTCCGGTTGGGCGTCAATGCCCTGTTATTTTATCGGGGTTCTTATGGACGAAATCTTTCCAGCTGCTGTATGCCCGTTCGGTTTCGGGACGGCCGGCTTGCAGGAAATGGCAATAAGCGGCCGCCAGGCCGTCGGTGGCGTCCATGAAAGGGAGCAGCGATTCGTCGGGAATGGCAAGCAGGCGTTGCAGCATGCCGGCCACCTGTTCCTTGCTGGCCTGACCGTTGCCGGTGATGGCCATCTTTATTTTCAACGGAGCGTACTCGGTGATGGGTATGTCGCGGTGGATGGCTGCCGCCATGGCCACCCCTTGCGCCCGTCCCAGTTTCAGCATACTCTGTACATTCTTGCCGAAGAACGGTGCTTCAATGGCCATCTCGTCGGGCAGATAAGCCTCGATGAGGCCGGTGATGCGCTCGAAGATGCGTCCCAGTTTCAGGTAGTGGCTTTTGTATTTGCGCAGGTCGATCACCCCCATCGTTATCATCTCGGCGCGCTTGCCCTGCGTGCGCAGTACGCCGTATCCCATGATGGTAGTGCCCGGGTCGATGCCCAGAATTATTTTTTCCGGTTCAGCCTTCCGCATCGTTCCTTATGATTCTTCAATCACTTCCATCAGTGTGCTGAATCCCACGACCTGCTCTTTGAATATTTTTTTCATTTCTTCGTTCAGACGGGTCCCCTGCTTGTTGTACCAGTGGTGCAGGCGGGCGGAACTCTCCACGTCGAACTGTAGCGAAAAACATTCGGTGTCGGCCTCACGGTGTGAGAGAATGCGCGACAGGCGCGGTCGGTGAAGAAAACCGAATTCGGCCACCTGTGGCAAATAGAACTGGTGAATCCAAATAACGAAATTCCGGGCCTCGGCAAAAGGTACCTGATAAGTTGTGTTATAGATCAGCATAAACTTTTAATTGATTCGGAAAAGTCGTGCAAAGGTATAAAAAATAGGTGTAGCGTGCTAATAAATCCTATTTTTTCCAAACATCGCGTGCGTGTCTCGTATTTTAGATGTATTTTTGTAATTCATAAAGAAAAGGATTCCGATTATGAAGAAATTTTTATTGTTTTCCCTGCTTTGTCTGTGTGGGGTAGGGTTGGCTTTCGCGCAGGGTAAAGCCGGAGCCGAGGCCAAGGTGGCCGAGATCAAGTTTGACAAGCTGATACATAATTTCGGTACATTCTCCGAGGCCGATCCGTTGGTGAAATGCTCGTTTACCTTTACCAATGTCGGTACGGCTCCCCTCATTATTCATCAAGCCATCGCTTCGTGCGGTTGTACGGTGCCTGTGTACACGAAGACACCGATCAAGCCGGGCGAGAAAGGCAATATCGACGTGACCTACAACGGCACCGGTAAGTTTCCCGGTCATTTTAAAAAGTCCATCACCATCCGTTGCAACGGTAAGAAAGAGATGGTCCGTCTGTTTATAGAAGGGGATATGACGGCGAAGGATACCGACAAGAAGGAGAAAGCCAAATAAATATGTCCGTTAAGGCTGTATTTTTTGATATTGACGGAACGCTGGTTTCGTTTCGTACCCATTGCATACCGGCCTCCACTTTGGAGGCCGTTCGCATGCTACGCCGTAGGGGGATTAAGGTGTACATCGCTACGGGGCGGCCTCCGGTTTTTATCGACAATCTGGGAGAGCTGGAGTATGACGGCATGATTACCACTACCGGTGCGCATTGCCTGACGCGCGAAGGCACGGTGCTCTGCCATCGCCCTGTTCCTGCCGAAGATGTGAAGCGGGTGGCGGCCCACCATTTGGCCAAGCCCGAAGACGCTTTCCCGGTTTTCTTTGTGTGCGATGATACCGTGTTCGTTACGAAATATACCGATGAGGTACGTCGGGTTTCCGAACTGTTGAACATCCAGCCCCCGCCGGTTCGCCCCGTGGAGCAGGTGCTCGGACGCGATGTGATGCAGATTATCTCGTTCTTCCCGAAAGAGGAGGAGCGCCGCTATATGACCGAGCTGATGCCGGGGTGCGTTTCCATGCGCTGGCATCCGTCCTTTACCGATGTCATTGCGCGAGGAGTGAGCAAGAGCGCCGGTATCGACAGCGTGTTGGCGCACGAAGGAATCGCGCTGGCCGATACGATGGCTTTTGGCGACGGCGGCAACGATACGGGCATGTTGCGGCATGTGGGTTGCGGCATAGCGATGGGCAATGCTTCGGACGAGGTGAAGGCAGTGGCCGATTATGTGACGGATTCGGTAGACGATGACGGAGTGGCCCGGGCTTTGCGTCGTTTCGGGCTGATCGATTGAGCGTATCGGGGCGCTCGGAAAGATTTCGGCAGTCGGGCACCGGTAAGGCATTGGCGAAGAATCGATTTTAAAAAGCTGTACACCTTTTCAAAATAAGGTGTACAGCAAAATTCAAAAAGGTGTACAGCTTTTCCAAAAAGGGTGTACACCTTTCTTGTATGGCACCCTCTCGCCGACGGTTTATGGTGTGCGCCTCGTGTGTCTGCGGCCTAGGGCAGCAGTCCGATTTCCCGCATCATCCGGCGATAGTATTCCGCTTTGGCTTCCAGTTTCATCGGGTAGGCGCGCGAACTGGAAGGCATACGATAAAGTCGCATGGGGCGGTCGGCGAACAGAAAAGAAGCACTGTCGCCGACTTTGGGTTCGGCAACGTCGAACTGCATGCGCAGCGTGTCGGTAGCCTTTTGCCCTGTGGTCACAACGGCCCGGCACAGGGGCAATTGTTGCAGGAGTAACGCTACGTCGGTGGGTTCCACTATTTCCAGAAATTTGTCGGAGGCGTTGTCCTGAAGTCTTCGGACGGCTGTGGCGGTGTCGAACAGGGCGATGCCTGTTCGGTAGAGGAAGTCCACGATGTCGTTTTTCCGAAACTTCTTGGCCGCTGTGTCCACGAAACGGTTTTTGTCGTTGTAGAACAGTAACCCCATGATACGCCACATGTCGTTGATGAAATTGGGGTAGTAGAACTCCATGTTCCACCGTTTTTGTTGCGGTGGAAAACTGCCCAGCATCAGCAGACGGGCCTGAGGGGGCAGAAAAGGTTGCAGCGGATGCTGCTCCGGTAGAGGTTCGTTCATAGGCTTTTCTTTATGCAATCATCCGTTTCGGGCAGAGGGCCGTGCTCCTTGGGCTACCGTCATCCGACAGTCCGAGCCGATGGATTTCCGGCAAAAGTAAACCGACAAAATGAAGTATGCAACAACAGGGCTATCCTTCCTCGCAGACGTTAATATATATTAACGGAAAAAGCCCCGGATATTCTGTGCGCCTGCACGGAAGAGTATAGAATATTTTTTTTACCTTTGTTCCGCATAAATCAAATTATTTAATACGATGAAAAAGATACTCGTTTTACTTGCCGTACTGGTGTTGGCTCCGCTCGGAGGAATGGCCCGGAAGAAGACACCTGTCAATCCGTTGGGAACCGGACCGGAGGACCGTGCCTACTGGTGCAACTTGGCCTACAAAATGGCTGCCCCCGTGCTGAAGAACATGGCCGAGGGCACGTTGCAGAAAAACATGAAACTGGAGTTGAGCCCTACATGGGACAACCGTAATAAGAAAGTGGCCTACATGGAGTGCTTCGGACGTCTGATGGCCGGAATAGCCCCTTGGCTGACTTTACCCGACGACGATACTCCCGAAGGATTGCAGCGCAAGCAGCTGCGCGAGTGGGCTTTGAAGGCGTATGCCAATGCTGTGGACCCCGAAAGTCCCGATTATCTGGGATGGGAATGCGGCGGTCAGACGCTGGTAGACGCCGCCTACGTAGTGGAGAGCCTGTACAGAGGCTACGAGGCCCTGTGGAAACCCCTTGACCAGGTGACGAAAGACCGTTACTTGAAAGAGTTGAAGGGCCTTCATCGTTACGATCCCCCTTATACGAACTGGTTGCTTTTCGTGTCGATGGAAGAGTGCTTCTCCATGTTTGCGGGAGCTAAGGACTATGATTCCTACCGCATTCACATGGGTATGAACAAGGTGGAGGAATGGTACGTGGGCGACGGATGGTATTCCGACGGTCCCTCTTTCGCATTCGACTACTATAACTCTTACGTGATTCAGCCCATGTATCTGGAATGCCTGGAGATGATCAAGGCCAAACATCCGCACGACACCTGGCTGTGCCGGCAGAAAGGGGCCGACAACGGTGTCGGTAAGCGGTATGGGATGGCGCTCAAGCGGATGCAGAAATACGGTGTCATTCTGGAACGCTTCATCTCGCCCGAAGGCACATTCCCCGTTGTCGGGCGTTCCATTCCTTATCGAATGGCGGTGTTGCAGCCTTTGGCACAACTGGCGTGGCGCAAGCAATTGCCCAAGGAGCTGACCAACGGACAGGTACGTGCCGGCATCACGGCCGTGATGAAGCGTATGTTCGAGGGACGTGGCGCCAGCAATTTCACGGAAGACGGTTATCTGACGATCGGTTTTGTGGGAAGTCACCCCAATACGGCCGACTGGTACACCAATAACGGAAGTCTGTATATGACTTCGTTGGCTTTCATGCCGCTGGGGCTGCCTGCCGATGACCCGTTCTGGACGGATGCGCCGGAAAAATGGACCAGCAAGAAAGCTTGGGAAGGTGATGATTTCCCGAAAGATCATAAATGGGACATCAACCGGCAGATATTATATTGGGAATAGACAGGTGTAAATCGTAGGATACGCACGGTTACGGTCTGCATGAAACGGGTTCTTCTTCGGGAGAGCCCGTTTTTCGTTTCTTCTCTTTCACTGGCGGTAGGCTTTGCGCTTGTGGAAGTTCAAGCCCATGTACAGATTTATTGTACCGAACGTGTTGTTGATGGACAGACGGCTGTGGTGGTAATTGTAATTGTGCAGGATAAAGGATAGTCCGCCAAAGTATTTGGTGTTGTTCCATACGAGTGCGGCCCGCACGGTAGTGTTGAAATTAAAGTTGTTCATGTTGAAAATGCGGGAGCGCTTTTCGCGTTCTTCGTTTTCCAGCTCTTCCAGCCATAGCGATTGGCTTTTGGTCTTTTTATAACCTATGGCAGGCGATACGGACAGGCACAGCAGCCAGTTTTTTTTGAACACCCAGTTGTAGGCGTAACCTCCGCTCAGACTGTAGTCCATGTAGTTGATTTCGTTGAACATGAAGCTCTTGCTCAACGGGTATTGAGGATTCTTTTTCAAAGGGTCGGGAAGTTCGTTGTAATCGAACTGCATCAGATGCCGTGTGATGGAAAGCCCCACTTTCCAGGTGCCGCAGCTTTTGCGCTGTACGGTGCTCTGGGCGAAGGCCGCCGGATAGGAAAAACGTTTGTGGTTGAATATGTAATAGAGGTTGGCTCCCGTCACGCTGAGGCGGATTCCGTTGCAACTGTGTCCTTCCACCTCTTTGCCTTCGTCGCCGAATCCCCTTACTTTGTGAATGCGGAAATCATCGCCTGTACGCCGGTAGATCAGGTCGCATCCCAACATGGAGCTGTACAGACTGAGTTCGAATTCCGTACGCTGCGACTTGCGGCCCTTGCCGAAAGATTGCACATCGAACGTATAACCCAGGAAGATCCAGCGCCATCCCAGATAAGGGCCCAATTTGTTGGAGGGTTTGGGGGAAAAACGGATGTTTTGGTGCTCCTGGGGACTGGAGAGACTGTACATCTCGTACGCTGTGGTGTTCTGCATCATAAACGCCCAGTTGTAGTAGTTGGGCGTGATGTATGTCGTATCGATCTCGTCGAAAGCTTTTAGAAAACGGACGAAGATATTGCCGCTGCTTTTCATTTTCTCGCGGCGCGTCAGTGTGGATACGTCCATGACTGTCGCTCTGTCATGATCCGTCGACAGTGTATCCCTTTCCGAACCGGACACCGTACGACAGAAGACGGGCGGTGCGGCAAGTAGAACGGCCAGAAGTACGGGACATTTATACATGGCTACATCTTCCCCAGAATTTTATCCAATACCCAGTTTACCGGTGTGGCACTGATACTGTCGCAGGTACATACGGAGCGTTTCTGCAAATGCTCCACTACATTCTGAATCAGCGGCAACTGCACATGCTCGGGATTGGGTATGAGGATCTCTTTGCGGCCCTCCCGGGTATGTACGGCGATGGGATCATAGGTGAATGTCGAGAAACAGATCTGCCCTTTGTCGCCGATGATTTCGATGCGGTCTGTTTTTGCCGATTCGTGGGCCACGAAACACCACGACCCGGAGCCGGGCAGTCCGTCGGGAAACTGAAAGCAGGCGCTGACATTGTCTTCCGTGGCGTACAGACCGCCCCGGTTCGTGCAATATCCCTGTGCCTTAAGGATCGGACCGAAGATTTCCTGTAACAGATCCAGCTGGTGCGGCGCCAGGTCGTAAAAATATCCTCCTCCGGCAATGTCGCGCTGCACGCGCCACGGCAGGTTGTTGCTGTTGTAATCCAAGTCGCGCGGCGGCACGGCAAAACGTATCTGTATGTTGAGAACATGCCCGATGACGCCGTCGGCCACCAGTTCCTTGACCTTTTTGAAATAGGGCAGGTAGCGGCGGTAATAGGCCACGAAGCAAGGCACTTTCGTTTGCATCGAGATGCGGTTGATGCGTTGGCATTCCTCGTAACTGGCGGCAAGGGGCTTTTCCACGTACACCGGCTTGCCGGCCTTCATGGCCATGATGGCAAAAGTGGCGTGGGAGGAGGGGGGAGTAGCGATGTATACGGCATTGATCTCAGGGTCGTCGATAAGTTCCTGGGCGTCGGTATACCATTTGGCGATGTGATGACGTTCGGCATACGAGCGGGCCTTCTCCTTGTTACGGCTCATTACGGCTTCCACGCGCGATCCGGGTACGATACTGAACGCCGGTCCGCTCTTTTTTTCCGTTACTTCACCACAGCCGATGAATCCCCATTTAATAAGTGTTTCCTCTGCCATCTGCACGATAAAATTTGTTATTGTAATGCAAATATACTATTTTTATATTGTATATTTGCTGCAAATTATGGAATAATTCAGTTCGTTTTATGGAAGAAAAGAAAGAGAATGCCGGTGGGCTTTTCAAAACGCGTACATACGGTGCCTGCCTGTCCGAGGGTATTAAATTCCCTACCCGCAATGTACTTCTTTTGTTGAAGCATCTGGCTCTGCCGATTGTTTGCATGGTCGTATGCGTCTGTCTGGCGACTTTGTTTTTGGGAGATGCGTACCGTTATGTAAATGGCGCGGATTTTGCCCGCGAATGGCCGCAATGGGGGCGTGTGGGACTGTGCGTCCTGTTGTATGGTGCCGTATGTTTGCTGCCCGGTGCTTTTTGTCTGGGGCGGACGGTTTTTATCATCCGGTTTTATGGAAAAGAGGGCGGACTGCCCCTTTCTTTGGTCGGTTTGAAAAGTTTGGGTGAGAAACAAACGGCTGTCATCGGTAAGGCATTTTGTTTCTTGGCCGGCGGTTTGCTCTTGTGGAGTTTGGTTGTCGTGCTTTCCTGTTCGCTGATAGGGCCCGGATGGTTGCGGGTGGTTGTCTGCTTGCTGGGCATATTGGCTGTGTCGCTTCCCTACGTCATGCGGGGGCTTTTTTATCTGTATGGTGACACCGATGTTCCGAGCGGATGGGCTACTCTCCGCCAGTGTTATAAACACTGGGGCGCGCTGGCGGCCGTGTTGCTGCTGGGCGGCGCGTTAGCTGCTGTGCTTGTGTTTCTGGCGGTTTTACCGGCGGCTGTTATTTTTCAGGCCGGATATCTCTCCGATGAGGCGCTAAGGGTGGGAGATCCTTCGGATGTACCTTCTTACTTCCTCCTCCTTCAAGTGGTTTCTTATGCCTTAGGTACGTTTTTCTCCTGCATGGCCTTTGCCTTGCCGGTCTTCTCGCTGGCTTTCTTGTACGGTTCCATCAGGCAGGTACAGTCGGACAATGATGCGTATGCCGCCGAACAGCAACGGATGGAAGACGAGCAATGACCGTCTCCCTTTATGCGGGATGCGAAAGATCAGTTGAAGAAGTTCCACGACAGTCCGAAGTGGATCGTGAGCGGATTGACGGGGTAATGCGGCACGAAGAATGAGTTCCCCGTTCCGGCGTTGACATGATTGGCCAGCACATACATGCGGCAATGTTTCAGATGCAGATTGGCATAAACGTTGCAGATGGGGTAGTTGCCCAGTTTCATGCGTGTCTGTTCGTCTTGTGTCGTGAACTGCCCGATGCAGGGAGCGTAGTCGGGAGCGTAGTAGGACGTGAAGTAACGCACGTCGCCTCCCAGTTCCACACGCAGCACTTTGGCGATGCGGAACACAATGTACAAGTTACTGTACAACGAAAGGTCGGGCAGCGGTATAACGTCTTGATTGCTGCTTGTCTGATAAGCCGCTTCATTATCCCAATGCAGGATTCCCCATTTGAAATCCTGGTTCAGTATGGCGCTGAACAGTTGAACATTGCCCGATTTCTGCCGTACGTTTACGGCATTGCTGTATCCCTGTTTGCCGTCCTCCAGCGTATAGGGCGTCTTTTGCGTGGCAAAATAGGTGTAGTTGGAAACGTTTTCCACCCCGATGCGCAATCGGGTGCGCGTACGTTGCAAGGTCAGTGTCCCTTCGATACGGGTGCGCAGTTCTTGGTCCAGGTGGCGGTTGTCCCACCAGGCGAACTGCGAATGGTAATGCCGGAAAAAGAAGCTTGGGTTCAGATGCTTCACAAAAGCATGGGCGGCCAGTTGCACGGTATCTTTAAATAAACGGAAGTTTACGTCGGCTTTTCCGTCTACTTCGAACTGGCCGGCATCTTCTCCAGCCAGTACCACCTCGCCGTTGGCATTGAAATGCAACATTTTCCCCGTCGTTTTGCTCAGTTCTCCGCCTACCGACACATTGTTTTCTTTGTAAACGTCGCGTAACGGGAAGCCTTCGTTTGTCAGTCCGGGCAGGCGGAACTCCCGGAGTTCGTGTGTGGCGAAGGCGGTCAGACCTGCTTTGGCCCATTTGTTGAAGCCCTCGCGGAGCGACAATCCGATAGTGTTTTTTACGGAAAATCCCCGGGAGCGGTCGCGCACGGCATTAGGGTTGCCGTAATATTGGTGGGTGTAGTAGTGGTCCGGTGTCTCGTAGGCATAGTTTACATGCCTCAGCGAATGGATTTTTAAGGTATGTATCAGGCTCGTTACGGGCAGGAAGCTGCGTGTCAGCCCCATGTCGTTGATAAAATCCTGTCGCAGGGAGTCGATCGTTGTCTGCCGGCGGAGCGTATCGGTTTGTAGGAGAGTGCGTACGCTGTCGGATAAGGCCGTGAGCAGTTCCGCGTCCGAAGGCATCTCCGGTTTAAGCGAATCCGGCAGTTCCTCTTCCTTGTAAAAGCCCCAGTTGTAGCGATGGGTCAGATAATACGTCTGGTCGTCGTTGCGGTTCCAGTTTCGTGCCAGCAGGGTAGGGATGTCCCTTGACTTTACCGACTGCGGGAAACGGGCAGGGTCGGTGATGTAGGCGTCGTCTTCGATTCCTCCGTTTTCTCCCATTTTCATGTGGTTGGCGCTGATCCATGCGTGCATGTTGTAACGGTCGCCCCGGTAGTATCCGTAGAGTGTGCCGTTGAACTGCGAATTGGCCTGGTTGTTATAGTAGCCTCGTCCGTATAGGTAGTCCAGTTTGAACCCGATGCCGGCTATTTTGTTGATGTTCGATGCGAAATAGGCCCGGATGCGGTCTTCGCCGTTGTCGCGGCTGCCACACGAATGATAGCTTAGATTGGTGATGGGACTTTTGGTATTGGCAAACAAAAAATTGCCGGGTGTGGTGTAAAAAAAGTCGTAGGGTTGCAGGAATAAGAACTGCCCGGCCGGTTGGCGATCCATGTACAGGCGCGACAAGCGGGGCGACCCCAGATTACCCAATGTATTGTATTGGCCGGTGTAGCCGTCGGTCAGGTTGGAATTTTGAAAATGATGGGGCATGGTATCGTTTTCAGCCGGAATAATGCTGCCCAGGCGTTCTTCAAGTTTCCACATGAATAGCCCCATGGGAATTTCTTCATCGGTTCCGGTGGTGTCCCGCCCCCAGGAAAAATGGTTGGTTCCGCCGTTTTCCATCGAGCCGCCGTCGGGATTAAAACCGAGTTGGGCGTACAGGCTGCATGAGAGATGCAGGCAAAGATACAGAAGGAATGCTGCTTTCTTTTTCATAATCACCGGCAAAGATACTAAGAAAAA
>ERZ778503.899-NODE-899-length-23373-cov-3.377777_pt1 | contig 23373 bp, 10 predicted proteins | sample MGYA00510047_ERZ778503 | MGnify/ENA primary metagenome ERZ778503 (study PRJEB29527, sample SAMN07138965) | mouse gut metagenome | material: feces | host: mouse | place: China:Nanjing | collected 2016-01-25 ... | reverse complement strand
CTTCCGTGCGGATAAAGTTCAGACGATAACCTTCGATCTCTGTTTTCCGGAAATCCAGCAACTGGTTGACGAGTGATAACAGGCGGGATACATTTTTATCCATCAGTGTCAGTGAGTTATTCTCTTTCTCTCCGATCTTGTCCGATTTCAGCAGGCGCTCCAGCGGATTCTTGATCAGCGTGAGTGGCGTGCGGATCTCATGTGCGATGTTGATAAAGAAGTCTATCTTTGCCTGGTAAAGTTCTTTCTCTTTCTTGCTTTCAAATATCTGCATGTTGTATGCCATATTCCTTCTTTCTTTCTTTTGCCAGGAAAAGATCAGGTAAATAATCATTACAAGGAAGAAGAAAGCATAAATTACATAGGCTGTAGTGGATGTCCACCAGGGAGGGAGTACCGTGATATGCAGTCGGGTAATATCATCCCCCCAGCTATTGGCAAGATTGGCTGCTTTTACTTCAAATGTATAGCTGCCCGGATGCAGATCGGTGAAGTAAACGATGTTACGTTCTCCGAGTGAAATCCAATCCCTGTCGAGGTTAACCATCCGGTAAGCGTATTGCACCGAACCGGGAGCAATGAAGTTGAGAGCTGAGAAATTGATATTGAAAGACGATTCTTTATGATTCAGTGTAATGCTTTTGACTTCCGATACGGCTGAACTGTTGATAACTTTTCTTCCGTCCGCTCCGTTCTGTATATCCAGGGAACTGATATGGACATCCATCTTTTCGTCTGCCGGACGTACATCCGTCGGTCTGAAGTGTATAAATCCTTTCACTGTACCAAAATAAAGGGTACCGTCTTCATCTTTGAAAGCTGAGTTATAATTGAACTGCCGGGTAACAAGACCATGTGCTTCCGTGTAGGTAGTAATTTCTTCTGTCTGTGTATTAAGGCGAACCAATCCGTTTGCGGTACTGATCCAAATATGATTATTATCATCGGGGAGAATACGGAAAGCAACGTTACTCGGCATACCGTTTTTCACCGTATAATGTAATGATTCGCCGGTTTGAAAGTCATATTTGATCACTCCTTCCACCGTGGCAAACCACATATTGCCGGATTTGTCTTCACAGGCATCGTTTACTGAATTGTGGCGCTGGGTGTTCAGTTTATCATATTGGAGATACATACCGCTATTGCTGATCGTATTGAAATAATAGCTCCGGTTGAACATGCCGAGCCATATCTTTCCGACCCGGTCCTCATACAGGCAGTTGACGGCGAATGGCGGGAATTGGGTAGCATAGACAAAGCGGTCGTTCAGGTAGTCGTAACGGAAAATGCCGTCTTCCGTTCCGACCAGTACTTCTCCTTCACGCAGGACCTTGATACATTTGACGGTACTGTTCTTTACCGTTTGTGCATCTTTCAGCAGGTCGTAGTGTTTGATTACTTTCCGGGTCCGTATATCCATCAAGTCGATACCGTGTATCACATGACCTATCCACAGGTTATCCCCGGAGGCCGCCAATCCCCGGATATTAGTGTGTGAAAGACTTTTCATGCCGGGGACAGGCTGGTAGTTGGTGAAAGTCCCGGTTTTCTTTTCCAGGCAATTGATGCCGGCGTCTTCTGTCCCTACCCAGATATTCCCATAGATGTCTGTACAAATGTCGCGTATTACTTCTCCTTTCAGCGAATGTGTTTCGTTCCAGGGATAATATACATTGAAAGGACGGAAGGGAGAGTAGTAGTTCACTCCGTTCTGGTGGAAGCATATCCAGACTCCGTCTTCGCGGTCTTTAAACAAGGCTGAGACAAAATGGCTGGATAGTGCATAGGGGTCTAACGGGTCCTGCCTGATACGTTTGCAGGTTCCGAGGTCCAGGTCATAGATGAACAGGCCCGAGTCGGTTCCGATCCAGAGTTCTTTCTGGTTTTTTTCGAGGAAACAGTTGATCAGGATAGTCAATTGATTTTTTTCCTGGATATTCAGGTCCTGATAGGTTTTTGAAAGAACATTGAATATTTTCACGTCATCATGCTCAAATGCCACATAGATGTTGGCAGAAGAAGGAGAGGGGGATAGCATGGATAACTTCCGGGAGGTAGTGGCAGGTGAATGGGCAAACAGGTTGTGCGATTCCAGACTGCCGTCTTCCGGGTTCAACAGAGAGATAAAGCCTTCCGAATCACCCAGCCAAAGGGAATTGTCTGCCATGATACAAAAGGAGGTATAGGTCTGTCCGTTATTACCGGCAAAGATATGAAACTGTCCGTCGGATACATTATATTGTATCAGTGTTCCGTCCATGAGCAACCACAGCTGATTGTTTTTATCAAACCGGAATAGGTCGATCCCTTTGTTTTTTGTGAAAGGAACATGCAGAAATGATTCTTTGGCCTCATTGTACTGGTATAGCCCGGAAAGGGTACCCACCCATAAATTCCCGTCACGGTCGCAGTCCAGATGTGTGATCCAGTTGTTGCCGAGCGATTCCGGGACGTCCGGGTCATTCCGGAATACTTTAAATGTATAGCCGTCAAAGCGGTTCAGTCCGTCACGCGTCCCGATCCATATATAGCCGCTTTTATCCTGCACGCAACAGGTCACCATATTATCGCTTAACCCGTTTTCCACCTGGTAATGGCGGAAGAGATAGTTGCTTTCTTCTGCAAAAAGCCAGCAGGAACAAGACAGGAAAAGTATAGATAAGATCAACTTCAGATAGCTCATATATAAGTTTGTTGTTTGACACTGCAAGATATGCAAAATTGTATTACCAGTTTTCATTTATTGTATCACGGATTTCAAAAATCGTATCATACCGGGTGAGAACAGCACAGAATGAGATGATTAGAGGAATTAATGCAACCGGAACAAACAGACTTTTCTTTTGATAGGGAGTACTTTTGAGCAACGATTGGAAAACACAACAAGAAACCTTTTTATATTACTATCATGAGTACACTACATTTTAATACAGGAATAGGAACAAAGATTCAACTTTGTCTGATGATGTTTTTGCAGTACATGCTGAGTGCTGTCTGGTGGGTGCCGCTGGCGGCTTATTTGTCTCACACGCTCAAGCTGGAAGTGTATCAGGTTTCTTTAGTATTAAGTGCAATGGCTATCGGTGCAATGGCCTCTTCGTTTATCGGAGCAATTGCCGACCGCTATTTTGCCGCAGAGAAGATTTTGGCAGTTTTGAATATTTTGACGGGAGTTTTCCTGCTGCTGGCTGCTCAGCAGCAGGATTTTCCTCCTCTCATGTTCTTTGTTGTAATGGCGATGCTTTGTCACATGCCGACACAGAGTCTGACAAGTACGATTGCGATGAGCCACGCTCCTTCCGAGCAGTTCCCGCGTATACGTATGTTCGGTTCGGTCGGATGGGTAGCTTCGGGGATTTTCAGTCTGGTAGCTATCCATCTGTTGGGGATGGAAGCGTTCGATGATACGAACCTGCCGATGTATTGCGGAGCGGGTGTCTGTTTCATTGCTGCTTTTGCCAACCTGACACTTCCGCATACTCCTCCGTCGGTGGCAAAGAGTACAAAGATATCGGTGATGGATATTACAGGATTCTCCGCTTTTTCTTTGATGAAAGATAAGAATTACCGTGTGTTTATGATTCTTACATTCTTGTCGATCATCCCGTTTACGCTTTACCATGTATACGGTTCCATGATTCTGGCGGACGAACAGGTACGAAATATCACAGTAACGATGAACTTCGGGCAATTGGCAGAGATGTTTTTCCTGATAATTACCACAACTATTCTGGTAAAATCGGGTATTAAGAATACATTGATATTTGGTATGGCTGCTATGTTGGTTCGTTACGGGGCCTTTTTCTTTGGGGCGGAAACAGGGCAGCAATGGTTCTATTATATCGGTATCATTGTGCACGGTTTGATTTTCGGATTATTCTATGTCGGCGGACAGGTCTATACCGATAATGTGGCACCGAAGGAGATGAAGGCACAGGCGCAGGGATTACTTTTCTTCCTGGTCTGGGGGATCGGTTTCCTGATAGGAACTTTGTGGAACGGATGGTTGATCGGTCAGTTCCGTGACGGCGACAAATGTGACTGGCCGGTATTGTTCCTGATCTCTTCGGCTTGCACGGCGGTATTGCTGTTTTTATTCATATTCCTGTTTAAGCCGGTAAGCCTTAAAACTGTCGATAAATAATACGCATTTAATTCTCAAGACTATATATATTTCACGCCAAACAAGAAAAAGGGGATGACAAGGGTCATCCCTTTTTTAGTTTACCTGCAGGTAGTTATCCAGCGAATCTTCCTTTTGTAATCCGAATTTTTTTCGTATCCGGCTCCGTGCCGTGTTGACACTGGCGCGCGAAATACCTAAGGCCAAAGCTATTTCATCCGTATTTTGTTTCAGGTAAATGAGCATGCAAAATAATTCGTCCGACTTGGTCAGTTCCGGATAGCGGCTCCGCAGTCCGGGCAGATAGCGCGGATAAAGGGCGGCGAACGATTGGCGGAAACGCTTTTCGTCCTCGCCGCTCAACAAGGTCGGGTCGAGTTGCCGGCGCACATTGTCGATGATTTCGTTGTGCGATAACTGCTCCAGTTCATGGCTTAACGTTTCATTACGCCGGTTCAGTTCCTGCTGTGAAGTCAGTAACTCGTTCAGTTGGCGGCGGTGTTCTTCCTGCTCTTTGAGTTGCCGACGGCGGCGACGGATCAGGTAAACGACTCCGGCAGCCAGTAAACAGCCCGACAACCCCAGGATAATCCGGGTATAGACGAGCGATTGCTCTTTCAGTGCCACCTCGGCAGTCAACGCACGGTTTTCCTGTTCCTTTCGTTCCGTTTCATAACGGATATTGGCGGCGATGGCATACCGCTGCTTTTCTTTTTTCTGTAAAGAATCATGTATGGCGGTATAGACCGGGTAAATCTCGCCTATCCGGCTGTACATCTTATGTTCCGCATATCTTTTTAGTAAGATATTCCCGCACCAGTCGATCATTTCTGGGAAATCCTGTTCCAGATAATAGTCCATAGTCTCTTCCATCAGCAGAAAACCTTCCTGCAACTGTCCCGTTTTGACCAGAGCGTTCCCTAAAGAAAAACGGAAAGTCGGGTAGTGATAGCTCATGACGTCGTTTTGCGAAACGGCGCATAATTCCCGGAAACCTTTCACTACCAGTGCCGCCGAGTCCGGGTAAAATTCGTCGTAGAAGCTGTAAAGCAAGTTCTTTGCCGCTGCGATCTCCGCCTGGTGCTGATGCGCTTCACCCAGCCTGAGCGCCTTTAGAATATAAAACTGTGCCGAATCTTTCAGTTCGGGTTTCCAGAACATGCCTGCTTTCATGCGGTAGAGGTCGCTCAGCACCACGCTGTCGAGCGCAAGGGAGTAGGCGATGGCCTGCGAAATGTTTTCCAGTGCCTTATCCTGTTGCTCCATCGTGTCGTACAGGTTAGCCAGGTCGGTAAAATTATAGACGAACCCATCGTTTAGTTGGTCGGGGTGGGCCAGGCACCAGTCGCGGGCCTCCTGCAAATAACCGATGGCCTGTTCATACAGGCCCCTGCGACGGTAATAATTGCCTAATGTACTTAAAAGATCGGCCGGGTCATCGGCTTCTCCGCCGACATGGTAAGCGTCGACGGCCCGTTTCTGGAAAAGAATTTCCCTTTCCGGTTGTTCGCTGTAACGATAGCAGGCGTTGGCAACCAGGTGGCAGGCATAGATTTCCTGTGCCGGATCGGACGAGGGAGGAAGGGCGGCAAAGCGTTCGATCAACTTGCGCGTCCCTTCCGGGTCGTTGCCGTAATTGTGGAAGGCGGTGCAGACGGCCAGCAGGTCGTAATGGGCAGGCCCGTCGAAATAAAGGTGGTCTGCCTCCAGCAAACTATCCGTCAGCAGGCTGTTTCCGGCCGCTTGTTTGTTTTGGGTACTACTTTTCAGGTAGAAGTTGAGCAGGCGGCGTGTCTCCTTCAATACCGAGTCGCTGTCGCCCGTCGGGTATTGCGGAAAAGCCCGGAGCAGCTGCCTGCTGCATGTGATAACCGAATCGCAGTTTTTCTGCCGGAGCAGTTTTTCGTTCCGGTCATTATATTCCTTAAGCGTCGTTTCAGTATTTGTAGCCAGCCGTGCTTCGAGCGGTTGTAAAGGATCGACGGGATGCTGTCGGCAACCGGCCAGCAGAAAAAGAAGAAAAAAAATGGAGGAAAACAGATAATTGCTCATATCTCGGTTGATATTTAAGGTTGGGGACAAAAATAGTGTATTTATCCGGTTTTACCCCTTGTTTTTGTAGGAAATCTATTAAACCGTCTATTGGTTATCCGAGGTGGTTCATGAGCCAGTATATACCTTTACAGCGTCCGAAGACAAGGCCGTGAGCTATTTGTTCAGTAACGTGTGATGAACAGAAATGTGAAAAAAAACGTTGTTGTTCAGTCGTTGTTCAGCAAATTGTTCAGACTGTGAGAGTGAGCGGACGCAAAGTATTGTTTTACTTTGGGTGCAAATAAAAAGAGCTGATATGAAGAAGAAAAGAACACAGGTATTCCTGATCCCGATCCTTTTATCGCTACCCTTGTTGCAGATGGTAGCGGTGATGATCGTGGGCGAGGTATATCTCCGCTGGACGGTGGTAATCCTCTCGGTTCTTTTTTATCTTCTGCTGGCAACAAATTGCATTTTCTGGTATCATTTGAACCGGAAGATCGATGTGTATCACCAATGCGTTAACCGTAAATTGGAATCTCTTTCTATAGCCGCTTCGCCTACGCCCGACACAGAGTCTGAAGACGGTGCAATGCCCGACAAAGCAGAAATAGGAAACGACCGGCTGTGTGAAACTTTCCGGGCTAATCATCCGGAGTTCCTGGCGCGCCTGCATGCCCATTGTCCGGCATTGACCCGGTCGGACGAATTTCTATGTATGCTTATTAAAATGAAAATAAACAATAAAGAGGCGATGAAACGACTATCTATTTCGCAAGGCAGCCTTCACACTACCCGCTACCGGCTTAAGCTCAAACTGGCTGTTCCTCGGGAAGAGGAGCTCAACGAATGGATACAGCGGCTGTAGGTCGGCGGAGTTATCGCTGCGACTGTCGCGGAGTCTCCGCCAGTAGGAAAAAGGAATACAACGACCGTAGCGAAGCCTCTGCCGGTCGGCAAAACGACTGCTACGGCCGTAGTGATGCCTCCGCCAACCGGCAAAACGGTTGCTGAGGTCGTAGCGATACCTCCGTTGGCGGGCGGAACGGCCCCGACAACCGTAGCGACGGTTTCTCCGGCCGACGGAGCTTTTAAAACAGAAAAAACGAAATAATTTCTAGTATCAATATTAAAACAGACGATTATGCCATTAGCAAAACAAATCGGCACGATTAACAAAACGAAGTTGAGCAACGCGGCCCACAAGAACATGAATACGGAGATATACGACCGTATCCTGGCCGTTACGATTGCCGCGCTGCATCTCGAGTCGCTGGCTCCCGGTTACAAGGAATGTATCGACCGTGAAGGCGAATGCGTCAACCGCATCACCAAAAGCGCGACAACTGACCAGTTGGTAACCAAAGACGGTGAACGCGACAAGACGATCCAGTTCATATTCTCTATGAACGGCTCCTACCTGGTCTGCCCCGATCCTGCCTTCCAGTCGGCAGCCCGTACGGTCGACGCCGTGCTCCGTGCCTACGACAAGCTGTACAGCAAGGCCTATGCCGAAGAAACCGCCTTGATCGACGGACTGCTGGCCGACCTGGCTAAACCTGAAGTGGCAACGGCGCTGCAGACCCTTCATCTCGAAACGTATGTCACCCAGTTGAAAACCCAGAACGGCGAGTACAAGACGCTCGACGCTTCCCGCACCGACGAATACACCGCCCGCGTGAAGACCGACACCTCGAAGGCCCGCAAGGCGACCGACGAGACGCTCGACCTGGTCGTCCAGCGCGTCAACGCCTATGCCGTATTGGAACCGACCGACGTGATCAACGGCTTTATCGACACGGTGAACCAGATCTTCCGCAAATACAAAGACCTGATCGCTGCTAAAGGTGGCCCTTCTACACCGACCCAGCCCGACGATAAACCCTATCCGACCCCTGACCCGGTGCCTGACCCGACCCCCGATCCCGATCCGTCTCCCGGTGGAGGCGATCGTCCGGAGATCGAATAATACAGCGGTAGCCGGTGCAATATCTTAACAGCCTTTGCACTGGCCACCCGGAGAGTTCTTTGACATGATGGAAGATGATGGAGGAAAATAATGAGGAAAAAGAGGTGGCCGGTTTCATTTTCTTGTATATCTTTGTGAACTACGTAATACATAAAACACTTAATTATGAAAAATTTAGATCCGAAAGTCATGGCAGAGAATGAAAGAAAAGAGTTACAGGACCGGTATATCCGCTTCGATTGGGCCATCAAACGTTTGTTGCGTCAGAAGGCCAACTTCGATGTGCTCAACGGTTTCCTGACCGTTATGCTGCGTGAAGAAGTTCGTATCCTCGAAATTCTCGAAAGCGAAAGCAACCAGGAAAGTGCCGACGACAAATTCAACCGTGTCGATATCAAAGCCCTGAACAGCAAAGGTGAGATTATCATCGTCGAAATTCAGAACACCCGCGAAGTGCATTACCTCGAACGCATCCTTTACGGCGTAGCCAAAGCCATCACCGAGCATATCTCGCTGGGCGAAGGCTATCAGAAAGTAAAGAAGGTCTACTCGATCAGTATCCTCTATTTCGATCTGGGCGTGGGGACGGACTATTTCTACCACGGGCAGAATCATTTCACAGGTGTGCATACCGGCGATCGTTTGCGAATCAACATGCGCGACCGGGATGCCGTCATAACCCGCCTGCCTGCCGAGATTTTCCCCGAGTACATCCTGATCCGTGTAAACGAGTTCGACAAAGTGGCCACAACCCCTCTGGACGAATGGATCGCCTACCTGAAAGACGGCACGATCCGTCCCGACACGACTGCTCCCGGTCTTCGTGAAGCCCGCGAGAAACTGAAGTATTACTCCATGTCCTTGCAGGAGCGTCAAGCGTATGACGAACATCTGAATGTGATCATGATCCAGAACGACGTCCTCGGCACCGCCAAATGGGAGGGCCGTATCGAAGGCCTGGCCGAAGGTAAAGCAGAGGGCCTGGCTGAAGGAGAGGCCAAAGGAAAAGCCGAAGCTCTGCGTCAGACAGCAATTAATATGAAACGTATGGGTATCGCGACTACCGGCATTGCAGAATGTACAGGTTTGTCGGTCGAAGAAATAGAGTCGTTATAGAAAGTTTTGAACCTACTTTTGGCTTGATCCAAAAGTAGTCAAAAGATCAAGGCTTAACCGGCTTCACTGCTACGGAGAAAGACTCCGCTGTCGCATCTGAACTCGCTACGCTCAAACAGCAGATGCTCCTGTCGCTCCGTCTTTCCCCTTCGCGGACGTTCACCCGCTTAGGCCTTTCCCAGGAAGCTGTGCTTCCTCTTAGGATGGCCGACACCGATACCTGTATTTTATAACAGGTGCTTTCTGCTTTAACAGGCAGTATCGGCAATCACAAAAGAACGCTTAGCGTTCTATGAAAGGCCTCATCTGGTGAGCGTAAAGCGAAGCATCCGTAGAGAGCGCCCGGAGGCTGTGCTGTTTGAGCGAAGCGAGTTCACAGACGACAGCGAACGAAGGATGCTGAGTAGCGAGACAGATGCAGCCTTGAACTTTTGGTTACTTTTCTTTCAAGAGAAAAGTAACATTCAAATCTGCCAAAAACCGAATCCTTGCAATCTTCATTGCAACATTGCCTTATTATTAATAATTCTCCCATCATCTTCCATCTTTTATATATAACATTAATCATTTAAATAGACATATTTACTTATGAACAACTTTTTATATGTAAAAAGAAACCACCGTGCAGCGAGCCGGAGGGGCGCTGCACGGATAATCAGTATCATGATACTGGCTTTTTTATGGCCGAAGGGGGGAGGGGCGCAAGAGATAAAAGGCCTGGATGTGAGCAGTATCAGTGGCAAACTAACCCTGACCTATAAACAGAAATCTGGTAGTTCGACCGATTACGCTTGGTTTTGCAAGATCGGGACTGATGGCGCCGAGAACGAGTTCTCCGGTACGCTGACGGGCACGAACAATGACTGGAAGCATGGGGCGATCGATATCAAAAGCGAGAAAAAGATAGAGGATCCTAATAATAATAAGCTTGACAGCTACCCGATCCTAAAACTGGATGGGCTAAACCTGACCTACAATGCCAACGACTCATTGCTTTATATGGTACAGAACGGTAATCCGCTCTGTATCCAAGCGACAGGCAGCTCTGCCTGTACCTTGAAATGCCAAGGAGTAGTAATCAACAACTACGTTGGGTGTGACCTGCTTCTGGATGGTGGAGCTGCTGGATTGAATATCCTTGGGAAAGGATATTCAAATGGAATATATTTGTACACTACTGGTCATTCAGTAGACCTCATCCTCAAAGGCAAAATAAATATCGTAGCGGATAACAAATATGGCGTGTCGATAGGGAATAGCGCTTCTTTATCTGCGGCCCAAGATGCGAAAATAACGGCTTCTGGAGGACTAAAAGCAATTCTTGACAATAATGTGCATTCCCCCTTCCTCGAATGGAGGTTTGAAGCCTCCCTAGGGAGCGGCAAGACGCTGGAAATAAAAGATGCCAACGGCGACTCGCTTGATCCCGCTATCCAATTCACCACCGACGACAAAAATAAGCATTTCGCTATCAACGTCGCGAAGAACACCGGCTACACCGTTTGGCTGGGCGATGAACAACTTATGGATGAGAACAGAAGAACCGTCTTTACGACGACGGAGAATGGAGTATCCTCCTTCTCGAAAATGCAAACTCTTCCTACCGACTGGGTCGGATACGCTGAGACAGCCGATGTCGGCCCGGATGGCGTCGATGTCTCCGTCTTCGTGAACAACTACACCGTCAAGACCCCCCGCGGCCTCGCGTGGATCGCTTGGGTAACGAATAATGGGAAGACAACCGCCAATACCAAAGAGGCATATAGCAATTACTATCCCTCCAATGCGGGCTTCAAAGAGTGTACGGTTACGCTAGCCAATGATATCTCGCTGGCTACGCCTAAAGGCGCCGCCGCTGGTTTCGTGAATAATTGGGTACCGATAGGGACTTATAGCTACCTTTCATACACCGACTACACTAAATGCTTTCAAGGCACCTTCGACGGTAATAACAAGACCATTACCGGAATGAAGATATCCTCGTCCTCGGTAGAATATATCGGTCTTTTCGGTTATCTGTATGGAGCGACCGTGCGGAATCTGACGATGGCCGATGAAGAAGGCGCCAACAATATTCAATTGGCTAGTATTACAGGCGGTGCCAATACTTACCCGCTGGGTAGCATCGCGGGGCGTGTGGAGAATGGAAAAATCATCAATTGCCATAACCGATGCGCGGTCAGTTTCTCTGTATCAGACAAGAGTGGGGATGTCGGTGGAATTGCCGGTTCAATAATAAACTCGGTGGTTAGCGCTTGTTCAAACAGAGGTACTATCACCATTATACAAGGACTGAATAATTATGCTGGTGGAATCGTAGGAACAAGTCTCAACTCCTCTATTGTTTCCTGCTTCAACACGGGTAATATGGATGTTAACGCCAGTGGTGGTTCCGCCTATGCGGGCGGTGTCGTAGGCGAAAGTGATACTAATGGTAGTAGCAGTAATCCAAGTCATCTATCGCACTGCTATTCAATAGGGAATATGACCGCAAATGCAACCCAGTCATCAAGTGCTTCCGGCGGCATTATCGGAGTTGCTCAATATGTGGTTATTGAATCTTGTTTTGCCACAGGCTCTGTTTCTGCTGAACCGTCAAGCAGCGACGCAGCTTATGCAGGCGGTATTATCGGGTGGATTTGGAGCGGTAGTAGCGTTACTGTAAAGGATTGCCTCGCCTTAAATACCGACGGCGTGAAAGCTACCGGAAACACCTCTGGTAAACATGCCGGTCGTATTGTCGGAAAGAATAGTAATAGCAGTAATGATAATGATACCTTTTCCAACAACTACGCCAGCACCAAGATTCAGCTGACGGTAGGAGATAACACCTTCGCCCCAACCGTCGACATCGCCGCCGATGCGATAAACGGCGCCGATACCTATCTCGATGAGGTCGCCACCGATATCGCTTCTTGGGCAGGTACTGAAAATACAAAAGCCTTCACCGCCATCGACACCGAAACGAACGGCCTGCTTCCACGACTGAAAGCCATCGCCAGCTATGGTGCCGACGGACTGCCGATAACTTACGGGGAAGCCATCGCCGGTCAGCCTGCCGACAACTTGAAGTCCGCCGACTATCTAGCTATGCCTGGCCCGCTGCCTTTGCCTGCCGACAACACAGAAACCATCACCCTCACTTATTCCGATGGCAAATGGAGTTCTAAACAAGGAGACAACGGAACATCGACCCGTTTCAACGGCACGGTCAAAATGGTCGATGGCGCATCTCCGTCCACCAACAAACTCGTCATCGCCACCGTCACCGGCAATCCGACGCTGACTTTCGATAAAGTGGTAATCAAACCGACCGACGGTGCTGCCCTAACTATCAACGACGGTTGCGCCCTGACCATCAACACAGCGGATAAAAGTACTTCCACTCTTAGCTCATCCGTAGCCTCTACCCTGATGAATAAAGGTTCCTTGACGCTGACGGGCAAAGGCCTGTATATCGGGAATACCGGAGATAATAACGAATATTACGGCCTCGATAACTCCGGTACCTTCACCGTGACTGATCCGTCATCGACCTCCGTCACCTTCTATTGTGCCAACACCGCCATCCATAACACCGGAACCCTTGCCAACGCCTGGATGGAATGGCGGTTCTCGAACGCATTGGAAAGCTACGAGGACATAGCCTTTGCCGCCACCGATGCTGCCGACCAATCTCCATCTTCCCTGTCGCACAATGGTAAAACCTTTGCCACGACTGTTACAGCCGGCAAAACGTATCGGCTTTGGAAGGTAACGAATGCTGGTGGTGAAGTCCGTACTTCTCAGAAAGGACTGGATAGTAATGAAAAGCCGGTCAAGCTCTTTTCCGCGGTAGCCAATGCCGTGAGCGTCTATAAAGAAGTGGAAGACGTGAAAACAATCGAGATTACCGATGCCAAGAATTTTTCGGAAACCGACTGCGCCGCCCAGAACGTTGTTGTTAGATCGAATGGCGTGCTTACCGTCAATGTCGTCGATGCCTTTGTCTTCAATCTGTCGCTTGAGGAAGGCGCACAGCTTGTAACGACAAATCCATTAAAAGTGTTCGACACCTTTTTGACCACCCGTACACTCGAAAACAAATGGACAACCTTCGGCAGCCCTGTCGCCCTGTCCGTCTCTGTGGAAGAAGGCGAGAATCAACTCCTTTACGCCGCCACCGGTTACACCGGTATGGATGCCTCCTCCCAAAGTTGGAACAATATCTCCGGCACAACAGCTGAGGGAACAAATACGGCCGCCCTTGCCGCCGATAGCCCCTATCTATTGGCCGCCGAGAATACCTCGACTACGGTAACCTTCGCCGCCACTGCTTCTGCTGACCAGGCGATCGAGATACCGGCGACAATTCCGGTTACTTTAGGTGATGCCTTGGAGGATGGCACGTTCGTTTTCCAAACGAACCCGAACCTGGCGAACCTGACGCTTTCCAATATCTACGTGTTGAATGCCGACGGTAAACGTTTTGAACTGAAAGAAGGCGAGTACGTCGTGAAGCCCTTCGAGGCCTTTATCGTCGCCAATGCCGTCACCCGTGCCCGGGTAGCCTGTCTGAAAATAGGAGAGGGCATTGCTACGGGTATCGAACAGCCGCTTGCCGCCGTCACCGCCCGTGTCTGGGGAACTCGTGGCTCGTTGCATGTTTATTCCGGAGAGTCCGCTGCGCTTACCGTGGTCCGCTCTGACGGACGTGTCGTCTACGCTGCCTCTATCGCTCCAGGCGATACCCGCCTGGACTTGCCTTCCGGTATTTACATGATCCGAATCAATAACATCACTTATAAAATAGCGCTTTGATATGAAACGATATATTAGTTTATGGCTTGTATGCCTGCTGGCGGTCTTCTCGCTGACCGCCCGGGCGCAGGAAGGGACCGGGACGAAAGCTCAGCCCAACTTCCCCGCTCTACCTTTCACGCTGACTTTTGCGGCCCCCGCGGAAGGCTCGGCCTCTTTCTCGATCTCGGCAGACGACAAGACGCTCACTGCCCCTACGACCTTGTATTCCGGCACGAAGGTGACGATTACAACCGTCCCCGCCGCGGGCTACCGGATGGTTTTCGGCTATCCGAAGGCCTACCGCACGGATACGCCTGCCACAACGATAGAGGTTACGCCGGTCACCGGCAGCGATAACACCTACACCTTCACCATGCCGGACTATCCGGCTACGGTAGAGGCGAAGTACGAGAAGATCCCGTACGCCGTTTCCTTTGCCGCCCCTGCGAACGGTTCGCTGGCCTTGGATACTGCCGGAACCTCGCTTACCTCCGGCACCGAGCTTGTTCCCGGCACGACAGTGACGCTTACGACTACCCCCGCCACAGGCTACCGGCTGGCTTTTGGCTACCCGAAGGCTTACCGCACGGATGCATCCGCCACAATGGTGGTGGTTACGCCGGTCGCAGGCAGAGATAATGCTTATTCCTTCACCGTACCGGAATATCCGGTCACGGTAGAGGCGGTGTACGAAAAGATTCCGTATGCCGTCACCTTCTCCGCCCCGGCGAACGGCACGTTGGCTTTGGATACGGCCGGAACCTCGCTAACTTCCGGCACCAAGCTTATTTCCGGCACGGAGGTGACATTGAAAGTCGCCCCGGCTACCGGTTACAGGGTCGTTTTCGGTTCCCTGAAAGTGTATTGCACGAATGAGGTTGCTAAAAACCTCCAATTGGACCCCGTTTCCGGCGAGTCCGGCGAGTACACTTTCACTATGCCGGGAGAGCCGGTGACCGTCGACGTAGAGTTTGAAGCCAAACCCGCACAACTTTCATCGGATACCCGGTTGAGATCGTTGCAGTATAAGGTTGGTACTGATAATTCCGGTACTTTCATTCCAGTTCCCGACTTCACCGCCGCCAGGAAAGAATACACTGTAACCCTTCCTTCCGCCACTGCCGATAATGCACAAATTACCCTTTCCGGCACGCCTGCCGATGTCGGTGCAACCCTGCCGTCCGATGCGGTAACCGTCACCCTTTCCGATGGTTCCGGTACGGCTACCCTGACCGTTACCGCAGAGGATCGCTCGACAACAGAGACTTATAAAGTCAAATTCCAAAAGGCCGAAGCACAGAAGTACATCGTAACTATCGAAACTGTTGTAGGCGGCACGATAACCGTTACCGATGCGACCGGCAAAGTGATCAATTCCGGCGATGTGGTTGCTGATGGAGCTGAATTGACATTGACGAATACGGCTGTGCCGGGATATAGTATCTTAAAATATACTGTAAAAACGACTGTAAATAATACATCTGATTATACCGATGTAACGAACCCTGTTAGGTTTACCGTCGCTTCCGACGTAACGATCTCCGCCGGGTTTACCCCGCCGACCGATCCGATACAGCCGGAAAATATCGGTACACCTGCCGTCCCCAAAGAAAAGGAAGAGGAAACAAGTCCGACGGATGCCCCGGTGGTTATCATCCCCGATGCAGGTTCCCTTCCGTCTGATACCGAACTGTCCCAGCTTCGCCTGGTAAAGGATGATGTCTCCGAATCGAAGGAGAATGATGTAAAGAGCAAGGCGGAGGCGGCTGCTTCGCAGGCTAATATTGACATTGATGCGAATAATATGATTCTCATGGAAGTGACGCTGGTCAAGGTAACGACTATTTTCGATAACAGCAGCGGTAAGTCTGAAACTACCGTTACTCCTGTCCAGCCTACCGACAAAGTGAAAGTGCGTATCCCGTATCCGGAAAATGTGGACAAGAGCAAACATGATTTCACGATCATCCATCTCAAATCGGACGGCAGTACCGACGTGTATTCTACGGCTAAAGGAAATCTGACGTTGGCTGATGAGTATATGGAAATCACTGTTACCGGTTTCAGTCCGTTTGCTGTGGCTTATGTGGCTAAGTCGTCACCCGATCCGGGTCCAGGCCCCGATCCTGATCCGGTTTACTACACTGTCACCCTTCCCGCCGTAGAAGGTGCGATGACCGATCCGGCTCCGGGTAATTACGAGGTGGAGTCCTGGGACCACTTCCGTTTCTACCTCACGCTGGATAAGGATTACGACCAATCCGTCCCCGTTGTAACAATCAGACGTGGTGAAACGGTCGGCCGCGATGAAACGATTACTCCTCGCATAAGCGACGGCGCTTACATCATCGATTACGTCCGTGCCCCGGTCACCATCTCGATCGCCGGTATCCAAAAGAACACCGATGTCGCCAACGCCACCATCACCACCGGCTTGAAAATCCGGACAGAGCCTTCCGCCCTCTGCCTCGAAATCGACCGCCCCGAAGAGGTCCGCATCCTCACCCTCGGCGGCGCAACACTGGCCACATTCAAAGCCCAACCCGGCCTTAACCGCCGGTCCCTGGCCCCCGGCCTGTATATCGTACAGACCGCCCGCATGGTGTGTAAGGTGATTGTGCGATAGAAAGGACTATCAGGTAATCACCATAGAAGGGTATGTCAAAAGTTTGCGTTTAGTAATAGCTTTTTTGACATACCCTTTTTTTATTCTCTAGTCGATAAGCAATCCGGCATCTCTTGTCTGCGTTTGTGTGTTTCTTAACATATACCTTTTCATAACATATTGTCACGCTGATTTACTATCTTTGGCTCAATGGCTGTATGAAACGCTTACAGTCTGACAAAAACAATTAAATCAGAAATAGTATGAGACCGGAAGATTACATCACCCGTGAGGGGAAGTTTGGTGCACACAACTATCATCCCCTGCCTGTCGTTCTCGAGAAAGGAGAAGGCGTATTTGTGTGGGACGTGGAAGGCAAACGTTACTTTCATTTCCTGTCCGGTTATTCCGCCCTGAGCCAGGGGCATTGTCATCCTAAAATCATCAAAGCATTAACCGAACAGGCGCAGAAGCTGACACTCGTATCGCGTGCATTTTACGCAGATATATTGGGTGAATATATGGAGTTTGCCTGTAAGTTCTTCGGCTACGACAAACTGTTACCGATGAATACCGGAGCAGAAGCGGTCGAGACCGCCCTGAAGCTGGCACGCCGCTGGGGATACCGCATCAAGGGTATCGCTCCCGAAAAAGCAAAGATTATTGTTTGCAGCGAGAACTTCCACGGGCGGACGATTACAATCATCTCGATGAGTACCGACCCGAGTTCCTATGAAGACTTCGGACCATACACGCCGGGTTTTATTAAAGTACAATATAATAATGTAGAAGCATTGGCAGAAGCATTGCAAGATCCCGATGTAGTCGGTCTCCTGTTGGAGCCGGTACAGGGAGAGGCAGGCGTAATTGTTCCCGATGACGGTTATCTCCGCCGATGCTACGACCTCTGCAAACAACATAATGTCCTGTTCATTGCAGATGAGATACAGACCGGTATCGGTCGTACCGGGAAACTGCTGGCTTGCGATTATGAGAATATTCATCCGGATATCCTGATACTGGGCAAGGCTCTTTCAGGAGGTGTGACTCCTGTTTCCGCTGTACTGGCAAACGATGAGATTATGCTGACGATTGCTCCGGGCGAACATGGTTCCACTTATGGCGGAAACCCGCTGGCTGCTGCCGTCGGTATTGCTGCATTGGAGGTGGTGCGCGATGAACATCTGTCTGAAAATGCTTATGCAATGGGTGAACTTTTCCGTAGTGAAATGGAAAAGATAGACAATCCGATGGTCAAACAAGTTCGTGGTAAAGGATTACTGAATGCCGTAGTCACCGAACCGCATGACGGAAAGGTTGCCTGGGATATCTGCCTCGCACTGAAAGAAAACGGCCTGATAGCCAAGCCGACGCACGACCATATTATCCGCTTCACCCCACCTCTGATTATTACCCGTGAACAGATGATGGAGGCGGTAGGTATTATAAAGGAGACGTTTGCTCGCTTTTGATAATAATCGTAATAAATTATCATATGAAAATAAACGTAATAGGAGTCCCTCTGAACCTGGGTTGTGACCGGGAAGGCGTTGAACGGGCCCCGAACCATCTGCGTGAACGGGGACTGATGCAGGTTATCCGGAAGAATGGGCATCGTGCCTTTGATTTGGGCAACCTCTATGTCCCGCTTGTGTCGGAAGCGGATAAGTTTGCCCGGAGCAAGAGTATGAAATACCTTGATGCGATAGTGGAGGTGAACAATAACTTGGCGGAACTGGTCTATGATACGCTACGCGGAGGAGCTTTCCCGCTGGTTATCGGTGGCGATCATTCACTTGGGCTGGGGAGTGCCTCCGGGGTTGGAAAAAGTTTTGATGATTTCGGTATCATCTGGCTGGATGCACACGGCGATCTCAATACGAATGAAACTTCTCCCAGCGGAAATATCCACGGTATGCCGTTGAGTGCTTTGATGGGCATGGGTAGCGAGGAACTGGTCAATATATACGGACAAGGGAATAAGGTGAATCCGCAGAATGTTTTTCTGGTAGGTACCCGTAGCCTGGATGAAGGAGAGTTGGCATTGATAGACCGGGAACATTTAAGTGTCTACACGATGGAAACGATCCGTCTGAAAGGCATCGGCTTTGTAGCGGAAGATATTAAACGGAAACTGAAGGAAAGGAAAATACGCAACGTCCATTTCAGTATCGATGTGGACAGTATCGACCCCCGCTTTGCTCCGGGAACGGGAACGCGGGTCAGCGAAGGTCTGATCCCCGACGAGTTTAAAGATTTTGTGGAACATATGCTATCTACGAACCTGATAAAGTCGATGGACCTGGTCGAGCTGAATCCCGATCTGGATACAAATGACCTGACAACCAATCTCTGCCTCGATATTATTGATTATATAACCGCCCGGCTCTGACCGCACTGCCGGAAAGAGATAAAAAAAGGTGCCGCATCTGCTAAAAGATGCGGCACCTTTCTTGTTAACCTGGAAACTACTTTCTATCTTGCCTCGAAAGGAGGTTCTAGGTAGGCTAGAATTTTTATTCTTCCTGTCCTCCTCCCAAAGCATGGTAGAGGTTGATGACACCTTGTATTTCGTCGAAGCGGTCAGCCGCCTGGGAAAGTTCGGCCTGCAACAATGATTGTTGGGCAGTCAGCACTTCCAGGTAGGTGATATTTCCGTGGTCCATCAGCAACTGCGTGCTTTTTACGGCCTTTTGCAGGGAAACGATTTGCCGGTCAGCCAGTGTGATGCGTCCGCGTGCCGTCTGCCACTGGGTCAGGGCGTTGTTCACTTCGCTACCCGCATTCAGGATGCTTTGCTGGAAAGCCAGTGAGGCTTCTTCCTGCTGCGCTTTCGCAATCTTCAGTTGGGCGATGTTGGCACCTTTGTTGAATAACGGCTGCGTCAGCGAACCGATAGCCTGCAACAACAGACCGCCGGGATTCGCGATGATGCCTCCTCCGCTGTTGGTCCATCCGGCCACACCGCTCAGGTTGATGTTCGGATAGAAAGCGCTCCGTGCCCCGTTCGTTGTATAAAACGCCTGTGCCAGCGAGTATTCTGCCTGCCGTACGTCCGGACGGTTACCCAGGAGGGCGAGCGGAACGCCGGTCGACAATGTCTCGGGAAACTCCTGGCGGTCCAGGTTGCCCCGTTCTACTCGCTGCGGTACTTCTCCGAGTAGGTTGGAGAGGCTGTTCTCCATCTCATTAATCTGTTGGCGCAAGGTCAGGAGGGAGGCTTCTACGCTGAGGCTGTTCGCTTCTGACTGCGAGACGGCGGCTTCGTTTGCCAGGCCTGCCTTTTTCAATGCCTGCATGGCTTGTACATTCTCTTTCCAAAGAGAGGCCGTCCGTTCACTGATGACAAGTTGTTTGTCGAGCAATAATAAAGTGTAGTAGGAGTTGGCTATAGTGGCTATTAGCTGTGTCCGGACGGCCTGTTTGTATGATTTGGTTTGTTCGAGAGCTGCCTGCGCACTTCTTTTGGCGTTTGTCAGTCTCCCGAATATATCTATTTCCCAACTTGCTGAGGCCGCCAGCTGATAACTTTTGGCGGCTTTCGAACCGTCGAAACTGCTGATGGTACCCTGCGGAGTCAGGTTAAGAGCCGGCAGGTAAGCCAGGCGCGACGTCATCAGGGCGGCTTCGGCCTCCTGTACCCGCAGGTGGGCGGTGCGCAGGTCGGTGTTGTTTTCCAACCCTTTCTCAATTAGTGCCTGCAACTGAGGGTCTGTGAAAAGTTCCCGCCAGTCGAGATTGCCGATGCTTGTCGTATCCGTAACCGGCGCCTCCTCCCTGAAGAGGTTGTCAGGGACGGAGGTTTCCGGTTGGTAGGATTTGTAGATGCCGCACCCGCTCAGTAGCGAGAGGGTGACGACAGATAATAGAATGATATTATTTTTCATCTGCTTATTTTTCTTTCTTTTTACTATCGAGATATTCTTTCCGCTCGGCAGTTACTTCTTCTACTTCTTCCTGAATCTGCCAGTCGTGTGTCGGTTCGAACTGTATCGGGCGCACTTTCTCCTGCAAATACTGGAATACAATGAACAGCGAAGGAACGACGAACAGCAGGGCGAGCGTTCCGATCAGCATACCGCCGACAGCACCTGTTCCCAACGAACTGTTACCGTTTGCACCTACACCGGTCGCTACAACTAGCGGGAGCAGACCGAAAATCATCGTCAACGCCGTCATCAGAATCGGACGCAGGCGAACTTTGGCGGCAGACAGCGCGGCCGAAGTCAGACTCATACCGGCTGCACGGCGTTCGGTTGCATATTCGGTCAGCAGGATCGCTGTCTTTGCCAGAAGTCCGATTAGCATAATCAAACCGGTTTGCAGGTAAATATTATTCTCCAACCCCATCATTCTTGCAAACAGGAAGCTCCCCATCAGGCCGAATGGTACTGAAAGGATCACGGCAAACGGGATCAGGAAGCTCTCGTAAAGCGCACTCAGGATCAGGTAGATCATCAGGATACAGATGGCGAAGATCACGGCTGTCGTATTGCTTTCCTGGTTCTCTTCGCGGGTGATACCGGCAAAGTCATAACCGTAGCCTTTCGGCAGGCTGGTTGCCGCTACTTCTTTTACGGCATTGATGGCATCACCGGAACTATATCCCGGCGCCGGCATCGCATTAACCCCGATCGAGTTGTACATATTGAAACGGCTCAGCGATTCGGCGCCGTATACCTTTGTCAGGTTCACGAACTGGCTTAACGGCGCCATTTCGCCGTTTGCCATACGTACGAAAGTATTATCCAGTGAAGACTCATCCAGACGATAATCCGGGGAAGCCTGTATCATCACCTTATACACTTTCGAGAAGCGGTTGAAGTTAGATACATATTGTCCTCCGTAATAACCTGACAGGGTGCTCAGAACGGCATCCGGAGTGATACCGGCACGCTTACATTTAGCTGCATCTACCGTCACTTCCCACTGCGGGTAGTTGATGGAGAAGGTTGAATAAGCGGCTGCAATTTCCGGGCGTTCGCGCAAGGCTCCCAGATATTGTTGTGTTGTATTGAAGAAATCAGTCAGATCGCCTCCTTTTTTATCCTGCATATACATTTCCAGCGCATTACCCATACCGTAACCGGGGATCATACCCGGCGACATGGCGAAGACTGTTGCATCCTTGATGTCGGCAGTCCGTCCGTACACCTGGTTGATAACCGATTGTACATGGTCTTCCTTATCTGTACGTTCATCCCACGGTTTCAGTTTGATGATGAACATACCGAATGAGTTTCCTTGTCCGGATATCAGTCCGTAACCGGATACTTTGTTATATTCCTTGATCTGCGGCAGGTCTTTGATACGGTTCTCGATGTTGGTCATCACGTCGTTGGTCGTAGCCAGTGAGTTGCCGGCAGCTGTTGTAACGTTGACGAACAATACACCCTGGTCTTCGTCCGGCACCAGACTGGTCTTCGTCGTTTTCATCAGGAAGAACAACAGGACAACCGAGCAGGCCAGCATCGACCACATCAGCCATCTGCGTTTGATAAAGAAGAGTACACCCTTCTTGTATTTGGCGATTAGGACGTCGAAAGCAGTATTGAACGCTTTACGGAAACGGGAGGCAAAGTTATTCTTTTGCGAACCGTCCTCATTGATATACGGTTTCAGTATCAGTGCGCATAATGCCGGGCTCAATGTCAATGCATTGATCGCCGAGATACCTACGGCAACCGCCATCGTCAGACCGAACTGTGTATAGAATGTACCTGACGTTCCGCTCATGAACGATACCGGAATGAACACGGCCATAAACACCAGTGAAGAAGAGATAATGGCGGCACTGATCCCGCTCATGGCATCCATACTGGCCATGTACGAAGATTTATACCCGACGTCGAACCGGGCCTGTACCGCCTCGACGACGACGATGGCATCGTCGACCACCGTACCGATCACGAGAACGAGTGCAAACAAAGTAATCAGGTTGATACTGAATCCGGCAATCGACATGAATGCGAATGTACCGATCAGCGACACGATGATACCTACCAGCGGGATCAGGGTCGAACGGATATCCTGCAGGAAAATGTATACCACCAGGATAACCAGTAAGATCGCTTCGATCAATGTCTTTATCACCTCGTGGATGGAAGCGAACAGGAAGTCGTTCGAGCTCATCATCTGTACGATCTCGACACCTTTCGGCAGGTCTTTGCGTGCTTCGTCGAGGAAAGCGTCGATTTGCTGGTTTACCTCGGTCGCGTTGGAACCGGCTGTCTGGAATACCATACAGGAAACGCCGACATGCCCGCTCAGCTCACCCATGTAAGAGTAGTTTTCACGTCCCAGCTCTATTTCTGCTATATCTTTCAGTTTCAGTACTTCACCGTCTTCGGTCGAACGGATCACGATATCCCCGAATTCTTCCGGCTGTATCAGACGGCCTTTGTACTTCATCGTGTATTGGTAGGTCTCCGTAGAGTTCTCACCGAATGCACCGGTAGCCGATTCTATATTCTGTTCGGCCAGAACGGCGGTCACATCCGAAGGGATCAGGTTATATTGAGCCATCACGTCCGGTTTCATCCAGACACGCATACTGTAATCTCCACCCATTACCATCAGTTCGCCGACACCTGAGATTCGGAGGATTTCCGGTTTCAGGTTAATGCTCAGGTAGTTGGCTAGAAAGCCTTCGTCGTATGAGTCGTCCGGGCTATAAATCGAGAAGATCTGCAACATGCTGGTTTGACGCTTAGTTGTAGTGACCCCCACTTGAGTCACTTC
>ERZ778503.898-NODE-898-length-23388-cov-11.163845_pt1 | contig 23388 bp, 19 predicted proteins | sample MGYA00510047_ERZ778503 | MGnify/ENA primary metagenome ERZ778503 (study PRJEB29527, sample SAMN07138965) | mouse gut metagenome | material: feces | host: mouse | place: China:Nanjing | collected 2016-01-25 ... | reverse complement strand
ATTCTTCATCGGAGCCTTTGTTGTATCGGTTGAAGTTCTTGAACCAGCCCGCAAGTTCATCATTCCACATACAGATGCCGCGCAGATTCTGCGAGTGGATAAGCAACATAGCTTCGGGAGTGGCATCGGAAATCAGGAAGCGTTTACATACCGGCGCAACGGGGTGAGGCTCGCTGCGTTCCTTCATGGGCAGTTCACGCTGACGCTCGTATTCCTCACAAGCCTTGATGTAGGCACGGGTCGCGGCCCCATCCAATTCCGTGAAAGGCCGTATGGCGAAATTCAGAGGATGCGACTTACACGCTCCGGGTCTGCCGACAAGAGCCATAAACAATATCGCGCTCTCGTCCCATTTCCCTTTGAGCCGTGCGAAATGGGTGTTGCCGAGGCCGAGGCCGACAGTCACAAGCATAGCCCCTGCAAGATAATCCACCGGATAGCCGTAACAGTCGTTAGCCTCCCTGACGATTCTCTGAATCTTCATCGGCAATGCGCCCAGAGGAAAATCCCCGCCCCTGACTTTTAAGCTCATATCAACTGCCTTGCCGAGTACGAGCATCGGGTCAACTGATTTCTGGTTAGATGTGTTCTTTTCCATACTTTTCGAGAATGGTGTTAATAGCTGATGTCCTATAAAAGACTTTGCCGCCGACAAGGGTGGCTTCAAGATATTTACTCCTGCGCCAATTTCGGAGAGTATTGGAGCAGACTCCAAGGATTCTCATCACCTCCAAGCGGGGAATGAGAGGGTCTTGATCCACCGGCTTATGTGCCGGCAGAATCTCCTCTTTGAATTTATCCACGACTCGCTCTGCCGTGTGCTCGACAATTTCAAAGAGGTGTGCCAGTGGCAGCGTGATAGAGAGTCCGGTCAGCTGCTCCGGCGAGAGATTTGAAAAATCAATCATCTTTTATTCCTCGCGTCGTCTGTGTTATTTTTTCATCGGACACCGACAACAATTAAATGCCCGACGGTCGCCGCGCATAAAGCGAGATAATGAATAGAATTGATGACATCGGGTGACCGGTCTTTACCCTTAGCAATATCAATTCCGACATTCGCTTTTGCGTTTTGACGGTGCGAAGTAAGCATATTTGTTTGCTTTCTCCAAATTTATAATACTGATGCACAGCGTGTTAAGTTCGCTTTAATGCGTTGCGAAGTAAAACGAAGAATTTTGTGGATTTTATGCCAGATTGAAGGCTGTCGAAATCGCGTAAGGGCATGAAAAAAGAGACGGGAGCCACTCGACATTATGTCGGATGACTCCCGTTTATGATATGATGTGTGCTGTTAGTATGAATACATATAGTCGGCGACATTGAGGCGTTCCCGCAGCTCGTTGTAATCAACGATGTGTTCGGGTCGCTCGAAAGTAAGAATAGATTTCTGCCGATATTCCGTAGGCTCAAGATAATCTTTCAATGCACCTTGAATCCATCGATGCCCCGGAATCTCTATATTCTTCTTGTCCTTATATCTCACAACGAGCGCGGCATGAAATTCTGTGACGGTTGTTCTTACCATAGCCCTACCTTTGTCAAGGACGAGATAAAGCATCGCCAGGTCGCGTCCGCTCTGACGGAGATTGACATGTTCGTCGATAGAATCGAAAAGATACTCATCACCATTGGGTAGCAGTTCTTCAAGCGTCCGGCGTTTCTTCTGTTTGCCAGGAATAGGTTTCTTCTCGGAGGTTTCTTTCATTGTCGCTTTCGTATCTATCGGCAATGATTTGAATTTCGATACTACACTTGCAGTGACTGTCGGGGTCTCTCCGATTTCGTCAAGTTCTTCCACAAACTTGACCCAGTCTGCCTCCGTCCTTGCCTTTATCGAAATGCTACGGTTGATAATGACCTTAATGTTTACACGCGCGAGGCGACGTAAAAGAAAATTCAATTTAGGATTGCGGATCCTCTCCTCTCCATATTCCACCATACACTCAAAACTCCGGCCGAAAAAAAGCCAGCACAGCATGGCGGGGGTATAACTGTCAGGCAACTGAGCGAAAAAATGAAGCGATAACTGCGAGATTATCCCCTCATTCTTCAGAAGGGTCTCCAAATCGTCGATTCCTTCAGATCTGTCATTCTTCAAGTATAGGAATAGAGCCTTTTCAAATTTGGGAACCATCATGACAGCCTCGGCATATACCTTATCGAAACCGGCACCGTTGCGGTCGTGCATCATGTCGGAGAAATCACAATATTCCTGGTAGTGGGTGCGCTGCCATTCTTTCAGCAGCTCTTTGGTAAGTCTTTTCTTGTCCTCTTTCTTCATTCAGGGGGCCTTATATGTTGAACATGTTTTTACATCAATTAAGAAAACACGCCCATGCACTCAAATGTTCGACAAGAGTATTTTACCCCGACTTTGAGGGTGGCAACCCGAATATTATGAATTTTTAAGAGAAAAATTTTGTCCACGCCTCGCTAAAATGAAAATTCGTGGACAATTTGCGGACAAAAGCATAAAACAAAAATCTCCATTCATCTAAATATCAGACAAATAGAGATTTATAGAGGTGGTCCCACTTGGGCTTGAACCAAGGACTCCCTGATTATGAGTCAGGTGGCATGGTGAAATTCTGTGAATTTCTATGATTGTATGTGATTGCTATAAACTTTGAGTATCAGTTGTTTGTATATATGATGAGATTATTATAACTTTGCATGAGACCTCTTGAAACTGATGGGTTGTGTTCAAATTGTGTTCAAACTTTATTTCATGAACACACTCCCTGATTATTTCAATGGGTCTGATGGATGCTTGAACACAAATTTGAACACACCGATATGAATAAGGCTCTCTTCAGTGATGAATCCAGACGATTCGCAGGGGCAACGATATATATCGTTCTTGCTCCGGACAACAGATACAAATTCGACACAGGTAAATCTGTGCCGCTGTCAATCTGCGTTACCCACCAGAGGACACGGCGATATATCGCAACCGGGCATAAGGTCGCTTCAATAAAGGAGTATGAGGCGTTATTCTCTAAATCCGCAGCCGCCATTGAGACAAGGAAGGAACTTCGGAAGATGTTTGAGCGGGTCTGCACAAAAGCGGATGAACTGATTCTGCTCAACCGATTCTCAGTGACCAATCTGAAAACTTATCTTGACAAATCGGAGGGTAAGGTGACAGAGAAGTCATTGAAGGCAGATGACACCTTTTCTTATTGGGCTGCTCTCGGAGCCTCGAAAGAAAAGGTCAAGACCAAGGAGATGTATTCCTCGGCTCTCGGTTGGTTCAAACTTTTTCGTGAAGACAAGCCTATATCGCTAACTGCTGTTGACACTGCCATTATCACGCAATTCTCAAAATGGTTGGATAAGCAGAAGGCTCGCAACGGTACTGACCAACCGCTTTCTCTCGACACGAAGATGATGATTCTCCGTGCTACTCGCGCCGTGTTCAATCAGGCTTATAAGGATGGACACACTATGTCAGCGCCTAACTTCAAAGGGCTAATCCATGCCGGGAATCGCCGCAGAATGAACGCGCTGACCGTAGAGGAAGTGTTGAAGTTATGGGGATATTGGCTTGCCTCGCCCGACAAGCAGTCGAAATATGCCCGCGCTGTCGGTCGCTGGCTACTTCTGTACTGTCTCAACGGCATGAATACAATAGACATGGCTAAACTGGTCTGGACAGAAAGGGCATCTTCGGAAAAGGAATTTCCTCAGTTTGTTTTCATACGCTCCAAGATTGACCGTGCCAATAAACCGGTAGGCAAGCAGCTTGATGAGACCTGCGTGCCGATTATTCCTCAGCTACGCACCCTGCTTGATGAATATGCCTCTTCATATAGTCCGGGCGAGCTCGTTTTCCCTGACATATTCCTAAATGCTGTTACTGATGAGCAAAAAGCAATCCGTGTTCACGACTTCAACTGTCGCATCTCCAAGAACATCAAAGATGTATGCGAATCACTCGGTATCCAATGCGTCACTCCGCAGTATGCCCGAAACTCTTTCATCTCGGCATTGGCGCATCACGGAGTGATGACAGCTTATATCGACTATGCCGTAGGCCACGCCACATCGGAAGTGTCGTCTCTTCTCGCCGGATACATTTCCAATGTCACCCCGGCCATGATGCAATCGTTCAATGAGAAAATATTCATCGTGCCATCTTTGGGATAATGATTTTTGTACCATTTATCTTCTCGTTTATCTCCCCATTTATCTCGCCTCTTATCTCGTCATTTATCTCGCCATTCCTAATATGGTTGGCGAGATAAAATTCATTGTACCATTCTAGAGATAGAGTAATCGCCTTAATCTTTTGCCCAGCCCTATATATTGGTTTATGGTTTAACGGGCATATATATTGCCCGAACCAAACCGGACTTCCATGATGAAGATAATCTTCTGAGGCTGTCAACTGGTGTTCAACTGGTGTCCTACTGGTGTTCTCGCTGTTTATTTATCGAGTTATGTCCTAAAGCGGCTATGGGAAACCTCTTTGGAACAAACCTATAAATCGGATGCAAAATACATCAAGCGACGGAATCTCAAAAAATAATCGCGATTCCGTCTTGTGATGTAAATTATATTTTGTAATTTTGCACATGTTGAACAGTAATAACAGACTAAGATATGTTGATTGGACGAAAAGAGGAGGTAATGGCACTGACCGATGCGTATAAATCGGACAGATCAGAATTTATAGCAATATATGGAAGGAGGCGCATTGGCAAGACATTTCTTGTAAGGGAAACATTCGATGGCAAATTTTCATTTTCTTATTCAGGAATCTATAATGTATCTACAAAAGCACAGCTTCAAAATTTCCATATGGTGCTGAAACAGCATGGAGCCACAGCCAAGAAAACACCATTGAATTGGATAGAAGCTTTCGGTCAATTATCAGATTATCTTAATGGCTTGCCAAAGGGAAAGAAGATTGTGTTCATTGATGAGCTACCATGGATGGACGGTCCAAAATCGAGTTTCCTCCCAGCCTTTGAAAATTTTTGGAATGGCTGGGCATCTGCGAGGAAGGACATTCTGCTTATAATATGTGGCTCTGCAACATCGTGGGTCGTGAAAAAGATATTCCACAACAAAGGCGGATTACATAACAGGCTTTCTGATAAAATATATCTTCGGCCGTTTACATTGAGCGAGTGTGAGGAATATTCAAAATCTCAGCGACTCAATATGCCACGCAAGGTTTTAGTCGAGGCATATATGATATTGGGAGGAGTCCCTTACTATTGGTCACTGCTAAAACGGGGACAGAGTCTTGCTTCTAATATTAACGCTCTGTTTTTTGTAAGAGAAGCAAAGCTCAAAGATGAATTCAAGGAGCTATATTCCTCATTGTTTAAGAATCCGGAGCCATATATGGCGATCATTACAGTACTTGGCAGCAAAAAAGTTGGTATGACCCGCGAAGAAATAATAAGTGAGACATCACTGCCGGATACAGGTCGGATAAAGATCTATTTGGAGGAACTTGAATCAAGCGGATTCATACGACGCTACAATGCTATTGGTTCGAAGACAAAAAATGCATTATTTCAGTTAATAGACAACTTCACATTGTTCCATTTCCGGTTTCTATCAAAGAAGGCGCTATATGATGAAGACTATTGGTCAAAAATCCAAGGTGCATCGAAATATAATAATTGGAGTGGCCATGCGTTTGAGCGAGTATGTTTACAACATACACATCTCATAAAAAGAGCATTGGGAATACAAGGAGTGTTGACAAGCGAATGTTCATGGCGAGGGCTGCCCTCTGAGGGACAACCAGGTGCTGAAATAGATTTGCTAATCGATCGCAATGACAAAGCAATCAATATTATAGAGATAAAGTTCACAAAGGGACGATTTACCATCTCTAAGAAATATCTTGAAACTCTTGAAAATAAACGTACTAGATTGCAAAACTCTCTCAAGGCTCATAAGTCAATATTCTTGACCATGCTGACATTTGAAGGCTTGACTGAAAACGAATATTCTTATGGGATTGATACGAACTTTACATCGGATATACTATTCCAATAGCTGTCCCAATGTTTTTCGTATCCTTTAATCTATTAATAACCAAATCAAAACGAAATTTTATTTAATAATATGCTGAATAAGAAAGAGGTAGCTGATGCTATCGCTAAAAGTTTGATAACTGGTGAAAGCATAGCGTCAATAATGCTAAAAGCTCAAATGTTAGCTTCATTATTAGAAAATGAAGAGTTCTCCAATTGGGTATCTTATGAACAAAACGGCTATCCTGAAGGTGTGATTGTACCTGAATATAGACGTATAGGATGTTCTGTAAAAGCTCACATAGCACTCCCTTATGGAGGTATGTGGCAGAATATGAGTGTACCACCAGATTCAATTGAAGATGAGCAGGTAAATCAAAGGGTTTTTACTGTTGCATTAGGTGAGTCGGTAGCATCATTGGATGCTTTCTCAACAAAATCAGAAGGAAGTGATCAGTTGGTCGTCGAACTTCCAGCCTATGTATTTCCATATATAGACAGAGTGTTTGACGGGCCATATCATAACGTGATAAAAGCATGGCAAACATTCCCAAGACAAGCTGCCAAAGGGATTGTCGAGAAGATAAAATCCGTACTATTAAACTTCATACTCCAGTTGGATAAATCGTTAAATCTTGATATTGATTTTACGCTTGAAGATAAATCAAAAGTAGCTCAAATTATGAATACAACAATAAATGCCAATATGGTGCATACTGGTAATGGAAACCTTACCGCAGATAACTGCAATTCAATCGTAGGCGATAACTCTCAAATCGTGATGTCGGATCATTCAAAGGCTGAGATTACAGAACTGGTCAATAAATTGAGTGCCTTAAAATCTCAAATTGAAGTGGATGAAATTGAATTCACAGATTATCTTGATGAGATTCAACAAGAGCTGGACAAAAAGATAACATCTCCTAAAATAATTCGAAAAGCTTTGCGTGCAATCAAATCATTAGGAGGAATTATTACTGAGAAAGCAGTTGAATATGGAATTGACCAAGTCATAGCTAGACTTCCAGTTTAGTGTTTTCTAAAACGCTTCAAACTATAGGTCGCGGTCGAATTCGAGGTCGTCTAAGTCATGGCGTAGGCCATCAAGTTCATCTTGTATATCTTCCCAATACTCTAAGCTGTTAATTCTGTCTCGAAGTTCGTTAATGCGGTCTTGCAATGCATCTATGCTGGATTCATCCGCACCTAACTCCAGATAATCTTCGTAGTCATAGTCATGATAATGTTGTTACGCAGGAGCATAAGTCCACTTCGGCTTGCTTGAAATCATGTAGCAAAACGCACTGAACAAGGCGACACCTCCAAGAAAATTCCCAAAAGCTCATAGGCCATAGTCATATATTATAGTGAGAATATAAGAAAATTTCGCTATATAATAATGACATACGGATACATTAGAGTTAGTTCTGACAAACAGACTGTTGAGAACCAGCGTTTCGAGATAAACAAATTCTGCGAGCGCGAAAATCTGACCATCGATGGTTGGATTGAAGAAACAATATCAGGCACAAAAGCCTATAATAAGCGTCAACTTGGCGCGTTACTTAAACGCATCCAAAAAGATGACCTCATAATCTGTGCCGAGCTTTCACGCCTTGGACGTAATCTCTTCATGATTATGGAGATTCTAAATATCTGCATGACTAAGGAGGCTAAGGTATGGACTATAAAGGATAACTATCGGCTCGGTGATGACATTCAAAGCAAAGTTCTTGCTTTCGCTTTCGGCCTCTCTGCTGAAATAGAACGTAATCTTATCTCCCAACGCACCAAAGAGGCACTTGCGAGGAAGAAAGCTGAGGGCGTTGTCCTCGGTCGCCCCAAAGGCCGTCGCAGTTCTCCTGAAAAGTATAAATTGAGTGGGAAGGAGACCCTCATCCGTGAACTTCTCAAAGAGGGCATCTCGAAACGCAAAATCGCAAAGATATGCAAGGTTGACCGCAACACTCTCGCCCGCTTCATAACTATTATGGAAGAAAAATGAGCGATTTCGTGCGGCAAAATGCCGCCGTAGTTGATTTCGACACTTCTGACAGTTGGGTGATTTTATCTCCGATAGAACTCAGTATAAAAAAGAAAATAGAAGCCGTTGGAGTTCCTCTCAAAGATTGGGATATCAACATTTATCGAGGTGTCCTTACGGGTTATAATGAGGCTTTCATAATCTCAACTGAGAAAAGAGACGAGATTCTCTCCAACTGCCAATCAGAAGAGGAACGTCAGCGTACTGAGGAACTAATACGACCCATTCTTCGCGGCCGCGACATCAAACGTTACGGCTACGACTGGGCCGGACTATGGCTTATCAATACTCATAACGGCATTAAAGGCAAACTTGAACGGATTCATATTGAAGATTATCCAGCAGTAAAGGCTCATTTAGACCAATATTGGGATAAAATATCCGTAAGAGCTGACAAAGGTGAGACTCCATATAACCTCCGTAACTGCGCTTATTTGGACGATTTTTCTAAGCCAAAAATCATGTATCCTAATATGACTAAATTCTTGCCGTTTTATTATGACGAAAAAAGATTCTTTCAGAATGACAAGTCATTCATGATTACGGGTGAACGAGTCGCTTTTCTCACTGCATTTTTGAATTCATCACTTTTCAAAAAATGCTTTATTGACAACTTTCCTGAGTTGCAGGGAGGCACACGAGAGCTTCGAAAGATATTCTTTTATTGCTGTCCGGTAAAACTTTGACATGATAGGAAATGGACTATCTTTATCTCATACAGCATGAAACAGACTCGTATAGATGTCTTTTAAGGGCTTTTTGATGCTTAATGCTACCAATTTCACATCGCCTCAAATGACAAGCCCTTTTTCGTAAAACAGGTGTAACTTGTTATATTTGTAGAGAATATATGATTTTGTCTTTTTTTACCGGACAGCAATAATATTCTTTGATAAGATACCTGTTATATTAGTGGATAATGCAGTTGATGACGAATTTAGAGTTCTTGTTGAGCAAATGCAAACTCAATGGGATAAGGAAACTGCAATCCGTATTGATCAAAAAATTTTTGACCTATACGGATTAACAGAAGAGGAACGAAATACAATTGGATTTATTAAGATTCAATAAATCCAATTTCTTCATCTGTAAGATTATAGGCTATATACAAACTTTGGACAGTATTATTATCCATACATTGTCCAAATCTTGGAAGTTTTACATTTCCGAGAAAATCTACGCCTTTTCCACCTCCGAAGTTAACACTTGACATTATTACTTTGGAGAATATTTTAGAGTTTAAAAAGGCGCAGATATAGTCTAAATCTTCGGTATCTGAAGTTATCATATACAGTTTATTGTTTAGCATCCAGTGCGCTGGAGCCATACAAGCCTCCATTTCTATTGAGATTTCTCGGTAGACGATTTTTGGCTTAGAAAAATCGTCCTACTTTTGCTTTACAATGGCGTTGAAGTAACCATTTATGTAAGCAATTTCGTCATCTGATAGCTCATAGAACGAATAGAACCAATTATTCATAAGAGAAGCTATATCCTCAATAGGTTGTGAAATTATTGCAGTGACTTCGTCAATTTGCGCTTCTGATAGTTTTGGCGCGAATATCTGTTCAACAGTATATTTTTTCCATCGAATAGTACCCTCTCCAGTACGAGGCCCAAGCTTTGAAAAATACCATTCAGCCGGAGAAGAATTAAGGAAAGCGTATAAGGACAAAGCATCTTTTCCAACCAGCAAAAAGGTCGTAGCTTCGGGAACATATACTCCCGACTTATCAAAAGCGAATTTGCTCCTATCAGAAATTTCGCCCCATACGAGTTTTGGTTTATTGAAATCGTCCTACTTTTGCTTTACAATGGCGTTGAAGTAACCATTTATGTAAGCAATTTCGTCATCTGATAGCTCATAGAACGAATAGAACCAATTATTCATAAGAGAAGCTATATCCTCAATAGGTTGTGAAATTATTGCAGTGACTTCGTCAATTTGCGCTTCTGATAGTTTTGGCGCGAATATCTGTTCAACAGTATATTTTTTCCATCGAATAGTACCCTCTCCAGTACGAGGCCCAAGCTTTGAAAAATACCATTCAGCCGGAGAAGAATTAAGGAAAGCGTATAAGGACAAAGCATCTTTTCCAACCAGCAAAAAGGTCGTAGCTTCGGGAACATATACTCCCGACTTATCAAAAGCGAATTTGCTCCTATCAGAAATTTCGCCCCATACGAGTTTTGGTTTATTGAAATCGTCCCAATAGCTGATGCTATCTTGAGTTTCGAACCACTTGTTGTTGGTCTTTTTGCGTGCTTTGACCTTTTGGCCGTTGACGATGCTCTCTTTTCCAGTCTGTTCAAGACGTTCCATGCCGAATGAGAGAAGATGAGCTTTGACGGCTGGATACTGCTCAATATCATAATGGCGAGATGGAAAAGTTGCTATCAGATAGAGTCCGGCCCAGTCGTAGCCGTAACGTTTGATGTCGCGGCCGCGAAGAATGGGTCGTATTAGCTCAGCCGTTCTTTCGCGTTCTGCTTCATCAGCACAATTAGCGAGTATCTCATCACGTTTTTCAGTGCTGATAATAAATGCATCGTTAAAGCCGGTCTTAATACCATAGTTGATTTGAATATCCCAATCCTTTAATGGTACACCGACTGACTCTATCTTACGTTTAATGCTTTGTTCTATGGGGGTTAGTATAACCCAAGAATCAGAAGTATCAAACGAAGTGTCGGCGGCATTTTGCCGCACGAAATCGCTCAAATTATTGAGGATACTTTTGTCATGCTTGGCAGCAGTGACTGCGGCTGTCGCATGGGTGTTGTCGGCATGCTCGAAAAGCAGAATATTTGTGTCAACAGTGGCACTATCGAAAATTTGTATACCGCCAAAATCTATGAGCGTTTTGGGGTTCGTCTTCTGTGAGAAATAGTTTCGGATAGATTGTCCATATCCTGCACGCATCCATTTATTGGATGTGATGAAGCAGAGATGTCCACCAGGCTTCAACATTCTGTTGCCAAGTTCGTAGAAGAGACAATATATATCACCGGTTTTTTCAAATGTAGCGAATTTGGCATCCTTGTATAGGTCACCCAGTTTTACATCATACTCTTTCCCTTTTTTGTCAATAGCCGTATATCCAAGCGACTTCTGCAACTGAATGTAGGGTGGATTGCCGATAACGATGTCGAAACCTCCATTTTGGAAAACGTCGGCAAACCATGTGTGCCAAAGGAAGAAGTCATTGTTTTCCGATGGGTCGAAGCCTTGCGGAAGTGTGATTTGCTTGGCAAAGAGCTGACGGCGCACATTGTTGATAATCTGATTCAAGAGCCTGTCTCGCTCAGTATGGTCAGAGGTATTATAAAATCGTTGAAGATCTGCAACAAGCGATTCTCGTTCAGCATCCTCGGAATCAAACAGGCCGCGTTGCGCCTTTGTTTTTGTCAGGTCACTTAGATCTATACCCTGATAACTTTCAAGGAGAGAGTTGCCCTGCATGATTTTGAAGTGCAGGTTCGGCAGAGGCATAGGGTCTTTCGCCTCGACTATCATAGCAAGCCAGAAGCGAAGACGTGCAATATCTACCGCACCTTTTTCAATGTCCACACCATAGATATTCTGCTCCATAATGTGGCGTTTGATAACGGAGGCATCTGTACTGAGTTTGAGTGCGGTATAGAGTTTGGCGAGTATATTTACCAATCCCATAGGGAATGCTCCCGAACCGATGGCAGGGTCACAAATCTTTAAGGCTTTAAGTTTGTCTTTTACATATTTTCGTTGCTCAAATGACAAAAGACTGTCATCAAAAGTCTCTACAAATTTGCGGATAAGTTCATTGCCTTCAGGCGTAGCGCGCTTGTCCTGAAGATATGCAATGATTGACTCGCTGCACATATAGCTGACAATCTCTTTTGGTGTATAGAACGCTCCCTTGTCCTTGTTGTCTTCAAGAAGGTTCTCGAAGATACGTCCGAGCATTTCCGGATCAATACCGATTTCTGCATCTTCGGTGTCATTTTCGTCGATGGTGAAGTTATAACTATCGAGGAAACTGAATAATCTTCCAAAGAATTCTTCAGGAAACACACAAGTGCGCTCATCAATATCATCTTTAGCAAACAATCCACCATTGAGATATGGGATATTTTCAACACCCGGTAGAAGATGCGTTGACTCTGGACGGTTTTCCGGCTTCTCGTTAAGCACGTTAAAGAAAAGAGGCTCAAGAACACCATCAAGGAAATTATCCTTCTTGTCGGAATTGGCATATAGGTCGCGCATATAGTTGCGATTCCCGTTGAGCCAACCTTTACGCTGAAGGAAGTATAGAAACACAATGCGACCAAACATCTTCTTGATGTAGTCTCGCACAAGTTTATCATCTTTTTCAAAGGTATCAGCATATTGAGAATCGGGGTTGCCCAATTCGCGCTCTACCCATTTGCCTCCTTCCTTCACATACCGTTTGCCCGTGATATACTGAACAAAGTCGGCATACATATCACGATAGCCGTTAAAGAAATCATCACTCAGAGCCTCAACGGAGAATGCCTTACGTATGTTCTCAAACGTAGCATCTTGGCATTGCAAAGCCATGAAACGCTCAACGGGAGTTCGATAGAAATTGTCACGCTCACCGAATACGAATGTGAATCGCTTGGGCGTGGTGGCTACTTCCTTGATGTCACAGACAAACGATAGACGCCACTCTTCTCCGCTGTCGAATACAACTATAGCAGCATCGAATTCGCCCCAGTTCTGATTTATAAAACGCTTGACGAGATTACGCAGTCCTACCTTCTTGTGAGCAACAGAACCGGATTTTATTTTGTAATAGAACAAGCCAAGACGATAAGCGTCCGCAGTCTCGGTGGCGCCCATGTAGAAACCTACTTCATTGTCTTCGTCAGAAGTGAATTTTTCCGGCTCACGGCGAAGTTTATCGACCTTGAAAAGGTTTATCAGTATGGCTTTCCATGCCTCTTTATTGAAAGGAGACTGAAATATATTGCGAAGTTCGTTTTTACTATATTTATTCATTTTAGAGGAATGTTTCGGAAAGAACAATTGAGGGCGAGCCGATTTCGGCCATCGCAACAGAAACGTTCTCGGAGTTGTGATATTGTTCTACAAGAGCAGAAATCCGGTTAGCAAGTACACGTGAATCGGTCTTCATTTTCATGCGTTCGTTTTTATACTCTTGTGATAAAGTTTTCAGTTCCCTTGGCAATCGGGCATAAGTTCCTTCCTTAATGTAGTTGCGTAGAATGCCGCAATCTCGAATGAGCGAAGCATCATCGGCACATGCCTGTTGCACTGTACGCAGGAACTTATCAGCAGTCTGCGCTGTTTTGTCAAGATTTACCGTCTTGATCGAATCGGTATCAGTCTGTGACTGTAGGTCTTCGGAAAAGACGGATACAGCAGCGTTGACATGTTCGTAATGATTATTCCCGGTTATGGTACATGGCTCTATTTGAGTATCTGAGTCATTTGCAAAGGGAACAGCCTCTTCATCCGGCTTCGCCTTGATATAGTCCACTGCCTTAAGGAAATCAATCGGTTCGGGATGACGTTGCCCAAGTACTTTGTAGAACTCGGATTTTATTTTAGTTGACACATAAACAATTGTAGTGTCGGAATGTTTACCGGTATCCCGGAGAACGCGACTCTTCATCGGAAGTGCCTTAATCTTGTTGTACCATTCGCGATTGTTGTTATATAGGTCGCGCAGTTCACGTAGCAGAGCAATCTTCTTGTCAACTACATCACGGACATTAGAATCGAACAATCTGAAATTCTTGACGATCTCCTCGCGGGAGTATATCTGTGCGTCCTCGCCAAAAGCGGAATGGAAGCCTTGAAGTTTGATAAGGGCGTTCTTATATAATTGTATTTCCTTATCACCTTGTTGCGACGGGTAGAACATATAATTGTAAATACTCTCTGCCACAGAGCCTATTCGGTTAACACGCCCTATTCGTTGCATAAGACGAGAAGCGTTCCAAGGGGAATCATAATTCACAATTACATTTGAACGATGCAGGTTGATACCTTCCGCAAGCACGTCAGAAGTTATAATTATAGAATAATCATCTTTCTGCTTATCAGAATCAACATTGGCGTCGAAATTGGACTTTATTATCTCAAATAGATGCTTACGGTTGGCTGCGGATACATTAAGTACGTCTTTGCGACCAAGTGTCTGAGTAAGATAATTATATAAATAACTTACGGTGTCCACACTCTCGGAGAAGATGACCAGCTTTCCAGTAGGATTAATTTCCGGCGAGGTAAATTCGCTCAATCTTGATACGAATTTGTCAAGTTTGGGGTCTTCATTTACCTCTTTCCACTGATTGTTCAGATTAACAAGTAGTTCCCTGTCTTTTTTGAGCAAGTCAATAAACTGTGGGTCAAAATCATCAGCTTCATAAAGGAAATCTTCTTCTTTATATCCTTTAGATATAACATATTCGATTATTTCATCCAACTCCATGCCCTTGAACTGAAGGTCTTTGATGTTTAGTTCAGGTGCTATAAGCACTTTATTCTCTTCAAACATCTTTATCATATCCTCGGTGATTCGCAAAAGGGTATTGAGAGACTTCTTGAACGCATAGAAACTGCTTTCAAGACGTTTAACCATATGGACTCTATATATTCCGGCAAGACTTTGCCCAATCTGTGCAGCGTTCTTATACCTATCACGAAACTCCGGCTTCAAGAATTCTACAGCGCGGTAGCGTGAATATGCCAGATGTTTCTCTGCATTTTCGTCTGTCAGCGCAGTTAATGTTGAATAGAAAAGTTCGCTTAGATTTGAGTTCAAGTCATAGACCAGCTCTTTTGGAGGCAAAATGGTTGGGAAAACGATACCCTGCGAAGCCAAATCCTTCTTGTAATCAATATCGCTAAGGATGTTGGTACGTGTACGTCGAATCGTCACCTTGTCAATGACTTTGTCGCGTATTTGCGCATATATATGGTCAACATCTTGACTGACATCTCTTGTCGCGCGTTCCCTCATAAGTTTCTTATACTCCATTATTAATGGAACAAAGAATTGCTTCAGATTGGTAATACCATCAATAGTGGCGCGTTGCGCATCTTGGAAGAGCAGCAATTGATTCTGCAAATCTTCCGGGCGGTTATTTAGAGGAGTCGCAGAAAGAAGCATAACTTTCTTCCGATATGACTTCAAAAGACCGGGGTTTGTGCAAGGCGATTTGCATATCTTTTGAAGCTCATCATATCGATTGGAGTTGTCAGAGCGGAACTGATGGGCCTCATCTACGATAATAAGGTCAAACTCTTCCTTATCGTGGTATTGCTCTCGTCCTTCCAAAACTTTTGAAAGGCTACCATTAGTAATAAATTGCGCCTTCTTGTAAATACCAAATAATTTGAAGGTACTTTTCCAGTTATCTTCAAGAGCGGGAGGGAACACAACAAGAATCTTTGTGTTTTTCCCGTTAGCCTCAATGAAACGCTTGGCTATCATAGTAGCAATCATTGTTTTGCCCAGACCGACAACATCAGAAAGAAAGAGCCCATTATGTTGTAAGAGCATTTGGTATCCTTGAATAACAGCGTCTTTCTGATATTTCAATTCTTTTACACCATCAGGAAGCTGAATGTTGAAGTCATCCTCAACTTGGTCACCAAATGCTTCAATAAGCACCTTGATGTAGATTTCATAAGGAGTGGGTTGATAACCGAGGTATGTCGCTTTTTTGAACTTGTCTACGTCTTCAGCACTTAGGGGTATGGATTCTTGCCAGAGGCGTTCAAACTCCTCATGGCAGAAATGAACATCCTCATAGTCCTTCATCGCCACATTTAATTCATAACGCGGCGAAGGACTTGTCCCGAGACCATAATCGGAAATATTTGACGACCCCATTATAACCCATCCGTCAGAATGCGCTGTATGAGTCTCTGGCAAACATAGATAGAATTTCGCGTGTAAATTCTTGGTTGGATGAATATGAAGTTGAAGTCTGCCATCGGCTAAATCCTGACACATTTGCAAAACTCCCTCCTCAACCTCTTTTGAATAGTTCGCCTCAATTATATCTTTTCGGAATTGCTCGTCATAAAGTTCCTTCGCTTTCTCGGGAGCTTCAAGCATTTCCCATCCCAAATTATGCTTCTTGAAAATATTATCAACGTTTATACCAATAAGAATACGAATGTCTGAAACATCTCCAAGCTCCTTGCGAAGCTTGAAATATCCGGAAGATCGGAAATAGCCAACTACCGCGAGAAAACGGTAAAAGTTGGTCATGTTTTCCGAAATACCCTTTAATTTGGCGAAAAGGGTATTGGACTCCGTATTGTTAAAGAATTTCGTGCTCATATTTTCAAGAATATATGTGTGGTTGATAATGCAAAATTAGCGAAAATATCTGAGATTACGGATGATTTATGCTATAAAGCATAGGAATCTACAGTAATCTATCAGAATCTTCGGAGAAGTAGACAAACAGTGCGCCCCGGCAAATGGGTTGATTTGTCGGGGCGCATTAAGTTTGGGTTATTCCTCTGTCGGGGCGAAGTAGAGGAACATTTTGTCTAAGCCTCGTTCATGCTCCCAGTAGCGGATGTTGTCTTTGATGCTGTCCTGCTCATGCTTGCTGCCAGCGAAGAACTCTTTTTCACGATTCATAAGCAGTTTCTGCGCTTCTTCCGAAATATGGCCGTTTCGCTGACCGCGATAAAGCCATTCTGTCTTACGCAGCTCTTCGTTTTCGTTATAGAGGTGGGCACAGCCGATGGTGAGTCCGATGACTGCCGAAAGGAGCAAGAAGATGATGCCGAATACCCATTTAGGAGTGACTTTCCACCAATGGCCGTCGATGATGCTCTGCACCTTATAGTATAGGGAGTTGGCGGAGTCTGTGAGTCGCGCCACTTGTTTGCTCATCGCTTTGTCCATAGCCTTGTCCAACGCCTCCAAGATACTCGCATCAAATCCGGCTTTGAATGCCGTCTGCATTATCTCCTTGAACGCATCGCGGATCATGTTCGGAAGTTCTCGGAGATTGAGAGCCTTGATTATCTCCTTTGTCTGGTCGGCAAGTCCTGTTTTGATGGCTGCACGGACAGATTCATCAGTGGCGATATTGTGAGGGAACTCCACCTCGATTTTGCCGGGTGGTTCATTCTGTGCGGTGGGTTGTGCCGACATAGAGACCATACGGGTTTCGATACTGCTGAGCATCTCATTGTTCTGCTTGTTCACTTTGAGAAGTTCGTCAATCTTCTCATCTTGTTTCTTGACGATTGCATACATATTTTCTGCCATAATTTTATAAATGTCTTCCTGATTTCTTTTTGAGTTTTCGTTTTTCGCGTCTCTGCATTTCGTTGTAGAACGCCTGTTCTTCGGGGTCGTATCCGGGACCGACTTGGAATAATCCGCCGATTGCCTGAGCCGCAGTTTCGGCAATGTCAGCCACGATGTTTGATTTCGGAGGCTCCGGTTTTGGAGCAAATTTCACCTTAACCCGCTGTGGCTCCGGTTGAGACGCGACCGTCATTCCGGCATTCTGATTGAAGAATTTGTCAAGGCGACCAAAAGAGAAAGCGCGGTCGATAGCCGAAGCCTTGAAGGTAAAATCACCGTATGTGAATCTTACGCCCTGCGGTTTGCCGGTGTCGCGGTCTTTGTAGATCTCGACATCAATGCCTGCCGGGGTCAGTCGCCGTTTGAATTCATCCCACGATTTACAGTTGTACATCGCTGCCTGAATCTTCACTTTCATCTCGGCCTTTGCATCCTCATAGAGTTTCTTTTTCGGTGAGAAAGTGAGGTCGTATTTCTCTTTTATCGCCTTTGTTGCCTTATGGCTACGGTCGAAATTCTTGCTCTCATTGATGGATTTGCCATGAAGATTCACCCGATTATAGACGATATGAAAGTGCGGATGCTCAGTCTCGAAGTGGCGTACAATGATATATTGCGTGTCCACGATGCCCATTCGCTCCATATATTCCTTGGCCAACTGCACCATGAAATCATCGGTCAGCCTGGGCAAATCTTTCTTGTCGAAGCTCACTGCGATATGTCCGGCAGGGTTGCTTTTTCGCTTGTTAAGGCTATGCCCCAAGTCGAAACTGCCCACAATTTGCTTGTATGATTCGCCCATGATTCCATCGGAATCAATCACCCTCCATGTGTCGGGAGTGTACTTTTCAGGGTCGTGGAACTGACGAAGAACGTAGCCCACGACATCTGAAAAATTACCGGATTTGAGTATCTTCGCTATCATAACAGTGAGTCGTTTTTAAGTCTCAGTTTCTCAATTATCGGTGCGAGCGCAGCGAAATAATTTTCTATTTTTCGCTTGATTGACATCCATCCGTGGGCAAGAGCCGCTCTGGTAAGCAGGTTGAGATTCTTGCCTTGGTGCATAAATTCACGTATCGCCTCGCGCTCAAATTCGGTTAGACGCTCAATGATTGTCAGGCGAAACGCACTTACACGGAGCAATTCAGAAATGGTCAATCCTGCGGCCGTGGCCTTGTTCTTTATCTCAGTATATTCAGCCTCGGTGAAAGTGGCGGAAACTTTCTTCGACCGCTTCTCCTCGGCATCTTTCGATGGTCGCCCTGTGAGTTTCTTGTAGGGCTTTGAATTATTCTTTGACATGTTTTTGAGTTTTGTTGGTTGGGGATGATGCCCGAAGGGAAAGGGAGCGTCCGGTGGATGCGAGGGGTTTCGGTGGGACTTTTGTGCCTCCCGAAACATACCCTTGCATCCCCTCCAATCTTTTTATATTGATTGTAGGGTCTTCAGCCCGTTCCATTCGGTCAGTTGGTTATTTCGGAAGAATGGTATACCGGTATTCCGAACCATCTTCTTTCAGGACTTTCGTCCTTCCTGCCTTCCGACCCTAAGGTCTTAAGACCCTATGACCCTAAGACATGATTCAGAGTTTGCGCCATGCTTCAAGGTCATCAAGACAGGCCGCGAAGTGGTCAGCGATGATACGGTCGGCATAGCCTCCGATGGTTGCAGTGCCATCCCCGAGGATGCGAGAGTAGCGTTCAAGCAACGCCCATGTTTCCTTGGTGATGTTGATTGCACGGCGATTATCCTTGTTGATGACCACAGGCGCGAAATAGGTTTCCTTGTATTCTGTGAAATCCGTTCTACGCTGTCTCACGCCGATACGCTGAGTCTTGGGAGCTACGTTGTTGTCGGTTGGCATTGCTGCCGAGGTTTCAGTCAACGGGAGTGTTGACTGAGTGTTGTCGTTAGACTTTGATACTTTTGTTTTTTCAGTGTTGTTCATAATTTTGAAATTTTTGTTTGTTGGGAAATTGGATTGATTGCGTTCTTCGATTGAGTGAGATACTCATTCAAGTCGTTGAACCAGGTGTAGAGGAAAGAGCGGTCAATCACGTTGCCGAACTCATCAGATATTGTAGCAAATGCTGATTTACCTGCATTATCGTTATCAAGGTAGCAATTGATTGTGTTGTAATCACGGAGATATGGGATAGCCTTGCCTACATTGCTTACTGAGTTGAGTATGATTGCATCCATGCCCTGGATTATGCCGAGTTTGAGAGCCGACAGATAGTCGATGAAGCCCTCAAACACGGCAACATCATTTGTCGGGCCATCTCGGATGCGTCGCAGTGTTATGTCTTTGGGTGCGATGCAACCTTTGAAATATCTATTGCGCGTCTCGTACCCGCCATTCTCATTTGCGAAGCCAACGGCATAATACCTTTTACCTCGGCAACTGAAGTGTATCTGTTTACAGTGTTTGACTGCAATCTGTGCCGGGATACCTCGCTCTTGGAGGTAAGCGACAAGTGCGTGGTGTCGCAATGGCACGACCTCTATGTCTGTGAAACTCGGTGCAGAGTGTCGCTGGGGAGAAGAAGAAGCGACTGTCTGTGGCGGTGACACTGAAACACATCTTGCTATGCAATCCATCAGATAGCGCAGGTCGTTGGACTGATAGAGTTCGGCTGCAAGGTTGATGATGTTGCCCCCTTTACCAATACCGAAATCATACCAACAGTTGATGTCTGCTTGCACCTTGAACGATGCCGTATGTTCCTGTCGCAACGGTGACTTATACCACAGCCGATAGCCTTGAGTCTTCACCGGGAAGTATCCGAGTTGAGACATGAAGGTGGCTAAAGGGATAGATTTTATCTCTTTCAACATGGGTCTAAAATGTTTTGTGGATTACTGGTTTCTGGTTTAAGCCCTATTATATATGCCCTTTTCTAAACCAAACCAAATTGTGTGTTTCTCAATAGTAGAAATTCGGATGGTAGTGGTACTGACGGTTGGCATACTCAATCATGTTCTTGTTGTCAAGAAAAGTTTTGAGTGCCTTTACCTTATTGTTCGCGTAGCTGTGACCACAGGCTGCATATCCTCTTTTCAGCGCAGCCTCGAACTCGCGGCATCCTTTGACGGGCCCGTCAGCGAACACTATCGCCAATGCCTCACGATGTTGTTCCTCCGTCAGCTCCTTGTATGGGAATGGATATGATTTCTTTTTACCAGGCTCAGTGAATATATAACCGCTTGCTATCTCCGGCAGACCGTAGTCATTGATTCGGAATGCGAAAGGGTCAAACTCAGCAGCGCGTATCATAGCCGCTGACACCTCCGACACGGTTTCATCCGTCTTGCTGCGGCTTATCTGCAAAATGGTCTCAGCCTTGTTGTTCAGCTCCGTACCAACGTGACCACGGGCATTATCGTCGCTCTTGTTGAGATGCAGAACTGTGTGAATATGAATCTGGAATTTGTCAGTCCATTCCATCAATTTGCCGATAAGGTCGGTTGACTCTTTGGCGCAGTTGATGTCATACATCAGGTCGCGGACACCGTCAATCACCACCAATCCCACGTTGGGCGTGTTGATTATCGCCTGCTCAATCACTTCAAGGCGCATCAATGGGGTAAGTTGTCGCAGGGCAGCGAATTTCAGATTGTCGGGGTGAACATCAGTCGGGAGTTTTGCAAGGCGCAGGGCGCGTTCCATCACCTTCTGACAATGGTAGGGGCTTTGTTCTGTGTCGAAGTAGAGGATGGTGCGCTTATCATCCGGAAACTCCGCAGTGTAGCCCAACACCTTGCCATTGACCAGCGATGCCGCCACAATAGCAGCTACGTTGAAAGTCTTTTTACTTTTCGCCTTACCTGTGGAAGCCGAGAAATTGCCGAGTGTACCGATAACGCTGCCGTTGGCATGCAACACCTCCGGCGCAGTCTGGATCACATCAGTAATCCGCAACTGCTTCTCCTCCCAAAGACGGAGGATTTCTGCCTTTACTTGCTCCATGATTCACCCCTTTCCTTGGCTACGCGGATATACTCCATGGCGAGTTCCACATCAATGATGATTTTGCGACCAATCTGAGTGATGGCATCTTTCAGATAGCCTCTGCTCTTGACGCGACTGGCGGTTGATTTGCTGCAACCTAACAGTTGGCATATACCATCTATGCCATAGAGGTATTTGCGCTGTTTACAGGTTTCCGGCTGCACTTTGGGTTGTGGCGCTTCAGCGCGGGAGCTGAGAAGTTCCAGCAGCTGCTCCCCGGTATATTGCCACAGAGGGAGTTTGAGTAACTGTTCTTTTGTCATAACCTGACAGTGTTTTGGATGATACTTCCACTCTCCGAAAAGAGTGCCTCCGAGTACCTCTCGGACATTGCAAAGTTAAGGCCATTTTCAAGTGGGCAGTAGGTGGGTAACAGGTGGAAAGAAATGAGGATTGTAAATATTTATTTACCTATATATCAGACAATAGCACAGAATCTCAAATTATTTCAAGTGGAATTTTATGAGGTGTCAGTGGAACGCAGGTGGATTCATGGAATCTCATACAGTTTCACCTCGCGTATGGGCATAAAAATAGTGCGAAATCGTAAACGGATTACGAAATCGCACTATTATGATTGGAGTCGAATCAGGCTCGTTTCCTATGATTTTTCAGAACCTCGTCAAGTTCTTCAACATATCGTTGGCTTCGCTTGCTGGCATCATCGCTTGTTGCGTGAGAACTTTTGCTGTCGTAATACGACCGCTCCACACCCACATAGTCGAGGAACGTGTCGCGCCATTCACGGTTTTGATGAGAAGGCAACAGATTGAACAGTTGCTGAACCATATACGCCACGCGGTTATGATGACCTTTCTTTGCAGTGATAGGGTCATATTTATAATGGAGATTCAGCGCGGAATGAAATGCAGCCTCTGACTCCACATGGAAGAAGTCTTTGCTGATTTCATATAGCTCAGAAGTCAGAGCCATCGGAAAAACGTCTCCCTCCCAAGGAATTATTTCTTTTGATGGTTTCTTATTGTTGACCAGCTCACTTTTCTTTACTATTATTCCGGATTTAGTGGCCTTGCGTTCCGCTTCTAATTCTGTCGGCATTTTGGGAATGACAATGTCGCAGGGAGGATAGTATTTGGAAATAGTCCTTGAAATGCCATTACAGGCCATTTTGAGCCTGTGGAATTTGCTGCGGCACATTTCCTCTATATTATCCTCGAAATCAATACTGCGTTGGAGAACTTCCATCAACTTCTTTTTTGCAGTAAAATATTTTGTGCGGCTTTCTGCAACCATGCTCGGAATGGCTGAAACTTCTTTGCTTATATCACTTTGTTGCCCAAATGGGTATGACAAAGGCAGTTTGCCGAGACCGTCAAGTGACATCCAATATTGGAGATAATCCATGATGAATAAATGGATGTGCTTATGCAATACAGTCACTTCATATTTATCGAAGGTCTCATTCAAGTCAGGTTTGTAAGGCTCGATATGGGGATTGACTTTCAGAAGGTCGTCTATTCTTGCGACAATTTCCGCCAAAGTATTCCGAAGGATATTGGCGAGAACATTACCGGTATTATCAAGCGAGATGCTTTCGATAACCATTGTCTCAATGTCAAGCGAGGATAATGCCTGAAACATCTTTACCAAATCGTAGCGGACATGTATGTCGTCTTTGGCGATGCGCGCGTGTTTGATTTGCCTATTGATGCCCTCAAGGATAGGCACGAGGTCTTTAAGTGTGCGGGGTGTCATCGGTGGGGTGTTTAGTTATATGTTTATAGTGATGAATGTCAAATACACTCACTCACATCCCGCAAGACGCTATGAAATATTTGCATCCGACAACTAAAACAACCGATACTCTATGATAGTTCGCGGTAGTATTTGCACCTGGAGCAATAGATTCTTCGGAGTTGTGTTCAAATCTGTGTTCAAGGCAAAAGAAAAAGCAGCTGCGATTTGATTCGTAACTGCTTGATTTTTAAGAGGTGGTCCCACTTGGGCTTGAACCAAGGACTCCCTGATTATGAGTCAGGTGCTCTA
>ERZ778503.892-NODE-892-length-23534-cov-5.544487_pt1 | contig 23534 bp, 15 predicted proteins | sample MGYA00510047_ERZ778503 | MGnify/ENA primary metagenome ERZ778503 (study PRJEB29527, sample SAMN07138965) | mouse gut metagenome | material: feces | host: mouse | place: China:Nanjing | collected 2016-01-25 ... | reverse complement strand
GTGCTTCTTTGTTTTTGGATAGTCCGCTACGTTCGTAATATAAAGACGCTATTTGTCGCTCCAACTCCTTTACAGACCAGCAACCACGCATAGTTTCCATTTCATAGAAAGCACGTTTTAGCGGGTTTTCAATTCCCGATATAGTATTTAAATGGGTGGAAGATAATCTGTTGAATAATCTATCAGCCGGAATCATCCATGTTTCGGTTTGTGGGTGTTCTGTTGATAGTTTCCAAACGCCATTTTCAGATTCGGCGGTCAATGACTGCCGAATTTGTATTTGTGATGCAATATATTGTTTGACAGACTCTTTTAGCTGTGGATAAACAAGATATAACCGCCTAAATTCACGGAATCTACGTTCATTCAGACCTTTTGTTTTCCTATGATTTCTATGGTTTGTACCGGGTCTGGGTACAAGTAAAACGACTAAGTAATTGGATGTCAATACTTAGTCGTTTTTTTATCTTTACTGTTCCCAATTTGTTCCCGCAGAACTTGGATCAATGTAAAAAATAAGTGGAAATAATCATGTTACCGCTAAAAGTTCCCAATACTCTAGGGAATTTGCGAATGTTTTGAAAAATACATATGAAGAGATTCACGGTGACCTGCCGTACGCTTGAATATTCTATCGCATTAACGTCACGACTTTTGAAAAACAGTATAAGGATATTTTCAACAATTATCGAAGATGGGATCACTCTCGCATGCGGATGAATGGCTGGTCTTTCCGCACAATATAAGTCCCTAGCTTGCCTTTGACGAGACCTCACTGTCTGTTTAAAATCGCCAGATATATGCTGCCCTCCATTAATATCGAGTAAGCCGATATTTGCCTTGCACGAACGCATCCATATTCAAAAAGCCGTCATATAAATGGACAGCCTGCATTCACACACTTTTTGTATGTGAATGCAGGCTATTCCCATCCCTTTGCATCAGCGATTCATACCGAAAAAATGTACGATAAGAACCCATCCTTAACCATGAGCATTACAATAAACGTTACAAAGACTGTTCCAATACCCCGACCGATAAAGATTTCAATCCAACGGTCCGATGCAACATAAAATCACAATTTCATTCGGACATGACAATCATACGAACTCATCCCGTCGTTTCGGATCAAACCCACATTATTTACGTATTCGCAGTACCGGAGCCACGCTACGCTGAGCATCTTTAGGCAGCGTCACAATCAGTTTATCAGCTTCACGCGTGAATTTCACTTTGCCATAACCCAAAAGTTCAACGGTTTTAATACGCCGGTTGTGATATTTCGAACCGTCTGCAAGCGACTTGATACGCATGATGTTATCTTCGGGCCAGGCAAGTCCGATGGCATAAAGATATTTTTGAGTTTGGGTAAAGCGGATCTCGTCAGACGTTGCCCGAGTATACGCCCCTTCATTGAACCCCTGCGCATTAATGGCAATATCAGATTCCGCGATAGGTCCCTCACCGAATATATGCCACGGACGCGTAGAATAAATACATTCACTGTTCACATTCATCCACTCCCCTATTCCGTTGATGATTTCCTCCTCCTTCTCGTCAAAAGTACCGTCGGCCCGGAGAGGGATACTCAACAATAAGTTTCCATTTTTACTGACAACATCAGCAAGAAGTTTCACAACCGAGGCGGCAGATTTATACCAGTTATTCTCATAAGTCGCCGTATGATAATGCCATCCTCCAATGCAGGAGCATGTCTGCCACGGTTTGTCCGGGATATAATTAGGTGCCCCGCGCTCCACATCCCACACCAAGGCTTTTTTTTGTTCATCGGTAAGTATCTTACCGAACATAACGGCGGAGAAATCTTTCGGGGATTTTGAGGCGATATTATGATTATAAAAATGCGCCGCTATCTTAAGGCCGGCGTCACTGATCGGATAGAAAGGCACACCCGTCACATCAAAATACAGGAGGTCAGGGTTATAACGATTGATTACATCCAGTGTGCGGTCATAGAAATTAGTACAATATTCCTGGGAAGGGATGGCCACTCCGTTACCCCAGGCCCACTGGCGATGGATCATACCGTCGCACCAGGAGCCGTAGCTCTCGGGATGGTTCTGCGCATAAAGATGCTGGGGATCCAACCCTTCCCACCATTTTCCCTTACCGTCTTCCTTAGTCAGGCGACCATCGTAAGGCACACCGGCCATCTTCCCGTTACGGTCGTAACGCCGTGCCGGTTCATACCAGCTCCAGGCATGATCGGCATGAAGGCTGACACCGAATTTCAGACCATGCTTTTTACAGGCTGCCGCCCATTCGGCCAAAATATCCCGTTTAGGTCCGATGGCTTTTGAGTTCCATTCTTGATATTGACTGTCCCACAAATCAAAATTATCATGATGATTACCCAACGCAAAGAAATACTTTGCACCTATTTTCTTATACAGTCCCACCAGATAGTCAGGGTCCCACTTTTCCGCTTTAAACAGAGGCAGAATATCCTTAAATCCCACCTGGGAAGGATGTCCATAGTTTTTTACATGATGTTTGTATTCATTGGTCCCCTCCATATAAAGCGAACGGGCCATCCAGTCGCCCGAGCCTTCAACACATTGCGGCCCCCAATGCGCCCAGATACCAAATTTCGCATCACGAAACCAATCCGGCACTTCATACTGCGCCAACGACTCCCACGTAGGAGCATATTTCCCTTTCATCATCGGTTCGTTCGCTTCCGATACGGGAACTTGAAAATCCTGCGCCATCCCTAACGATGATGACATCAGGCATACAAGAAAAAGAGACTTAAAATTGATCATTGCCTGTCGATATAAATTATTCTTATGCAAAATTAATACACAGCCCCTTATTCTCAAACAAATATTTCGGTAACCCATAGGATAAAATCGACTTCGGACATTTTCACCCTTTAAATAAGGTAAAGACAAAAGTCTCTTTGGGCTATCGGCCGGCAAAAAATCGTGATAACGACCTTTTACCGGCTATTCCGCCGCACATACTCACAACGATCCTTTCCTGAAATCCGCAACAGATCTTTCCACCAGACTGACATCGGAGAACAAGCATGTATGGGCTTTGTCCCGGGGGCTTTGAGCACTCAGACATACATACAAATCCGACGGATATTCGTTTTTGTAAAGCCTAACCATATACCACCGTTCACCGTCCTCCGAATAATAGCTCCCTATCACCCGGGTGTCCGACGAAATACGCAGGTGCACCGACCGGGCATTCATTCTCTGATGGTTGTTATCATCGGAAGTTCCCACCGTACGTACGGTTACAATACGATGATCCCCAGCCTCATCCTGTTCATAACAAAGTTTCTGCCAATGGTTCTTATCGGCAAATACAAAGACAACACCGGCAGAATAAGTCCCACCGACCGTAAACTGCGGCTCCACTTTGGCCGTAAAAGTAAACGGCCGGGTATTGTCTACGGCAGCAAGCAAAACAGGAGAGGATGTACGGGTTGAAACGTTTTGGGGGTCGCAAAAAAAGTCGGTATTCTCCCCCGCTTTTATACACAGCGTATCTCCCGTTACCGATACCGTTCCGCTTTCTACATTCAACAATTGAACAAACTGTACATTTCCCAACTCCAACCGGCAGCTATCTGCCGCAAAAACCTCTTTCTCTACCGGACGGTTCCCGTCGCAACTACTTCCTGTCATACCGATCGCCAAACTAATTAATAATAAACCCTTTCTCATGAATAATCATTTAACTTATTACCTTTGCAAAGGTAAACCGTAGGTACAGAAAAGGCAATACTGATTTATAACCATTTTCAGCATTCGGTCATGAACGCAAAGAACGAACTTAACAACCGGTTCCTTTCGCAGGAATTTATCGACAAGGACAACATCACGGAAAGTATGGACAAGTATAAGCTCCTTGCTTCAGGATATGCACAAACGGAAAATGCCATCGCTGTATTGAGCGACTTGAAAGAACATACGAGTTACGTCTGTTACGGGGATATGGCAGAGACATTAGGCATCGGCAAAGCCGGAGAGCACCATACGATCGGCTCTATATGGGAAGAAGAAATATTCAGCCTCATTCCTCCCGACGAGATGAATAAAAGGCATCTGGACGAGCTAAAGTTTCTCCACTTCCTGAAAGGTATTCCCCAGCGGAAACGTACAAATTATTATCTGACAAGTTCTTTACAAATGTATGGAAGAAACAGGAAATGCTTTTTTGTCCGTCACCGCATATTCTATATCGCTTACCAGCCCAACGGAAGTGTCCGATTGGCCCTTTGCCTGTATAATCTGACACAGGAACCGCCAACGGAGAGCTACATCTGCAACACGGCAGACGGAAGTATCATACCGATACGGGAACAGAACTGCACAGACATCCTTTCCAAACGAGAAAAAGACGTATTGAAACTTATCGACAAAGGAAATCTAAGCAAAGAAATAGCGGAAACGCTTGCTATCAGCATCCATACAGTCAACAGGCACCGACAAAACATTCTGATGAAATTACAAGCGGGCAATTCCATGGAAGCCTGCCGGATAGCCAAGCAACTGCTAATTTTGTAGCCTGACATTAGACACAGGAGCATACCCATCCGGGGCAATCCTACACCCAACAAGGAAAACGGAAAAACCTACAGCCGTATGCCTTGACCGCACTTTATAGGGAAAGCCAACGAAAGGGCGCCCCTTTGCCCGCCCGGTCGCCGGTTTTCCATCCTTCGCTCCTGCGTCAGCCGCACATCTTTCATCCGGTGTCTGAGGCGCTCGCCTGTACGGCTCTTAAGGACACCGAAAAACATAGCGCAAGCACCCGCCTTATCCACGTTTTTCTTTCAAAGGTATAAAAAAATACGTACCTTTGTCCGTATTCAACTTTGCGGCAGCTATGGAGAATTTCAACAGCCAACCTCACCTGCTGATGCTCAATGTGGGACACGCACAGCATAACGCCGACTGGAATTTCACGCATGTAATCAGTCCGTTCACACGCATATATTATGTAACGGAAGGAAGCGCCTATATCACATTACCTACAGGACGTTACCGCCTCTCCCCTCACAAAATGTACATGATTCCGGCTTTTGTATCCCACACCGACGAATGTACCGGCATATTCTGTCATTATTACATTCATATCTACGAGGACACGTTTAAAGGGCCGGGCCTCATGGAAGAACTTGAATTTCCGGTAGAACTGGAAGCCACCGAACACGACTTGCTGCTTTTCCGAACGATATGCGAACATAACGCCTCCATGCAACTGAAATCTGCCGATCCGCACCTCTACGACAATAAGCATTCCCTGATAGAGTGTGTACGTCTGAACCAGAAACGCCCGCTCTACGACCGTATCGAGTCCACCGGCATCATCTATCAGTTGCTGGCCCGGTTCATCAAATACGCCAAGCCCAAATTCGATTCAACCGACAGCCGGATTAAAACCGCACTGAGATTCCTGAATGAGCATCTGCATGAGAACATACAACTCGACCGGCTGGCCATGCAGGCCTGCCTTTCGCGCGATCATTTTATCCGTCTGTTCCGCAAAGAGGTAGGATGCACCCCCATCCGGTTCGTCATACAAAAAAAGATGCTGAAAGCCCAATTACTGCTGGCTTCACAGCGCACACCGATCAAAGATATTTCCTACTCGCTGGGCTATGACGATTTCTCCTATTTCTCCCGCCTTTTCAAAAAACATACCGGTATGTCGCCCATACAATACCGCAATAAATTCAATCACTGAATCCGATCTTTCCGGCACATCTGTCAGGCTCCTTTTTCGAGATTTTTCTTGCCTGGGAAACCTCTGTTTCGTGGTGCGCACCCCGTTCAAACGTGGCCTAGGCAAGAAAATAAAATGGCCTAGGCCGCGATAAACGCTGGCCTAGGCCACTGTTCGGCACTGTCTGCCTGCCTATAAGGAAGCCCCTCGGTGATTATCCGTAAATCACTGAGGGACTTTATCTTACCTCCGTATGAATCCGTTTTCTTACTTGCCTTCAGGCATCATCACAACGGTAGAACAATTATTGTCTTTCAGAATCCTGCGGGCAAAAGCGGCCAGATCGGCAGATGTGACGGCCTCGACCGCCTGTCCATATCCGGTGTATGTATCCACCCCGTAACGGTCGGCATAACTGATGCGATTCATCCAGACGGCATTTTGCCGTTCGCTTTCCTTAAACGTTTTCAGCATGTATTCCTTGACTTTGGTCAGGTACTTGTCCTCAACGCCCCGTTCGGCCACTTGCTGCAACTCCTCTTTCAGAATCAAAAGCACCGAATCGCATTTCTCCGGTTTAACGGGAGCAACAATCTGCAAAGTGTACTCCGGCTTTTCTTTCGAATTGCGGTCTACCTTTCCTCCGGCACCGACACTGTAAGCGGCTCCCATCTCCTCGCGGATCACTTCCAGATAGCGCATGCTCAACACCTGGCCCAGCATCTCTGCCGACAGATTGGTCCGAAGATCATCCTTGCATGCACCGTGCCAGCAAGACAAGACGAAAGCCTGAGGTTGTTCCATCTTTCTCGCAAAACGATTGGTCACCAAACCTTTCTGCCGATAGAACTTCGCATCAACCGGCTTATCCGAACGTTTCGCCACAGGCAGCGCGGCCAAATACTGCTCGGCAAAGAGACGGATGGAGTCGTTATCGAAATTACCGCAGAAAAGGAACGTGAAGTCGGAAGCATCCCGGAAGCGATCGGTATAAATCTCCAGCACGCGATCGTAAGAAATGCTGTCTACCAATGCCTCGTTCATCTGCACCATCCAAGGATGATGACCGTACATCGTGACAGCTACGGAGTCGCGGAACGCCGTCATCGGATCAGCCGCTTTGTTTCGCAGCATCTCGCGCATCTGTGCCTTGAGCGAGGCCACCGCTTTATCGTCCCGCTTAGGCTGTCCGAAACTCAGATATATCAGCTCAAACAGCGTACGCAAATCCTTGGGAGTAGCCTGTCCGTCCAGATATTCATTGCGCATCGCCACCGTAGGAGTGACGGAAGCCTGCACCCCGGCCAATGCCTTGTCAAGTTCCGTGCGGGTGAAATTACCTAGGCCCGATGCCTGCAACATCTCGCTCATATTGGCTACATTCACCCGATCCGAAAGCGGATAACGGGAATATCCCCCGGGACTGTAGGCTGTCATTCTCACCTCGTTATCTTTAAAGTCCGTCTTCTTCAGAATAACACGCACCCCATTTGAGAGTTGCAGTTCGGTGGTACCGAAAATTCCGGATTTCTCTTTCACGATACGTCCTTTCGCAGGCAAGGCCGGGAGCAGCGGTTCATTCTTCACCTGATCCACATAAGGCGTCAACTGCATCTGTTGCGCTTCGTGTATGGCCGCCAACAGCTTATCTTCCTGCGGTTGCTCCACTCCTTCCTTATCGGGGCTTATAGCCAATACCACCAAGTTGGTGTCCGTACGGCTCACCAACGAAGCAAAAACCCGGTTCACCATCTCCACGGGTATCTGCGGCGCCACGGTGGTAAGCATTTTGTAGGTTGTTTCCAGGCCCGGTATAGGCTGGCCGTCCAGAAAATGATTCACGTATTCTTGCGTAAAGACACCGTTTTCCCGTTTGTCACGGTTGTTGTATACTTTCTCCAACTGACTTAGATATTCGGCACGCGAACGGGCATACTCCGTAGCCGTGAAGCCGAAAGTCTGTGCACGGAACACCTCCGCCATCACGGTTTTCACCGCTTCGTAAGTACGTTGTTGTTTCGGCAGTATCTGTACGTCCAATGCAGCCGTTGTCTTGGCTACCAGGAAATTATCATCGGAGCAGGAAGCATAGGAAAACGGCACCTCCGGCTCACGGCCCAGTTCTTGCAAACGCTGTCCCATCATGTTCAGTCCCATCATCTTGATAAAGCTGTACAGATAATAGTCCATCGTATTCTTCAAGGAATCGGGATATACGTCATGCTTAAACATCACGGACACAGCCGATACGGTTTGTTCCTTATCTTTATCGCACACCACGATAGCCTTATTATTGTCCGGCACCGGAATATATTCGCGTTTGGCCGGGTTGTCGGGCAACGTAATGGGGCCGAAAAGTTCTTTGATCCGTGCCTCCATATAATCCACGTCGATATCCCCCACAACAATGATGGCCTGCAAATCGGGACGATACCATTTCTCATAATAATCCCGCAGCACCTGCGGATCGAAATGATCCACCACACTCATTAATCCGATAGGAAGACGATGGCCGTAGCGGCTGTCGGGCATCAGACGGGGCAACGAGCGTTCGTAAATACGGCGGATCGCATTGCTCGTCACCCGCCATTCCTCGTGAATCACCCCGCGTTCCTTGTTAATTTCTTCGGTCTGAAGCAACAGATCGTTGCTCCAGTCATGAAGAATCAGCAGGCAGGAGTCAAGTGCCGACTGCCGTGTAGTAGGCACATTATTGATGTTGTACACCGTTTTTTCAACCGAAGTAAAAGCATTCAGTTGCTCGCCGAACTTTACTCCCAATCCTTCCAGATAGCGTATCAGAGTGTTACCGGGGAAATGTTTGGTTCCGTTGAAGCACATGTGCTCCAGAAAATGAGCCAATCCGCGCTGGTTCTCCTCTTCCTGAATGGAACCAACTTTCTGCGCGATATAAAAATCGGCCTGGTGCTCGGGATATTTGTTATGCCGAAGATAGTAAGTAAGTCCGTTGTCCAGCCGTCCCATCCGTACAGCCGGATCCATGGGTAGCGGGCGAGGTTGTCCCGCAGTCGTCTGCGCCGAAATCCATCCGGCGCACAGGCAGGCTAATGCTGCCATCATTGATTTACAATTCATTTTCACTCTTTGTTTTTATATTCTTCGAGTCCTTTTTGAAGGAATTTCACATAGTTGTCGATATTCTCATCGTAGGAATAAGAAGCCTGCAAGGGCTTTCCGCCGTTGTCCAGCAGTACGTAAAAAGGCTGGGCGTTGGCACCGAACTTACTGCGTTGCAGGTAACTCCATCTGTCGCCTACCGTACGCAATTTACGGTTCACTCCATTCTCGGAAACCGTCTGTACTTCCGGCAACGGAGTCTTGTCGTCCACATGCAAAGTTATCAGCACATAATCGTTTGTAAGCATATCGGCCACTTTCGGATCCGTCCATACCGAGAGCTCCATCTTGCGGCAGTTCACACAACCGTATCCCGTAAAATCCAGCATGACGGGCTTGCCTTGCCGTTTGGCATACGCCATCCCCTCGTCGAAATCCATAAACTGGGCATGCACCTCGTTTGTATATAGATTGAAGTCTTGCGTCTTCATCGGCGGGGCAAAAGCACTGACGGCTTTCAACGGCGCTCCCCACAGGCCGGGCACCATGTACAAAGCAAAGGAGAGAGAGAGCACCGCCAGGAAGAAACGGGGTACGGAGACCTTTCCATCTTCATCCTCATCATGCGGGAAACGGATCTTACCCAACAAATACAGCCCCAGCAGCGCAAAGAGGGTGATCCACAGCACCAGAAATACTTCCCGATCGAGTAAGCGCCATCCATAGGCCAGATCGGCCACAGAAAGGAATTTCAGAGCGAAAGCCAGTTCCAGAAAACCCAGACATACCTTCACGGTATTCATCCAGTTCCCCGAGCGGGGGGCCTGCTTCAGCCACGTGGGGAAAAGTGCAAACAAGGTAAAAGGCAACGCCAGCGCCAACGCAAAGCCCAGCATACCGATGGTCGGAGCCATCAGACTTCCGGTAGTGGAAACTTCCACCAAAAGGAAACCGATAATCGGTCCGGTACAGGAGAAAGAGACCAGCGATAGCGTAAAAGCCATCAGGAAAATGCTGATCCAACCGCTTGTGGATTCAGCCTTACTGTCAACGGCATTGCTCCACGACGATGGCAATGTTATCTCGAAAGCCCCCAGAAAACTGGCCGCAAACACCAACAGCATCAGAAAGAACAAAATATTGAATACGGCATTGGTGGAAAGAGCATTCAGCGCACTGGCGCCGAAGATTCCCGTCACCACGACTCCCAACAGTACATAAATGACCACAATGGCCGCACCATACGTGAACGCATCGCGAATCCCTTGGCTTCGGTCCTTCGACCGTTTGAGAAAGAAGCTTACCGTCATCGGAATGACAGGCCACACACAAGGGGTAAACAGGGCCAGCAACCCGCCCAGGAATCCCAAAAGAAAAATACCGGCCCACGACCGCCCTTCAGCCGTTGTCGCAGTCTCTCCCAAACGGGCAAGATCGTCAATGACCGGTTCCCAATAGGTGGCAACAGCTGCCGTATCCGTAAGTACGGCCACCGGTTCCTCAGCCACTTTCTCCGGCTCCTCAGTTACTTTCCCTGGCTCCGCAAGTAAGGTATCAAAAGAGACAACGGCTTTTGCCGGAGTCTGCTCTTCCGTAACTTTCGCAACCGGCCTGTTCGCTGTTTCTTCCGGTAGGGCCTTTTTCGCCTGGACAGCAGCAGGCCTCCCTTCGCCTTTGAAAGCAAATTCCACCTGCGTAGGAGGAAGGCAATTCTCATCGTTGCAAGCTCCATACGTCAAGTAACCCGCAACCTCATAAGTCGGCTCCGTTACAATCAATTTCTGTATGAATACCGCCGTACCTTCCATATACGTTACATCCATACCGAACATAGTATCGTATTTGCGCTGTACAGCCCCTTTCGGCCGTAAAGGACCGGCCGGTTTCACACCCTGCTCCGTTTCAAATGTAACGGTAGCTGCCGTCGGACCGCCATCGGCAATATCCGTACCATACACATGCCACCCTGCCTCGGCTTCTCCGGTAAATACGATTTCTATTTCCGTATCCGAGAGCCGGTTTTGCTTCACACTAAACCGGACTGGTTCCTGAATCTGTGCCCACAGCGGCAGCATCCATACGAACAAAAGACATAACGACAAAGCTTTCTTCATACCTTATATAATTAAAATTCAGTGCAAAGATAGCGAAAAGGCACCATTCGCCGTGAGAGCACAGACAAAAATACGTTATTTTCTCATAAAAAGGAGGTTCCCGATTTCTCAGGAACCTCCTTAATGGTATATAACAGCGTTATTGAATTACAACTTCGGACCGGCAGCAACCAAAGCCTTACCGGCTTCATTGCCTGTAAACTTGCTGAAATTCTTGATAAAGCGAGCAGCCAGGTCTTTTGCCTTCTCTTCCCACTTGCAAGCACAGTCGTACGTATCGCGCGGATCGAGGATCTGAGGATCAACACCCGGCAATTCCGTCGGCACTACAAAATCAAAGAAAGGAATTGTCTTGGTAGGAGCCTTATCGATAGAACCGTCCAGAATAGCATCGATAATGCCACGTGTATCCTTAATGGAGATACGCTTGCCGGTACCGTTCCAACCGGTATTCACCAGATAAGCCTTGGCACCCGTCATGTTCATCTTCTTCACCAGTTCTTCTGCGTATTTCGTGGGATGCAGCGACAAGAAAGCAGCACCGAAGCATGCAGAGAAAGTAGGAGTAGGCTCGGTGATACCACGCTCCGTACCGGCCAATTTAGCCGTAAAGCCGGAGAGGAAGTAATACTGTGCCTGCTGATCGTTCAGGATAGAAACGGGAGGCAATACACCGAATGCGTCGGCAGACAAGAAGATCACTTGCTTGGCATGCGGGCCTTTGGAGATAGGCTTAACAATGTTTTCGATATGATATATCGGATAAGATACACGGGTATTCTCCGTTACGCTCTTATCAGCGAAATCAATCTTACCGTCTTCAGCTACCGTTACGTTTTCCAGCAAAGCGTCACGCTTGATAGCATTGTAAATATCGGGCTCGGATTCTTTATCCAGATTGATAACCTTGGCATAGCAACCGCCTTCGTAGTTGAACACACCCTCGTCGTCCCATCCGTGCTCATCATCACCGATCAACTTACGTTTCGGGTCGGTAGACAACGTTGTCTTACCCGTACCGGACAAACCGAAGAAGATAGCCGAACTGGTTTCATCCATATTGGTATTAGCGGAGCAGTGCATGGAAGCGATACCGCGAAGCGGGTTATAGTAGTTCATCATGGAGAACATACCTTTCTTCATTTCACCGCCGTACCACGTATTGATGATAACCTGTTCTCTGGAAGTAAGGTTGAAGACAACAGCCGTTTCCGAATTCAAACCGAGTTCCTTGTAGTTCTCAACTTTGGCTTTGGAAGCATTGTAAACTACAAAGTCGGGTTCACCGAAAGCCTCCAGTTCCTCAGCCGTCGGACGAATGAACATGTTGGTCACAAAATGTGCCTGCCATGCCACTTCCATGATGAAACGCACCTTCAGGCGAGTTGCTGCATTAGCACCGCAGAAAGCGTCCACAACAAAAAGTTTCTTATTTGACAATTCCTTAACGGCAAGTTCCTTAAGTACATTCCAGGTTTCCGTAGTAACAGGCTTGTTGTCGTTCTTGTATTCTTCCGATGTCCACCATACTGTATTTTCCGAAGTGGCATCCTTTACCAGAAACTTGTCCTTAGGCGAACGACCGGTATAGATACCCGTCATTACATTTACCGCACCCAGTTCAGTTTCTTTACCTACTTCAAAACCTTCCAAGCCAGCCTTGGTCTCTTCTGCATACAACACGTCGTAAGACGGATTGTGAAGTACTTCAACAGCACTGCTGATACCGTACTTACTCAAATCTAGATTTGCCATTCTATTAATATATATAAATTGGTTATTTGCTCTGATGCCGCTTCCTTGAAAGAGGCCCTGTTAATCGGCTACAAAAGTAACAAAAAGAGCGTTCAAAAAAAAGTTCACAAGCCGATAATTGCATTATAAAAACCTTTTAAGAGCAAAAAAATATTAATTCCGACCGGGTGAGGCAACAATTTGCCACATCCACATTACAAACATAGCCTTCTGTAAACCACCGGACCTGCGTACGAGAAAAACGGATGCAAAACGAACGGAATATTTTTATTTTTCGTACTTTTGCAAAACCGGATTTATCAACATTATTTTATCATGGAAATTATAAACTTCAGCGAAAAGAATACCATCATCAACCGTTTCATGGCTGAACTGAGAGATGTCAATATCCAAACCGACCGGGCACGGTTCCGCCACAATCTGGAACGTATCGGCGAACTTCTGGCATACGAAATCAGCCGGACACTCGACTATTCCCTTAAGAACATACAGACGCCGCTGGGAATCGCCCCTTCAAACACCCCCGACAATGACATTGTACTGGGCACGATCTTCCGGGCCGGTCTTCCGTTCCATCAGGGCTTCCTGAACATATTCGACCAGGCGGACAACGCTTTCGTATCGGCTTACCGATATTATAAGGATAAGGAGTGCCACGAAGTGGGTATTCATATCGAGTATATGGCTTCGCCCGACCTGACCGGGAAAACACTCATCATCGCAGACCCGATGCTGGCCACAGGCGGCAGCCTGGAACTGGGATACCATGCTTTCCTGACCAAAGGCCAACCGGCCAAGGTGCATTTCTGCAGCGTGATCGCCAGCCGCCAGGGGGTAGACTACATCCGGGAACGATTTGCCGATACGGATATCACGCTCTGGTGTGCGGCCATAGACCCCGAACTGAACGAACGCATGTACATCGTACCGGGATTGGGCGATGCGGGGGACCTGGCTTACGGGGGCAAGATTTGAATTTCCGGGAACGACTGTTCCTCTCAATCCGCCTCTCTGACATAAGAAAGCCTCCGGTAACGCCACATTACCGGAGGCTTTTCCGTATCATCCGTACGGCTATACGACAACCGTTACTTTACTTCCCATATATCATTGGTGTACAACAGGTCATTAAAGCAATGGCAGGGATTTTTCTCTTTTATCTCCATGATCTGTTCATTGACAGCCGCATCATAGGTGGGGGCTTCCACATCCCGGATCACACCCAGCGCAACCGGGAAATCAGGCCCTTCCATCAAAGCCAGCTTCAGATGCAGCGTACTGTCCTGACAATGGGCGTCGTGCACCAGCAAATCGCGTTCTGTGACACCGTTCTCGCCCAACCGCACGACTTTCAGTCCGAAGCCTTCCTGCATCAGTCCGAGTTCACGGTTTTCACCAAAAACCATCGGTTGTCCGTGTTGCAGATAGATGGCATGTTTGGCACGTCCTTCTTTAGTGGCAACCGCATCGTGGGTACCGTTATTGAAAATCACACAATTCTGCAGAATCTCACACACGGAGGCCCCTTTGTGAGCGGCAGCGGCTTTCAGTATTTCCACCGTGCCGGCGGCATCGGTAGCCACCGCCCGCGCAAAGAAGCGTCCACGGGCGCCAAAGCAAAGCTCAGCCGGTCGGAACGGATCTTCGACCGTACCGTAAGGCGACGATTTACTGACAAAACCACGGGGCGAGGTAGGAGAATACTGACCTTTGGTAAGACCGTAAATCCGGTTGTTCAACAGAATCATATTCAGGTCTACGTTTCGCCGGATGGCGTGGATAAAATGATTGCCGCCGATAGCCAGTCCGTCGCCGTCGCCCGAAATCTGCCACACGGAAAGAGCCGGATTGCTCACCTTGCATCCGGTGGCGATAGCGGCAGCCCGTCCGTGAATGGTCTGCATGGCGTACGTATTCATATAATAGGGCAGACGGCTGGAGCAACCGATACCGGAAATAACGGCCACATTGTGGGGCGCCACACCGATTTCGGCCATAGCCTTATGGAGCGACGCCAGAAAAAAGTGATCGCCGCAACCCGGACACCAACGCGGTTGTCCTTTCTTATAATCTTGTGCTGTATATGTGCTCATTGTTTTTTCTTCTTATCGGTTATCACTTGTTATATATCTCCGTAAAAGCTTCTACCAACTCGGCCACGACAAACGGCTGTCCTTTCACCTGATTGAACTGCCAGGGAGTGAAACCGTCGATTCTCATACGCAGATAACCGGCAAACTGTCCCAGGTTCTGCTCGGCCACCACCACTTTCTTATACCGGCCAAGCACAGCCGCCGTATTGGCCGGCAGCGGATTCAGGTAGGAGAAATGGGCCAACGCCACCTTCTTGCCCGCCGCCATCATGGTTTCCATCGCCGAATGCAAATGACCGTAGGTTCCGCCGAAACCGACGATCAGCAGCTCGGCGTCGTCCGTACACCCCTGCACCTCGACATCGGGTACGGGGATACGGGCTACCTTCTCGGCGCGCAAACGGCACATGTGATCGTGGTTCTCCGGGTCGGTACTGATAGCGCCCGTGCGACCGTCCTTTTCCAATCCGCCCAAAATATGGGTATACCCTTCCGTGCCGGGGATGGCCCAATAGCGTACCTGATTCTCGGGATTGCGCTGATAGGGCGTATAGCTTCCGGCCATTTCGGCAGGTGCATAAGGCGGACGGATAGACGGATAGGCATCCAGGTCGGGCAGACGGAACGCTCCCGAACCGTTGGCCACAAAAGCATCGGTAAGCAGGACGACAGGCGTCATGTGCTCCAAGGCCATCTTGCAAGCGGCATAAGCGGCATCAAAACAGTTCACCGGAGAGGTGGCGGCGATGACGGGCATCGGCGATTCACCGTTTCGGCCGAAGAGGGCCTGCAACAGGTCGGTCTGCTCGCTCTTGGTGGGCAAACCGGTAGAGGGTCCTCCGCGCTGCACATTCAGCACCACCAACGGCAGTTCGGTGATCACGGCCAGGTTCATGGCTTCCGATTTCAAACACACACCGGGGCCGGACGTGGACGTGACGGCCAGCGCACCGGCAAAAGCGGCCCCTACAGCCGAAGCGCAGCCGGCAATCTCATCTTCGCACTGTACCGTAGTAACGCCCAGACTTTTATGCTTCGACAATTCATGCAGCACGTCGGTAGCCGGCGTAATGGGATAAGACCCCAGGAACAGGCGCAGTCCGGCTTTCTCGGCGGCGGCAATAAAACCGTAAGCCGTAGCCTTATTACCCATAATATCCATATATTTACCGGGCACCTTGGTCTTCGATTCTATTTTATAGGTGTGCGATACGGAGGCATGCGTATTGGCTCCGTAATCATAACCGGCCTGAATCACTTTAATATTAGCCTCGGCCACACCGGGTTTCCGCACAAATTTCTCCTTGAGCAGAGCGAAAGCAATGTCCAGATCGCGATTAAACAACCAGCACACCAAGCCCAAAGCAAACATGTTACGGCATTTCAGCATGGCTTTGTTATCCATTCCCGAATCCGCTAGGCAGTCTTTCACCATCTGCGTGATAGGAGCGGCAATCACGTCGTTCTTAATACCTAATTCGGCAATCGGATCCTGGGTGACAAACGCCGCTTTCTCCAGGTCTTTCGGTCCGAAAGCGTCGGTGTCCATAATGATGCAGGCCGTAGGTTTGGCATAGCGGTATTGCGTCTTCAGAGCGGCAGCATTCATCGCCACCAGCACGTCACATTTGTCACCGGGCGTAAAAACGCGACCGGCACCGATATGAACCTGAAAACCGGACACACCGGTCAGCGATCCCTGCGGGGCACGGATGTCGGCAGGATAATCGGGAAAGGTACAGATGTCATTGCCGACCGTTGCCGAAACGGTGGAAAATATATTTCCGGCCAACTGCATTCCGTCACCGGAATCACCGGAAAAGCGAACCACAACGTGGTCCAGTTCCTTAACTTCTAATGTATCTGCCATACGAATCATGATTTAAGTACAAAATATGTGCTTCTTTTTCTCTTTTTACCATATTGGAATGCAAAGTTCGCAAAGATATGTGAAAAAACAAAATATTTTGCTTTCAAAAATTAAGTTTAACAAACAGTATTCCGTTCATTTTTCCCGAAAAGACGTGCATTTTACGACAAACCGTAAGTTTGCGCACCCTCATTATTTCTTACCGGAAACGAAGGAATCGCTTTTCCTTCTCCCGGAAAAGCATCAAAAAAACAACCGGAATCTTATTTTTTTGATACGGAAAATTTTTCCTTTCAGCGGAAAGGCGTACCTTTGTACGCATAACGCCTTTGTAGTTCAATGGATAGAACAACGGTTTCCTAAACCGTCGATCCGGGTTCGATTCCCGGCGGAGGTACTCTGCAAGGCAAACTGCCCGTTTGCCTTGCATTTTGTTAAAAGAAAAGCGTTTTTAGCGACATTTATCCCGTTCCGGCAGGCGTAGAAAGTCCGTTTCCCTGCTCTAAAAAAGCGAATCATCCACCTAAAGCAGTCCGGTGATGCTCATCTCACAGCGATAAGAAGCGCATCAGGAACGCACGTAGCGAGCCATCCGTTCGCATGAGACGAGCACCCCGATCATACCTTACCGCCCACATCATGTCCAATCGTGCCCCCACAAAGAGAAAAAGCGCTGTATGAACCAACCATTCCCGTCTGGTTCGTCCAATTCAATTGTAAGGGAAAAAGAAAAAAAGTTTCCGCAAACGACTGACCGACATTCTTATAGCACGTTTTATGGCGAAATAGCAACCGCTGAGAATCCCGTATCGGCAAAAGCATCCGTTTCCAGCCCTTACAACACGGTTACGAAAACAGCAGGGTAACAAAATGTCAGCATACATACAAAAAGCCGTCCCCGGAAAAATCCGGGGACGGCCTCAAAAATATATCCGTCGGAGAATACTCCGATAACAAATACCGGTAAACTTACGCTTTCACCGCAACGGCATCGTCTTCCTTAATCGTACGTCCCATCGTCAGATAAGCCACCGGAGCAGCCATGAAGATGGAAGTAAACGTACCTACAACCACACCCAGCATCATGGCAAAGGCGAAGCTACGGATGCTCGTACCGCCGAAGAGGAAGATGATCAGCAATACAATGAACGTAGACACCGAGGTGTTGATCGTACGCGTCAACGTAGAATTCAAGGATGTATTGAACAAATCCTGACGGTTGCGTCGCGGATACAGACCGATGAACTCACGGATACGGTCGAATACCACCACCTTATCGTTGATCGAATAACCGATAGCCGTCAGCACGGCACCGATAAAGGTCTGGTCGATTTCGAGCGAGAAAGGCAACACGCCCCACATCAGCGAGTAAACACCCAGTATGATCACCGTGTCCACCGTCAAGGCTACTGTAGCGCCTACAGAGAACGCCACATTGCGGAACCGCACCAGAATATAGAGGAAAATTGCCGTAATGGCCAGCAACACGGAGATGATGGCACCGCGCGTGATGTCCTCGGCAATGGACGGACCTACCTTCTGCGAGCTGATGATGGAACCGCCGGCACGTTCGTCACGGTTGATAAACGTCTGTAAATCCAGATCCTCGGCCAGCAATCCGCCACCCTTGAGCACCTCGAACAGTTTAGCCTCGATTTCAGCATCTATATCCGTACCTTCTTCGTCAATACGGTAGTTGGTGGAAATACGTATCTGGTTGTTATCCGATCCCAGGGCAATAGCCTGTGTATTGGCATCACCGAACTGGCTGTCGAGCAACGCACGAACGGCTTCGGGCTGAACCTCTTTCTCAAACAACACCACGAAGTTACGTCCACCCGTAAAGTCGATACTTTTCTGGAAACCGCGCACAACCCAAGAACCCACGCCGATCAGCACCAATATGCCGAATATGGCGAAAGACTTCTTATACGCCCCCATAAAATTGAAATGCGTATCCCGCAGGAACTTCTCGGAGAAGGAGGTGGTGAAAGTGAGTTTCGTCCACTTGTCTTTACCCAGACGGTTTTCATACACCAGACGGGTCATGAATACAGCCGTAAAGAACGATACGAGAATACCGATGATCAACGTCGTGGCAAAACCACGGATCGGACCCGTACCGAACCAATAGAGGATGATACCAGTAATAATGGATGTAAGGTTAGAGTCGAAGATGGCCGAGAAGGCATTGGCATATCCGTCCGCCAAAGCCTGACGCACGTTCTTGCCCGCACGGAGTTCTTCTTTCGTACGCTCATAAATCAACACGTTGGCATCCACAGCCATACCCAGCGAAAGCACCATACCGGCAATACCGGACATGGTAAGCGCGGCCTGGAACGAGGTAAGGATACCCAACGTAAAGAAGAAGTTCAGTATCAGGGCACAGTTAGCCACCATGCCGGGGATCATACCGTACATGGCTATCATGTAAAGCATCAGTATGACGAGCGCCACACCAAACGAGATAAAGCCCATCTGAATGGATTCGGCACCCAACGTCGGACCGACGATCTCCTCGGAAACGATATGAGCCGGTGCCGGCATCTTACCGCTCTTCAACACATTAGCCAAGTCGCGCGTATCTTCTGTAGTGAAACGACCGGTAATCTGCGACACACCGCCCGTAATTTCGTTTTGCACCGTAGGAGCACTGTATACGCAATCGTCAAGCACGATAGCGATGCAACGCTGTTGGTTGGCCTTGGTAAGCGCAGCCCAGCGACGGGCACCGTCGGTATTCATCGTCATGCTTACGCACGGACGGTTATTCTGATCAAATTCGTCATTGGCTTCCGACACAACGTCACCCTCCAGGGGAGCACGACCGTTACGTTCCGTCACCTTGATGGCATACAACTCATATATATCACCGCTTTGGCCCTTGCCGAGACCTTTCACGCCCCATTTCAGACGCAAGTCGGCAGGCAGGACAGCCTTAGCCTCATCCGAAGCCAGGAACCGGTTAACAGCGGCCGTATCGCGCCAGTTGGCATAACCCACGACACACCCCATATTTCCTTGAGCTACCTGAAGCACGGCAAACAGAGGATGTTCTTTCTTGAACTTCTCATACTCGGCCGATTGTTTATCACCGGAAGCCTGCGCTGCGCCGGTAGCACCTTTCACGGCTGTAGCCAAATCGGCTGTCTTCTGTACCAGCGTATCGGCAGAAACCGCCTGAGCGGAATCGGCCACTGCCGTTTCTTCTACAGCAGATTCGGCGGATGACGTCACTCCGGCCGAGGCCAACTCGCGATCCAAAGTCACCAGGAAAGGAACGGCTTCCATGGTATTGTATGTCTCCCAGAACTCCAGATTAGCGCTTCCCTGCAACAACTTACGTACGCGGTCCGGCTCTTTGATACCGGGCATTTCCACCATGATACGCCCCTCTTCTCCCTTAACGGACTGAATGTTGGGCTGTACCACACCAAAGCGGTCGATACGGTTACGAAGCACATTGTAGGAGTTCTCGATAGCTACCTTTACCTCCTCGCGCAATACTTTCTCAACCTCGGCGTCCGTACTCTTGGTGTTTACTTTGCCTTTCAACTGCTGCGTAGCAAAGAGTTCAGCCAAACGGGCCTCCGGTGCCAACCGCTTATATTCTTTTACAAACAGGGTAATAAATCCGCTTCTGTCGTTGACGGAAGCTTTTGTTGCTGCTGCAATCGCTTGGTTAAAGGCAGGCTCGTCCTTGTGATCGGCCAATGCTTTCACCACTTCCGGTACGGAAACTTCCAAAATGACGTTCATACCGCCTTTCAGGTCCAAGCCAAGGCCAATACCCATTTCACGACACTCTTTCAGCGTGTACACCCCGAGATAGAACGGTTCATTCTGCATTGAATCGAGATAGTGCTGACCGGCTTCCGCACCTTGTGCAGCGGAGATCTTCGCCGCTTTGCGTTCCTGCCACTTTTCAGCCCCCGTAAACGAGAGATAGAACAAGCAGACCAGAGCCAGCAGAATTGCGAAAACCTTTACAAATCCTTTGTTTTGCATTTCTTTAATTGATTATTTTTTTGATATTATTATTAGATACCTGTTTTTCAATAAGGGCACAAATATAAGGCTTTTTTTAGATACGAGCGCCACGTTATCTAAATTAATTAGAAAAAGAGCCTACTATTTAAGCCTTTTCAGATAGGTAACCAGCGGATAATGGTCGGAATAATTCACGGATTTATCCACATACGTATGCCGTGATTCCCATTCTTCGGAAAAAAGAATATGGTCGATACGTACATAAAAACCTTTCTGATTATAAGAAACACCCGGTCCGCAGCCCGAATCCTCAAAAGCGCTGGAGAGCACATCGGTCAGCACCCGACAGGAATAGGATATGGGCGAATCATTGAAGTCGCCGCAGAGGATAACAGGATGGCCCTTCAGAGCACGCACCCGCGAAGCTACCGTATCGACCTGCACCGCCCGCAAAGCCGCCGCTTTGGCCATCTTGCCTATCAGCAGCCGGGCACCGTTCTCCACCTTGTCGCGCTCGGGATCACGGATCATTTCCTTGTACTGCGTCTTATCAGTCGGAGTAAGTTTGTTGGATTCAAAATGATTATTGAACAGATAAATGGTATCGCCTTTGTATGACAAGGCATATAACACACTGCCGTTCGTTTCGGAAGGATAGTCGATAAACGATACGGAAAGAAACGGGAATTTGGCATAACACATCAGTCCTCTGTCCGGTCCGTCTTGCAAACGACCGGCATAATAGCCTTTTTCTTTCATCAGCTCATCCAGACGCTCCCCCTTTATCCGACTGCTTTTATAGGCCTCCTGCAAACAAATAATATCGGCACCGCTGTTCAGCAAGTAATCAGGCGTCACATACTGGCCCTGCTCATCCTTTTCCAAATCCGCAAAAGCATGTGTATTGTAAGTCAACACTTTCAATGCGTCTTCAGGAATCTCTTCCGACCGGTTCAGCGGACAATAAGCCCGAATAAAAGGATAGCATACCGCCAGCCCGACCACAGGTATCCATACATACCGGATATGAAAAATCAGCCAAAAAGGAATGAACAGCAGGACAACAAGCAGAAATACGGGAAAAGCCAGCCCCATAAGCGACAGGCGCGGATATACCTCCGGCGGCACATACGTGGAAAGGCCGCACAGCAACAGGAGCAGCACAGTGGCTCCGTTCGCCCCGGCCGCCAGTCGGATGAATATGTTTTTTATCAGTTGCAGCATCAGCGTTGACTGGCGTCAAACAGTTTTTTCTTCTCGTCGGATGTCAGACTTTCATATCCCGAACGCTTCACCTTCTGTAAGATACGGTCCACTTCTTCGGCCTTTTCGCGCTGACGGGCCTTATAATCCAGATCGTCTTTGTGTTTACCTCCCATATAGACTTTCATGTGGGTACGGCGGGAAGTAAAGCGCTTAAAGAAATCCGAGAACCGGCTCCGACCGTCCCGCCGCATGCCTCCGCCGAAGCCCGAACCGCCACGCGGGCCGCGCCAGCGCAGGATGAGCAACAGACCGAACAGCATACCGCCTAAATGAGCGAAATGAGCCACTCCGTCGTTCGATCGGCCCAAAGCCGACAGTAGTTCAATCACAGCATACCCGATAACGAAGAACTTGGCCCGGATAGGAATCGGCAAGGGAAAAATAAAAAGCCGCTCCTCGGGAAAAGTCATTCCAAATGCCAACAATATACCATATACCGCTCCCGAAGCTCCCACCGTAGTCCAGCGATTCAGAAAAGTTTCCATCGGTATCCCCACGCCTCCTCCGAGATGCTCCATTTTGTAATCTCCAAGCCCCTTTATCAAATAGGTGGCATATTGCGCGCCTTCCTGAATCAAACCGGCCCCCAGTCCGCAAACCACATAATAAAGCAGGAAGCGGCGCGGCCCCCACACGCTCTCCATCAACCGCCCAAACATCCATACGGCAAACATATTGAACGCAATATGTTCTATGCCTGCGTGCATGAACATATAAGTGAACAGCTGATACAGGCGAAAATCCGACGCCAGGAAAAAATGCAACCCCAGCCAGTCGGACAAATCCATCCCGTACTGCGAAGCGACAAACGTCCCTAGAAAGAATAACAGATTGATTATAATCAGGTTTTTAGTTACCGGCGGCATATTCATCATTCGTTTCTCTCCTTTTAAAATTACAATAACACCGGCAAAATTACTCATTTTCTTCTATTGCAACACACAAAACGATCTTATTCATTGTTATTTTTCACAAAAAGGCATACTTTTCCCGAAAAAAAGTTGGGCATGCGCCCATATTTACATATATTTGTACACAGAATTGATATTCAGCATGTAAAACTAACTTAATCATTTTGACGAAATGAACAAAACAGAACTTACCAACGCCATTGCAGAAAACGCAGGTTTGAGCAAGGCAGACTCTAAAAAGGCTTTAGACGCCTGCTTGGAGGCTATTGCAAATGCGCTGAAAAGCGGAGACAAGATCGCCCTGGTGGGCTTCGGTACCTTTGCCGTAACCGAGCGTCCGGCCCGTACGGGTATCAATCCCCGCACCAAGGAGCAAATTACCATTGAAGCTAAGAAAATCGTGAAGTTCAAGGCAGGAGCCGAATTGGCGGATGCCGTCCAATAAACGGGAGCATACCGATATTTAAAGAAAAAGGGAGGTGCATTTCTTCGCATCTCCCTTTTTTTATAGTATCTTTGTCGGCAGAAACAGACTAACACATCATGGAAATAGAAAGCAAAATACGGGCAGCGGTAATCGACTGCATCAAGGCCCTTTACGGGCAGGAGGTCGAAGCAGACACCATACAGTTGCAAAAAACAAAGAAAGAATTCGAAGGCCACCTCACCTTGGTGGTATTTCCATTTTTAAAAATATCCCGGAAGAAACCGGAAGATACGGCACAAGAAATCGGAACGTTCCTGAAAG
>ERZ778503.890-NODE-890-length-23546-cov-17.285641_pt1 | contig 23546 bp, 19 predicted proteins | sample MGYA00510047_ERZ778503 | MGnify/ENA primary metagenome ERZ778503 (study PRJEB29527, sample SAMN07138965) | mouse gut metagenome | material: feces | host: mouse | place: China:Nanjing | collected 2016-01-25 ... | reverse complement strand
ATGCTGCGTACAAAATGTGTCGACATTTCCCGGAGTTGATTACCGAGCTGGAAAGACATCTTGATATGATGCGATACCAGACCTTGTCACCAGGGCTGACGAGCGCATTCCGGCATACAAAATCAAAAATAGCACAACTGAGAAAATCCAATGGGTGGCAATAATCAAGGCACCACATCTGGCATATGAAGACAGTCATACCTGCAATGTTTGTCGACGCAGCCATTGCAATCATCAACAAATCAAGGATATGAACATCGAGCATTTCCGTGAATATTGTCTTTCAATGGGAGATGTGACCGAGAAGAATCCATTCGGGAAGTTTGCCCGCCGTTTCGACTCTATATTGGTCTTTTACATTCTTGACCATATGTTCTGCTTCGTGGATATGGATGATTTCTCATCCGTCACAGTCAAATCCACGCCAGATGAAATTGAGGAAATACAGATGCGGCACTCATCTGTAAGCAAGCCACTTAACCAGAGCCTCCGCCACTGGATCCAGCTCAATCTCGACGGCGACATTGCGGACTCGGAGATATATGACCTTGTCAAACGCTCATATGAAATTGTCAAGGCAAAATACACCCCCAAACGAAAAAATACTGAGCAGAAGAAAGGATATTAAAGTCTGGCAAGTGGCAGCAGATAAAAAACAGGAATCGGACAATCCGATTCCTGTTTTTTATTCTTGTCTATGTCGCGGCAAGGGTTCAGCCTTTGACAGCTGCGATACCGGGAAGCACCTTTCCTTCGATAGCCTCGAGGAGGGCACCGCCACCGGTCGACACATAGCTAACCTCATCGGCGAGGCCGAACTTGTTGACGCATGCCACGGAGTCTCCACCACCTACGAGGGAGAACGCACCGTTGTTGGTGGCCTCTACGATAGCCTCTGCAATGGCGCGTGAGCCGGCTGCGAAGTTGTCAAACTCGAATACACCGGCAGGACCGTTCCAAAGGATGGTCTTGGCGCCCTTGATGGCATCAGCAAAGATTTTGCGGGTCTCGGGACCTGCGTCAACACCTTCCCAGCCCTCGGGGATGTCCATTACAGAGCAAATCTGGGTGTTGGCGTCATTCTTGAAGTCGTCGGCTGCCACGCAGTCTACGCCAAGCACGAGGTTCACGCCCTTCTCTTTGGCCTTCTGCATGATTTCGCGTGCGAGATCAAGCTTGTCAAGCTCGCAAAGCGACTGGCCGACATTTCCGCCCTGAGCCTTGGCGAAGGTGTAGGTCATACCGCCGCAGAGGATAAGGTTGTCAACCTTGTCCATGAGGTTCTCGATGATGCCGATTTTGGTGGACACCTTAGAGCCGCCCATGATTGCGGTGAAGGGACGTTTGATGTCGCTGAGGATTTTGTCGACAGCGTCAACCTCCTTTTCCATCAGGTAGCCGAGCATCTTGTCTTCAGGCTTGAAGTAGTCAGCGATGACTGCGGTGGAGGCATGCTTGCGGTGAGCGGTGCCGAAAGCATCGTTCACATAAACATCAGCGTAGGAAGCGAGTTTCTTGGCGAACTCTTTCTGCTTCTCTTTCATCTCTTTCTTGGCAGCCTCGTATGCGGGATCGGCTTTGTCGATGCCAACAGGCTTGCCCTCCTCCTCGGGATAGAAACGGAGGTTTTCAAGCAGGAGGACTTCTCCGGGCTGGAGATTGGCGGCAGCCTCTGTGGCATCAGCGCAGTCGGGAGCGAACTTCACGTCGCGGCCGAGAGCCTTGGCCACAGCGTCCTTGATCTGAATCAGGGAAAGCTTGGGATTGACCTTGCCTTTGGGCTTGCCCATATGTGACATGATGATCAGGCTGCCTCCAGCCTCAAGGATTTTCTTGAGAGTGGGAAGCGCGCCGCGGATGCGGGTGTCGTCGGTGATGTTGCCGTTCTCGTCCAGGGGCACGTTGAAGTCAACGCGGACGATGGCCTTTTTGCCGGAAAAATTGTAATCGTCGAGTTTCATGATTCTGATATGTTTGGGTATAATCTTGTTTTTTAGTTTTGAGCCAACAAATATAGCCATTTTCGACGAGGCGGTGAAACCCCTCGCGTTAAATTTTGCTATAAGTGCCAAGAAATCCTTTCATCTCTTCAGCTACCGTTTTGGCGGCTTCAGATGCGGCTTCGGCGAAGTCCTTGCCAGTAGACGCGTAGATGATGGCCCTTGACGAGTTGACGAGCAGTCCGCAATCCTCGGTCATCCCGTAACGGCACACCTCTTCAAGGCTGCCTCCCTGTGCGCCAACTCCGGGGACAAGCAGGAAACTGTCGGGAGCGACCTTACGGATGTCCTCGAACATCTGTCCGCGGGTTGCCCCTACGACATACATCGTATCGTCGGTCGTGCCCCACGTCTGTGATTTGCGGATGACATTCTCAAAAAGGCGGTTTCCATCCTCGTCGCGTATGAGCTGGAAATCAAGGCTTCCTTTGTTGGAGGTCAGGGCAAGCAGTATCACCCACTTCCCCTCGTAGCCAAGGAACGGTTTCACGCTGTCTTCTCCCATATACGGCGCGACGGTGATGGCGTCGGCTTGCAGGTCGTTGAAGAACGCGCGGGCATACATCGCCGATGTGTTCCCGATGTCACCGCGTTTGGCGTCAGCAATGACAAAATGGCGGGGATGCTTCTCCTTGATATAAGCTATGGTGTCTGCCAGAGCTTTCCATCCATCCGCGCCGAACGCCTCGTAGAATGCGGTGTTTGGCTTGTAGGCCACGCAATACGGGGCGGTCGCGTCTATGATGGCCTTGTTGAACGCCATCATGGCCTTGTAGGTGTCTCCATCAGCTTCCTCCACCAGCCATTGCGGCATTTTCTTGATGTCGGAATCGAGTCCCACACATAGAAACGAGCGTTTCTCCTTGATGTGGTCGATGATTTCCTGTCTTGTCATATGGGTAATATTGTGTATTGGGTTATTTTGTCTCTTCTTTGAATCGGGCCGCCGTCTCACGGGGCAGGAATATGGTGCCTGACAAACGGCAATATGTGTCGCCTCGGAAGCATCCGTCCTCTATCTCGGCATTGAGATAGATATAAGTAATCGAGGCTCCTTTGATGTTGCCGGCAGTGATTGTCACTGGCAGTCGGTCGAATCCGGAACCGTTGTAACCGACGGCACGCAATTGGCCAAGGCTGAACACAAGCGCCCCGTAATAGCCAATGCTGACTATCACAGAGTCGTTGACCAACGCGATGTCGTTGGCCTCGACCTCTCCGAGGTTGACGGCCACACACCCGACAGGGATGGAGTCAAAACTTGAATTGCACCTTGAGGATATGTGCAACCTTTTGTCATCATTGTCGGATAGCGCCCAGATTGTCTCTTTGTCATCCTGTTTCTCTTTCCTAATGTGGTCGAAAGTCACCAAGCTGGCAAGACTCTCAATCCCCATCTCGTTTTCAAGATAGCTTTTCTGGGATCGTAGACTGGCGGTGAGCGATTCCCAAGCATGCTGCCGGAAATAGCTATCTGACACAGGGAGAGCCCAGCCCGCGTCAATCATGGCCTTTTTCAGGTTGGAACGCATCGAGGCCTCGGTCACGGTAGTGACATTCAGCGGTGTGATTGAACTTAACGCAATGACCGCGCAGAAACTTACCGGTATCACCCATATTTTCCGCCCTTTGGTCATTATCCACCAAATAATCACCCCATACATCCACAGGTTGACAAGCAATACATATAGGCGGCTCACTGTGAGACCATATTTCATCATCCTGTGGCCTATCACCCAGCTCATCATGACCACGGGCAGCAACAGCAGCCATGGACTTAGACGGTTGAACCAGCACGCGACAGCGTTGTCGCCATCGCGCAACGCTTGATGGAAGATATATCTCTGGGCGCAATATGCCAGGAAAACACCTATGGCCTGGAATGACAGGTCGCGGACCGGAGTTGTCCCGGTGAGGAGTACATCCACAAGATAGATATAGAAAATCAGCAAGTATATCACGAGCAGCGGCACCGACACTAATGTGAATGCCCCCTTGGAAAAAGGCGCCAGCCGGAAGACCGGCCTTTTGACAGCGTTCTTTATAGAAAAACTTGCGATTGAGAGGGACCCAAACAGCATCATCGGGACGAATGTCAGCCAGAACTGTCCGAAGATTTCGATTCCCAGCAGCGCATTTCCTCCAAATGTTATAATGGTCATGGCGATGAGTACCGAAAGAGCCACAATAGCAGCCCTCATCACGCCGACAAAGCCTCTCATCGTGGTTGACCATGACTCGTCCACGCTGTCGCTCTTACGCCAAAACGGGAAGAAAACCAAAGTCAGCAAAACAAGAGCATATCCTGTAATCGAGCTGTATATCTCAAGATGGTTGTCATACCTGAAGCTTCTGAACTCGTAAAAACTGCTCCTGTCTAGAATGAGAATATACAGAAAAGCCAGCACAATCACTGTTGCCTGTCCGGCCACAGCCATAATCCTGCTTCTGCCAACGGAAACCAGGCTCGCAGCGAGCGAACCCACACAAGCCAACAAGCAAGGAACCCCGAATGTCATGGTCAAAGGATACTTGACATCAGGGCAGCCTATGACAATCGCGAAGATGGCCAGGAAGAACAACGCCACGGGGAATTCCCTTACGGCCTCCCCGCAATCTTCCGCGAGTTTCCTGAAAAGGTTGTTGCTCTTCTTATTCATCATAGTTCGGCTTCCTTTAGTTTCTCGGCATTTTCGGCGATAATCAGATGGTCGATGCAGTCCTGGATGTCGCCGTCGATGAATGCCTGGAGGTTATAAATGGTATAGTTTATTCGATGGTCGGTGATACGCCCCTGCGGGAAATTGTAAGTGCGAATCTTGGCCGAACGGTCGCCGGTAGAGACGAGGGTCTTGCGTCGGGACGCGATGTCATCCACATACTTCTGATGTTCGCGGTCGTAGATGTATGTGCGCAGGCGGCTTAGGGCGCGTTCCTTGTTTTTGGGCTGATCGCGAGTCTCGGTGCATTCAATCAGAATCTCATCGGTCTGGCCTGTGACCGGATTGCGCCACATATACCGCAGGCGCACACCCGACTCCACTTTGTTGACATTCTGGCCCCCGGCCCCACCGCTGCGGAATGTCTCCCATTTGATTTCACCCTCATTGATTTCTACATCAAAAGCCTCCGCCTCAGGCAAGACGGCCACGGTGGCAGCCGATGTATGCACCCTGCCCTGTGTCTCGGTGGCCGGGACACGCTGGACGCGATGCACACCGCTCTCATATTTGAGGGTGCCATACACATTGTCGCCGGTAACGGCGAACACTATCTCCTTGAAACCTCCGGCAGTTCCCTCCGAAAAGCTTGTCACGGCAACCTGCCAGCCTTTCGACTCGCAGTATTTGGAATACATTTTGAACAGGTCTCCGGCAAAGAGTGCGGCCTCATCCCCGCCTGTGCCGCCACGGATTTCGACTATGGCGTTTTTGGCATCTTCAGGGTCGGCCGGAATAAGCATTATCTTGATTTCCTCCTCAAGGAGAGGCAGGGCGGCAGTGGCCTCGTCAAGCTGTTCACGGGCCATGGAACGCATCTCGTCGTCATTCTCCGTCTCAAGTATCTCCTTTGATTCAGCGATATTGTCAATCAATGACCTGTAACGACGTGTGGCGTTTGTGAGCCGTTCAAGTTCCTTGTATTCCTTATTGAGGCGCACATAACGTTTCATGTCGGCGATTACAGCCGGGTCGGTTATAAGAGTCGAAACTTCCTCAAAGCGTGATTCTATGCCGTCGAGGCGGTCAAGAAGGGTGTTTTCTGCCATACAGTGATATGGTGTCGTGGATTTTTCCGCGAAGTTACGAAAAATCCACGACTTGCCGGGCCGGAACCGATGAAAATGACTATATTTGCATTGATAATCCATAAAAGACAGTCTGGATGCGCCCTTTTGAAAACAACAACCGACATAAGATTGATTGCCGGCTGAAAGATGCCGACAGCATAAACAAGTTGTATTCACAGAAATTCGGAGAATCATCCGTGGAAATCTCACCTTTGGCGGGTGCCGGGTCAAACCGCAGATATTACCGCCTGCAGGTTGAGTCGGGCGACACATTGGTGGCGACGTGTGGTGATGACATTACCGAAAACCGTGCATTCATAGCCTTGTCAGCCCATTTGAAAGCGTGTGGCTTGCCGGTTCCCGGGGTGCTGGCTGTATCGGATGATGCCGGGACATATATCCAGACATGGGCGGGAAGCAAAGACCTGTTTTCCACGCTGTCATCCGCGAGGGAAACAGGTGAATATTCCGCTGCAGACATGGCGTTACTTGAGAAGGCCATACGGCTCCTTGCCCGTATGCAATATCTCGGAGGAGCTGACATGGATTTCAGCCGATGTTATCCTCGATGCGAAATGGACAGCAGGCTTGTCGACTGGGACCTCAATTACTTCAAATATTGTTTCCTGAAACCATCAGGTATAGAATTTGACGAGGATGCCCTTCAGGATGAGTTTGACCGGCTGGCAACTGTATTGCTTGAGGAGAAAGAGAATTGGGCCACATTCATGTTGCGCGATTTCCAGAGCCGTAATGTCATGGTCGGAGATGACGGCAACCTTACCGTGATAGACTTCCAGGGGGGACGGCGTGGCCCTTGCGGCTATGATGTCGCATCTTTCCTTTGGCAGGCCAAGGCCGGTTATCCCGATTGGTTGAAGGAACGCCTGATTGACTCATATGTCAATGAGATGGAGCAGCTCGATTTATCATTTGATGCCGGCAAGTTCAGAAGCAGACTCCCGTTTTTTGTGCTGTTCCGTTCGTTGCAGACCTTGGGGGCTTATGGCTTCCGGGGATGGGTCGAACGAAAGCCTCATTTCCTGCAGTCAGTGCCAGCCGGAGTTGACAATCTCGCAGCCGTGATTGGATATGAAAAACTATCAGGGGATTTCCCTGTGCTGAAGCATGTCGCGGGACTGCTTCAGGAGCGTTTCGGCCGTGAAGCGGAATCAAAACGCAGAAATGCTTTCACATATGACATTTCGGCATCAGACAGCATACTGACCGTCAGGGTCAGCAGTTTCTCATACAAAAAGGGCATCCCTGCCGACCCGTCGGGGAATGGCGGAGGATTTGTGTTTGACTGCCGCGCGCCGCATAACCCCGGGCGGTATGAGCCTTACAAGAAGCTGACCGGGCTTGACAAGCCTGTCAGGGATTTCCTTGAGGCAGATGGGGAAATCGAGCCATTTGTAAAGGAGTGTGAACGCCTTGTCGACTCCTCGGTGGAACGCTACATACAACGTGGTTTCACAGACCTTGCGGTGAATTTCGGATGTACCGGAGGGCAGCACCGTTCGGTGTATTCCGCCGATGCCATAGCGCGTCACATTAATGGAAAGTACGGCGTGAGGGTGTTGCTTTCGCATCGCGAGCAAGGCATTGCCGAGGAGTTGCCGCCAAGGGATGTGACTGTCGTTTTCGATTCATTCCTGCGTGAACCCCAGAAACCATATATCCCGGATTCGTTATGAAAGCTATGATATTCGCCGCCGGGCTCGGTTCCCGGCTGAAACCGTTCACGCTTGAGCATCCCAAGGCGCTTGTCACTGTGGGAGGCAAACCTATGCTCCAGCGGGTCATAGAGAATGTGGCCGCGGCTGGAGTCAGGGAGGTGGTTGTGAATGTGCATCATTTCGCCTCCCAGATTGTGGATTTCCTCCGTGAGAATGACAATTTCGGATTGGAAATAACTGTGAGCGACGAGTCGGATTGCCTCCTTGACACAGGAGGCGGGCTGCTGAAAGCCCGTGACTTGCTTGTCGGCGGAGCGCCGGAAGAGCCGATACTCCTTCACAACGCCGACATACTTACCGATTTGCCGCTTGGCATGATGCTTGAACGCCATAAGCTAAGCGGAGCTGATGTGACCCTCCTGTGTGGCGACCGCCACTCCTCAAGGAGACTGTATTTCGCCAAGGATGACGACCGCCTGGCCGGATGGGAGAACGTTTCAAGCGGAGAGGTTAATCCCAAAGGGTTCAGACCCAGGGAAGATGTCAGCCCCTCACCTTTCAACGGAGTGCATATCGTCAATCCCTCGGTCTTCACGTTGCTTGAGGAATATGCCCCGGAGGAGATAAAGCCATTCTCAATCGTTCCTTTTTATCTCGCCATGCTTTCCAGAATTGACATACGCCGCTATATGCTCCCGGAAGGATGCCGGTGGTTTGATGTCGGTTCATCCGAAAAGCTTTCAGCCGCGGAAAGAGCCTTTTGTGGCAACCAATGAGTAACCTCTAAATTTATAAAATATGACAACTAAAGACAATCCCGGGACTTTCCATGAAATGAAAGAGACCCCTTACGCGAGCTGGGCGGTCCCCGGTTTCGCCATGCTGTTCTTCACTTTCATACTGATTCCAGCAATCATCGTTGTGATGATGGGATGGTTTGTCGATGACAATCCCGGTCTGGCCTTCGGTGTGTCAGTGCCGCTGTTCATCCTGTTCGTGTTGGGATGTATGGGGTATGTGGTGCAAGAGCCCAATGAGGCCCGTGTCATGATATTCTTCGGGAAATATGTCGGAACATTCAACAAAGTGGGATATTACTGGCTCAACCCATTCATCACCCGCCGCAAGCTCTCACTGCGTGTGCGCAATATGGATATAGACCCTATCAAGGTCAATGACAAGCAAGGAAACCCGGTGATGATCGGCATGGTGCTGGTGTGGAAAATCCGAGACACCTACAGGGCGGTGTTTGACATCGACTCGGCATCGTCGGCCAACGGCACTTTCAATATGCGCGCTCTTGAAAGTTTCGTCAGCATCCAGAGCGACGCCGCCCTCCGCGAGGTGACCGGGCGTTTTGCCTATGACACCACCGACAGCTCTTCCGACGAGCTGACCCTGCGTGGCGGCGGCGAGGAGATAAACGAGCTTCTCGAGCACAAAATCAATGAGCGCCTCGGCATTGCCGGAATGGAGGTGGTCGAAGCCCGCATCAACTATCTCGCGTATGCGCCGGAAATCGCCGCCGTCATGCTTCGCCGCCAACAGGCAACGGCTATCATCTCCGCCAGAGAAAAAATCGTGGAGGGAGCTGTAAGCATGGTCGAGATGGCCCTTGACAAAATCGAGCAAGACAACATCGCGGATTTCAGTCCGGCACAAAAGGCCGCCATGGTCAGCAACCTGCTCGTTGTCTTATGCTCTGACGAGCCGGCGACTCCTGTCTTGAACGCCTCTTCCAATTGACCTCAGAATCTTAAAGGAGACCACTTATGCCAATGTGGAATCCCTGGCACGGATGTCGTAAGATAAGTGCCGGATGCAGACATTGCTATGTTTACAGGGAAGATGCCGCTTTCGGGACGATCACCCCGACCAATGAGGTCAGGAAGACAGCTTCCTTCGACATGCCTCTGAGGCGTGACCGCAGAAGGAACCTGAAATTTCCGTCAGACACAGAATTCGCGCTTTGCTTCACATCGGATTTCCTTATTGAGGAGGCCGATGCCTGGCGCGATGACATCTGGGAAATCATGCGCCAGCGCCGCGACTGCTCTTTCTTCTTTTTCACAAAAAGGATTGAACGGCTTGCCGACTGTCTTCCTGATGATTGGGGAGAGGGATGGGACAATGTCGCCGTTGGTTGCACGGTTGAGAACCAAGACCTGGCTGATGCGAGATTGCCGCTTTTTCTGATATTGCCAATCAAGCACCGCCTTGTGGTTGTCGCTCCGATGCTGGAGAAAATCAACCTTCGCGATTATCTTGATCCGGCGTTGGTCGAGGAGGTCTCGGTAGGCGGGGAGTCTGGCAGATACGCCAGGCCGCTTGACTATGAATGGGTCATTGACATTCATAATCAATGCAAGATGGCAGGGATTCCATTCTGCTTTCATCAGACCGGGTCATATCTGGTGAAAGATGGACGTATGTTCAAGATTCCGCGTGAACACCAGCACTCTCAAGCTCTAAAGGCCGGACTTAACACGACTCCCCGGTTGGTCAAATGAGCGAATTTTTCGCCGGTTCTTCCGTGTCTCGCTGTTTATTGCTAACTTTGTGGCAGAATTTTTAATGTCCCACTATCAATCCCTCTTCTCCACCAAGACCAGATGACAAAGATTGGATCTGTAATGACCCCGTCGGGAAAGAAAGCACTGCTCCTTGGCAGCGGTGAGCTTGGAAAGGAAGTCGCAATCGAGCTGCAACGTTACGGCGTTGAAGTAGTGGCCTGCGACAAGTATGCAAACGCACCTGCGATGCAGGTGGCCCATAGCAGCCGCGTCTTCAACATGCTTGATGGCGAAAAACTGCTCGAGGTCATCAAAGAGGAAAACCCCGACCACATCATCCCCGAGGTGGAGGCTATCGCGACCCCGGTGTTGATGGAGGTCGAGAAACAAGGCTACAACGTCACCCCTACGGCCAAAGCGGCGTGGCTCACGATGAACCGCGAAGGCATCCGTCGCCTTGCCGCCGAGGAGCTGGGCATACCTACTTCTCCCTACCGCTTCGCCAACACACGCGAGGAGTTTATGCAGGCAGTGAAGGAAATCGGCCTCCCATGTGTCGTGAAACCGGTCATGAGTTCGTCGGGCCACGGGCAGTCCACCATCAAGACCGAGGCAGACATAGAGGCCGCCTGGAAAGAAGCGCAGGAAGGCGGACGAGCCGGGGCCGGACGTGTGATTGTAGAGGGATTCGTAAGTTTCGACTACGAAATCACATTGCTCACAGTGAGATCAGTCTCGGGCACGACTTTCTGCGAGCCAATTGGCCACATCCAGGTAAACGGAGACTACCGCGAATCCTGGCAGCCTCAGCCTATGAGCCAGCAGGCCATTGAAGAAGCCCGCGCGATTGCCAAGAAAATCACTGACGCTCTGGGCGGCTACGGTATCTTCGGAGTGGAGCTGTTCATAAAGGATGACCACGTTATCTTCAGCGAGGTCTCACCCCGCCCCCATGACACGGGTATGGTGACGATGATTTCCCAGGATCTCAGCGAGTTTGGGCTGCATGCCCGCGCGTTGCTTGGCCTGCCTGTTCCCGCGATACGCTTCTATGGCCCTTCATGCTCAAGGGCGGTGGTGGTCGAAGGTGACACCAAGGAGGTTGAATTTGATAATCTCGAACAGGTGATGGCCGAACCGGGTGTGCAGATGCGTATTTTCGGCAAGCCGGAGGTAAAGGGTCACCGCCGAATGGCAGTGATACTGGCTACTGCCGACACACTCGAAGAGGCACGGGCTAAAGCCATCCGTGCGCAGAATGCACTGAAAATCAATATCAAATAATTTTTGTTGTTTTTTTGTAAAAAAAATAACGCCCGGCACACAATATTGCGTGCCGGGCGTTCGTTATTAAATTACTGATTGCACCTAGTTATTTTGGAGCGTTTCGCTCCAACCCTTTATCTACAACAAAGGAGATTTAATTAAAAATCAGGCGTCTTCCGTGAGGAAGGCGCCTGATGCGCTTTTGAGGCAACGGTATCTCGGCATAATGGCTATGACAAAATCAAGCCGGAGCAGCTCCGGCTGTGGAGCCTCCGGCTTGACCAATCATTGCTTATTGTGTATTCGGTTCGTTCCGGTGTGCCGACGGCATCGTCGACACACGAAATCAACGCTCGATGGTCTGGGTGCGGTCAGGGCCTACAGACACGATTGTGATAGGTGTGGCCAATTCCTTTTCGAGGAATTCTATATAGGCTTTGAACGCGGCGGGGAATTGAGCCTCTGATGTCACGGCTGTCATCGGTGTTTTCCATCCGGGGATGTCAACGTAAACCGGTTCTACGCTTCCGGTCTCGATCGAGAAGGGGAAATCGCGTGTCTCTTTGCCGTTTATCTTGTATGCGACGCATGCGCGGATTGTGTCGAAGCCGTCAAGCACATCGCTCTTCATCATAATCAGCTGGGTCACACCATTGATCATAATCGCATAGCGTAGGGCGACAAGGTCAATCCAGCCGCAGCGGCGTTCGCGTCCGGTTACCGCGCCATATTCGTGGCCGAGATCACGTATAGTCTTTCCGGTCTCATCAAACAGTTCTGTCGGGAACGGCCCTGCGCCAACGCGGGTGCAATATGCCTTGAAGATGCCAAACACCTCCCCTATTCTGTTGGGCGCGATTCCGAGACCGGTACAAGCGCCCGCACACACGGTGTTGGATGAGGTGACGAAAGGATATGATCCGAAATCCACATCGAGCATGGTGCCTTGGGCTCCTTCACACAACACTTTCTTTCCTTCGGACAGGAGTTTGTTGACAACAAATTCAGAATCAACGATGTCGAAGCCCCTGAGATACTCGATGGCATCGAGCCATGCGGTCTCCATCCTGGCCAATGTCTCGTTGTCGGCCGGGCAGCCCATATCGGCGAGTCTGCGCAGGTGAGCATCGCGGTGGGATTCATATTTCCCCTTGGCCGTGGCGGGATTCTCCACGTCCCCAAGGCGCAGGCCGTTGCGTGAGATTTTGTCTGTGTATGTGGGACCGATTCCTTTGCCTGTGGTGCCGATTTTCGCGTCGCCTTTGGCTTTCTCCCCGGCAGCGTCGAGCAGGCGGTGGGTCGGAAGAATCAGGTGGGCTTTTCGAGAAAGCTTCAGCACCTTCTTCAGATTCACGCCAGATGCCTCAAGGGCTTCGGCCTCTTCACGGAACAACACAGGGTCGAGCACCACTCCGTTGCCTATAAGGTTTGTCTGGCCGCTCTGGAAAATTCCGGAGGGTATTGAACGTAGCACGTATTTCTTGCCGTCGAATTCAAGTGTGTGGCCGGCGTTGGGCCCACCCTGAAACCGGGCGACAGCGTCGTAGCGCGGGGTTAACACGTCAACCACCTTTCCTTTTCCTTCGTCGCCCCACTGGAGGCCGAGCAAAACGTCAACTTTCATTCTGTCTTGTTTTTTTGTTGACCATGGCGAAACTTGTCTGACAGCATCGCGCAGGTCTCTGTCTATGATTGGTTTCTGTTTGTTTTTGTCTTCTGCCGCCGACAGCGTCCGCATGTGCCGTAGACATACAGGGCGCAACTCTCGGCCTTGAATCCCGCGTATTTCCGGCTGCACAGGTCGGCTGTCAGCGCGGAGTCCCTGACCTCCCTGACGCGTCCGCATATGGTACACACCAGGTGCAGGTGGCTTTTTGAGATTCCGGGGAGGGCCCGCTCATACTGGGCCGGCTGGTTGCCGAACTGGTGACGCCTCACCAGGCCTGCCTCAAGGAAGAGCTGCATAGTGGCGTAGACGGTCGAGCGGCTCACATGGTATCCTTCCAGCTCCATCGCCTCGCACAGCACGTCGACGTAAAAGTGTTCTCCGGTGGAGAAAACCCTCTCAAGGAGGGCAAACCTTTCGGGGGTGCGCCTTAACCCGTGAGCCTTGAGATGCCTCTCAAGGGTTTCCCGGGCCGCAGGAAGTAACTTTTCGTCTTTCATTCGTAAGCCGGAATTTCAGTTCGCGTCCACAAAGTTACGTTTTATCCGTCGAATATGAAAATAAATCTCCGAGATGTTGACCTGCATCTCGCCCTTTTTAAGTTTTTTGCACAAAGTTTCCCTGAAGCTCGATTTTGGATTGGTATTGTTGTGGAAATTGTGTAAATTTGCATCAATTTACCCCATAGGAACATACTTGAATGGATACATATAATTACTCTCCCAACGGGATTGACTACGATCCCGACCTCCTTTATGGCGGCTCTGCCGATGCAGCTCCCCGCCGCAAGCAGAGGCCGCCACGCGACGGGGAGCGTGTGGCATCCTCGTCACGCGGGGACCAGCGCAACGCGTCGAGGGACAGCTACGAGGATTCCCGGCGCGAACCTGCGACGAGAGCGCGCCGCAGAAGCGCATGCGACACGGTCGCGCAACGTGAGGAAATTTCCGAACGAGACCGCCAGAGGCGAAGCCGCGAATATGACCGGCGGGAAGACAGCGCGCGCCAGCGAGAACGCGCCGAGAAGATGCGCCGCGAGGAAATCGCGGCAGAAAAAGCCGCCCAGCGAAGAGTGAGGGATGCTGAAAGAGCCGCCGAAAAGGCGCGCAAGGCGGCTGAGAAGAAAGCCGCACGAGCCGACCGCAAGCCTCTGTCGGAAACTGCTTTTGTGAAATTCTTCAAAGACAAGCGCACCCACGCCTTTTTTGGGGTGGTGCTGATATGTGTGGCCGTCTACCTGCTTGTGGCGGCATTGTCATTCATGCGTACAGGCCCGGCAGACCAAAGCGTAGTAAGCAGCCTGTCAGTCTCGCAGATGACATCAGCCGGGGTGCGTGTGGAAAACAGCGGCGGTCCTGTCGGAGCTGTCGTGGGCCAGATAATATTCGCCCAAGGGCTTGGCCTGGGATCACTCACTGCTATCATCTACCTTGTCCTTCTTGGGCTCGGCCTGATGGGAATAAAGAAATGCAATTTCTGGTCGGTCACTTTCAAGTCGCTGCTTGTAGCGGTGGCGATATCTGTCGTGGCCGGGTTCTTCGCTCTTTGGGCCGGCTCAGACTTCCTGTTTGGAGGCATCCACGGCCAATGGCTCAATCAGCTCCTGGTGGCCAATGTCGACTGGATTGGAGCTGCTCTGGTCTCGGTGATTCTTGTCGCTGCAGTGGTGTATCTGTATCTTAATGATTTCATAACGCTTTACAACAGGTATCGCGCCATGCAGAAGGCTCGCCGCGAGAAGGCTGAGCAGATTCGCCTTGAAAGGGAGGAAGCCCAGGCAAAGGTGATCGCGGCGATGAAGGAGGATGAAGATTTCCGCGAGACAGGTGATGGAGCGGCAGAAGATACCGCCCAAGGCCCGTCTGACAACCACGATGAGCGTCGTGAGGCGGTATCTGCCGGTTTCGGAGATTACGATGACGACCCCAACGATGAATACGCAATCGGCGATGGCGGGGAAATCAATGTCATCAATGAAACCGAGGCGACTCCCTTGTCCCCAGCTATGGCTGTCGTGGCTGCTCATGATGATGAGCGGCCCGCAATGGCAACATCCGGCAATTATGATGCCGGGGGTGAAAGCTCAGTAGAGATTTATGAAACGGGGGGCGATGAGAAATTTGATGCTGTCGCTACCGAATCAGTCCCTGCTGCAGAAACCACCCAGGCAGTGGTTGTGTCGCAGGAACCACCTATGGAGAATGATGCGCCGAATGTCGCAAGAGAGGACGCTGGCCCCTCGTTTGACGTTGTGGCCAACACCATAGAGTCTGCCGATCCCGCCCATGTCGGGGCTGACACTCTTTATGACCCAACTGCGGAACTTTCTCATTATAAACGTCCGGGCATCGAGCTGCTCAATAAGGTGGAACAGTCTGGAGAGAACTATGACATCCTTGAACAGGAGGCCAACAAAGAGCGCATCATAAGGGCGCTCGGGCAGTTTGACATCCAGATTTCCAAAATCGAGGCAACGGTGGGCCCCACAGTGACCTTGTATGAGATAGTGCCAGCCGAAGGTACCAGAATCGCGAAAATCAAACGTCTCGAGGATGACATCGCGATGACCCTTTCGGCCAAGGGCATCCGAATCATCGCCCCCATACCCGGCAAAGGCACAATCGGTATCGAGGTGCCAAACCATGACGCCCAGACGGTCTCTATCCATTCGATTCTGTCATCCAAGGCATTCCAGGAGACCGACTACGAGTTGCCAATGGCCATGGGGGCCACCATCTCCAACGATGTGTATATCGCCGACCTGGCCGCCATGCCCCATATCCTCGTTGCGGGAGCCACGGGACAAGGTAAATCAGTCGGCCTTAACACAATCATCGCCTCTCTGCTTTACAAAAAGCATCCGGCGGAACTGAAGTTTGTGCTTATCGACCCCAAACGCGTCGAGTTCAGCCTCTACAACGCCCTGGAACGCCATTTCCTTGCCAAGTTGCCCGATGAAGATGAGGCGATAGTGACAAACATGGACAACGTGGTGAAAACGCTCAACTCGCTCTGTGTAGAGATGGAGCGCCGTTATGACCTGCTTAAGGATGCCCACGTTGTGAAAATCACGAAGTACAACGAACTGTTTGTGCAGAAGAAGCTGAACCCAGAGAAGGGCCATCGCTATCTCCCATACATCGTCATAATAGTCGACGAGTTCGCCGACCTCATAATGGTGGCAGGCAAGCAGGTCGAGACCCCTATCGCCCGTATAGCCCAGATGGCGCGTGCGGTGGGTATGCATATGATTATCGCCACCCAGCGCCCGTCGACCAATGTCATCACCGGCCTCATCAAAGCCAACTTCCCCGGACGCGTTGCTTTCAGGGTGTCACAGATGGTCGACTCCAAGACTATCCTTGACCGCCCAGGCGCAAACCAGCTTATCGGACGCGGGGATATGCTCTTCTCTCACAACGGCTCGATAGACCGTGTGCAATGCGCATATATCGACACCAAGGAGGTTCACCGGATTTGCGACTTCATTGACAACCAGGCCGGCTACGAGCATGCCTACTATCTGCCAGAGCCGATGATGGATGAAAATGAAGGCTCGTTTGGAGGAGGCTCCGGCAACCTTGCCGACAGGGATCCGCTGTTTGAAGAAGCGGCCCAGATAATCGTCCAGACCGGAGTCGCGTCAACTTCTTCGCTCCAGAGGCGTTATTCCATAGGATACAACCGGGCGGGAAAAATCATGGACCAGCTTGAGGCCGCCGGAGTTGTCGGCCCCGCCACGGGAGGCAAAGCCAGGAGCGTGCTTATAGACGCCATGCAGCTTGGCAGCGTAATAAAACTCCGCGATGATGACTGACAAGCCGCAGCTTGGCCTGGCTGTCATATAGCAACAGATTCAGATTATGATTAAGAAACAGTCTCACATACGGATTTTACTGGCGGCGCTGGTGATGATATTGACAGCAGCGCCGACCATATATGCCGTCCAGCCATCTGCCCAATCGTCGCTTGACAAGATGATTGCCGCATTGAAGAAGCACCCATCCATTACGGCGGTTTTCACTGTGTGGAGCAATGGCAACTCTTCTACCGGGACGGTGAATCTGGCCGGCCGAAATTTCCATATCTCAACCCCGGAGATGAAAGTCTGGTATGACGGGAAAACCCAGTGGAGTTACGCGCCGTCAGCCGGGGAGGTCAACATCACGGAGCCGACCGCAGAGGAGCTCGCCCAGACAAATCCGTTCTCGATTCTGTCTGGGTTGAACCGAAATTTCACATGCCGCCGTCTGCAGGCCCCCGCGGGCTCAGAGCGTATTGAGCTTGTCCCGAAAAAAAAGACCGCCGATTTCGAGTCGGCCACAATCTCGCTGAAATCATCCACATCAATGCCGCAGGAAATCTCAATCAAGGACTCCAAGGGCAAAGCGACCACTGTGAAGATTTCAAGCATCACCGCCGGGAAATCCATGCCTGCCGGAGCATTCCGGTTCAACAAAGCGGCGTATCCCGGAGTGGAGATAGTCGACTTGCGTTGACATCTATGACTAATTAATAATGAGTCCCTCCATGGAAAAACTAATGATATTATGAATGAGAAGACATCAAACTGTGTGATTATCGGCGGCGGGCCGGCCGGATATACCGCTGCTGTGTATGCCTCGCGTGCCAACCTCTCCCCTGTCCTGTATGAGGGTATGCAACCCGGCGGACAGCTGACCACCACTACTGAAGTGGAGAACTTCCCCGGCTTCCCGGGTGGCATCCAGGGCCCCGACCTCGTGGCGGAAATGAGAAAACAGGCCGAGAAGTTCGGCGCGGAAATTATTGCCGAGACAATTACTTCGGTCGATTTCTCATCGCGTCCGTTTCGCCTGACACTTGCCGACGGAAGTGAAGTCAAGGCCCACACAGTCATAATCGCCACTGGAGCATCGGCCCGCTATCTCGGATTGCCCGACGAGCAGAAGTATCTCGGAATGGGCGTGTCTGCGTGTGCGACCTGCGACGGGTTCTTCTATCGCAAGAAGAGAGTCGCCGTAGTCGGCGGCGGCGACACTGCCTGCGAGGAAGCCATGTATCTTTCAGGACTCGCGTCAAAAGTGTATCTCATCGTCCGCAAGGGATTCCTGCGCGCCTCACAGGTGATGCAAGACCGCCTGAAAGAACGCGACAACATAGAGATTCTGTTTAATTGCAACACCACCGGCCTTTTCGGAGATGAGGTCCTGGAGGGTGCCCATATCGTGGAACACAAGGGAGAGCCAAACGAACGTCATTTCGACATCGACATCGACGGGTTCTTCCTCGCCATAGGCCATGACCCCAACACTTCCCTGTTCAGAGGCCAGATTGACCTCACTCCTGAGGGATACATCACAGTCGAGTCTCCGTCCACGCGCACATCGGTAGATGGAGTTTTCGCGGCTGGCGATGTCGCCGATCCGACATACCAGCAGGCCATCAACGCCGCCGGTTCCGGATGCCGTGCCGCCCTTGACGTGGAGCACTACCTTGCCAACCTCTGACCGGCCGCAAATGTGACAACATACCACAAATATCTATCTCCTGCCTGCCGGCAAAATCTCCGGGTAGGCAGGAAATTTTGTTTTGCAACATTATGGGGTGCATCGTGGAGAGATACTCGTCAAGGCCGATGTCGCCATATGTGAAGTTAGCCACACAATAGTGGCAAAGAAGCGATGACGCCATGAGGCCAATACCCACCGGAAGTTGTAACTTTGCACTATGGTTTATCAGCCGCACCTTATGAGGGCGGTTGATAAAGGCAACTAAGAGAATAACTGATCGTAAGGGAATCAATAGGCGTGGCAGACACGCCGGATCATTTTATTCATTGTGTGTAAATTCCGTCGGTGATGCATCGGGGCGACCCGATTGCCAGCTGACGGGAATTAATGTGAGGAAGCACCCCCGTCGAGAGACGTGGGGCTTTTTTAATTAATTGTGGTGGAATCGCGTCTGTATGCCCAGTGAATTTTAATTATTGCTGTCCGGTAAAAAAAGACAAAATCATATATTCTCTACAAATATAATAAGTTACACCTGTTTTACGAAAAAGGGCTTGTCATTTGAGGCGATGTGAAATTGGTAGCATTAAGCATCAAAAAGCCCTTAAAAGACATCTATACGAGTCTGTTTCATGCTGTATGAGATAAAAATAGTCCATTTCCTATCATGTCAAAGTTTTACCGGACAGCAATAAATTTTAATGCTTTTTTGTTCTTGATTTTGCCAAGGGCTTGGATATGTCGGAGGAAATCCGTAACTTTGCGGTCGCATTTCCCGGTCACGAGCTGGCTGGGAGACGCAATACAAACTCATTAACATACATTTTTAATGGCAACAAAAATCAGACTGCAACGCCATGGTCGCAAGAACTATGCGTTCTATCCTATTGTAATCGCCAACAGCAGGGCACCACGAGATGGTAGGTTTATTGAAAGGATTGGTTCTTACAATCCCAACACTAATCCTGCTACAATCACACTCAATTTTGAGCGAGCTTTGTATTGGGTTAACGTGGGCGCACAGCCTACTGACACTGTCCGCAGCATCCTCTCGAAAGAGGGCGTGTTGCTGATGAAGCACCTCCAGGGTGGTGTCAAGAAAGGCGCTTTCGACGAGGCTGAAGCACAGCGTCGTTTCGATGCCTGGAAGGCCAACAAGGAGAAGGCAGTGGAGGCCGTGAAGGCTTCTGACGCCGACAAGAAGGCCGCCGCAGCCAAGGAGCGTCTTGCCGCCGAGCAGGCCAAGAACGCCGCCAAGGCAGAGGAGGTAGCCAAGAAGAAAGCCGAAATCGCTGCCGCCAAGGCTGCGGAAGAGGCTGCCAAGGCCGCAGAAGAGGCTCCCGCTGAGGAAGCCCCCGCTGCTGAAGAGGCTGCCGCCGAATAATAGACTCCGGCTGACAACTTGCTTAACAATTAACAATCCCGGAGGGGCTCTTGACAAGAGTGCTTCCGGGTTTGTTTGTCTTTGTTTTCAGATGCTCTCCATAAATTGTATATGAGCCATCCACTGGTTTCGGTGATAGTCCCCAATTATAATTATGCCCGATATCTCCCCGAAAGGATGGAATCGGTGCTGGGACAGACATTCCGTGATTTCGAGGTGATTATCCTTGACGATTGTTCCACTGACGACTCCCGGCAAATCATTGAGGAATATCGTGGCAATTCCAAAGTAAAGTCGATTACATACAATGAATCTAACTCCGGCAGCCCTTTCAGGCAATGGTTCAAAGGGATAGAGGAAGCGCGGGGAGATTTTATCTGGATTGCAGAGTCTGACGATTCGGCCAAACCTGACTTCATTGAAAAGATGGTAAAGGGGCTTCAGGATTATCCTTCAGCAGTCCTGGCAATCTCAGGGACACATGTCATCGACGAGAACGGCAAACGCACTACCCAGACTTTTGACCGATGGGACAAAAGTGACGAGCAAGGAGAAGGCTTCGTCAAGCTATACGACGGTCGCAAATATCTTATACACAACTTATATTGGGCCTGCTACGTATATAATGCGAGTTGCGTGGTGTTCCGCCGCGAAGCTTTTTTCAAAGACGATTACTCACGCAGCCTTACGATGCGCAATGCTGGCGACTGGCTCTTCTGGTCGCGCCTCCTATGCCACGGCGACATTCTTGAGGTCAGGGAGAAAATAAGTTTCCTGCGTCGCCATTCCGGCAGTGTCACATTTGCGGGCAACAAAAGCGGCAATCTTCTGAAAGAAGATGCCGTGGTGGTGAAAGCAATCGAAAGCATGGTGGACGTGGGCAGGTATCGCAGAATGATCCGTCACGGTGAAATGCTCAAACGGATTGCCCGGATGGATATCGCAGAAGACCTGAGGCGCCAATATCGCCAAGAGGTAAAGGATACATTGGGAGCGTCTGAATTTGAGTATATTGTCGAACGTGTAAACAAACTGTTCTCAAAGTATCTGCCGTTTCTTATCACCTCTGCCAAAGATTTGATATAATCCGTCAAGGGCAGGATTTGCGCTTGCCCGTAAGCCAAATCGAAACATACAGGAATCGTACGCTATGCCGGAACACAACAGCGAGCCTCTGGTCTCGATAATAATGCCCGCTTATAAACAAGCTGAATACGTCGCCGAAGCATTGGATTCGGTGACAAAGCAGTCCTACTCCAACTGGGAGGTCATTGTAGTGGATGACGGTTCTCCTGACAATGTCGCTGAGATTGTGGAGAAGTTTGCCCGTGCCGATAAGAGAATCAAATTCCTACACACGGGAAACAAAGGGGTGTCTGCAGCCCGCAACCGTGCTGTAGCTGAATCGTCAGGCTGTTACATCCTCCCGCTTGATGCTGACGACACTATTGAGCCTTCGTATATTGAAAAATGCGTGAAGCGCTTTCTTGACAGCCCCGAAACAGATGTGGTGTATTGCCAATGGAAATATTTCGGACAAGCAAAGAAGACCCCTGGTCTTGAATACGTGGATTATGAAACCATGTTGTTGAGCAACCGCATCTTTGTCAGCGCAATGTTCCGTAAATCCCGTTTTGAAGAAATCGGAGGATATGACGAAGAAATGCGCAAAGGCATGGAGGACTGGGAATTCTGGATTCGTTTCCTCGACAGAAATTCGGTTGTGTACCAGATTCCCGAACAGCTTTTCAATTACAGGATAAAGGAGAGTTCCAGAAATGTCGAAGCTAAAAAAGAGTTGACATTGTTTGAAATCGAGCTGTATGTGCTGTCCAAACACAAGGAAAAATACAGCTCGATGTTCGGCACTCCAATATGTTATCTTGGTGACGCGCTGCGCTTCAAAAGGAAGTACTATGGCATCTGGTATAAAAAACTCTGGTATGGCTGTGCCAGATTGCTTGGCGACGACAAACTTGAAAAGCGATATGGCCACAACAAGCTGCTGGGACGCTGAGTCCTTGGCCAGCCGACTCTTTTTGACACCACTTATAACCGATATATCAATAATATAGCTTCCTCACATTTGTGCAGATTAAGAAAATCCTAATCATTTTCTGTCTGTCTCAACATATGTTGAGAGCAAAGTCGCGATTTATGCATAATTTTGCCTAAATTTCAGAATAGGCAAAAAATGGCAAACCGACTGGCAATATTAATATCTTTGTGCGCCACTGCTGCTACTTCAATGGCACAGTCGGTTATTCGCGGCAACGTTTCAAACTCCGAGGGTGGCGGCGTGGATTTTGTCAGTGTGATTGCATCACCATACAATGCCCCGAAGACGATATTGGCATCTGCTTTCACCGATGAAAACGGCAAGTTTCAAATGTCGGTTAAAAGCGAGTGCGACAGCCTTATTCTCAAAGCGTCGAGTATCGAGATTGCTCCGTCACAGATTACAGTGCCCAACCGCACCGGTAATTATGAAATCATTGTGGAGAACCGCGCCGTCGAACTGAAAGAGGTTGTCGTAAAGTCGAAGAAAGTCTATTCGCACGGCGATACCATCAATTATAATGTAGGCTCTTTTCTCTCGCCGGCTGACCAGTCTATTGCCGATGTATTGAGGAAAATGCCGGGCATTACGGTGTCGGATGCCGGGCAGGTTTCTTATCAAGGCAAACCAATCAAAAATCTTCATATAGAGGATCTCGACTTGATGAAAGGTCACTACGGCATAGCGACCAACAATACCCGAACAATATCGCCACCGTACAGGTGCTGGAAAACCATCAGGATATCAAGGCTCTCAAAGGGCTACGACCGGAGGAACAGGCCTCGATTAACCTGCGGCTAAAAGAGGGGGTCAAAGGTGTATTCAATCTCATTGCCACAATCGGAGGCAGCTATGGCGACAAAGAACTTTGGAACAACTCCGCGATAGCGACATATTTTCGTCGTAACAGTCAGTTTCTTGCTACATACAAGGGCAACAACACCGGTGAGGACTTGTCGCAGGAGCTGTATTCCTTTGACAACGATTATTCGCGCACAAGCAATATCTCGACAAATTCGCCTTGAAAACCATTCGGAAAAGAAAGAATTGAAGTGAAATAACAGACTGCATTCCTTTGTGACTATAAACCCGTTTCAAGACCGTCCGGAATTGTCCGATATTGACCGTGATTTTCCGGGTTGCGTCCGAGTTAGCCTTTTGTAAGCAATTGAACATCGGATAATTACAGGCGTTTTAGTTACACATTCGTTACACAAGCCCATATCGGGATTTCGTGTAACGAGTATGTAACGGATGAGCGTCCGTAACGGTCTTTTTTCTGTCCGACATCTGTCCTGAGTCGAAATTTTTAGGCACGAAAAAACCGCAGAATACATTGATATTCTGCGGTTTGTCTTGATTTTGTCCTGTGTTGGCCGGAACCTGTCCGACCCGCCAAGTGGAGATGGAGGGACTTGTTCCTTACGCTCCAAATGCAGTTATATCAACGCATTAGATAACAGTCGTCAATCAGTGGTAACGAGATGGTAACGAAAAATCCGTCAGTCTCGCCGGCTCTCTTGCCGATGCTTGAACGGGGTGTTCTTATAGTGGCAAAATTACAAAATTTTCGTCTGAAAATCAAGTCTGTGGGTTCATTTTAACGCTTCTTATGCCAAGTGTTAAATCTGTTATTTACGCTTAGTGGATATTCTCAACAAATTGACCCCCTATGGATTATTTAAATTGCCCCCCAT
>ERZ778503.876-NODE-876-length-23832-cov-5.195819_pt1 | contig 23832 bp, 18 predicted proteins | sample MGYA00510047_ERZ778503 | MGnify/ENA primary metagenome ERZ778503 (study PRJEB29527, sample SAMN07138965) | mouse gut metagenome | material: feces | host: mouse | place: China:Nanjing | collected 2016-01-25 ... | reverse complement strand
AGAGACTCCCGTCACATGGTTGCCAACGAAGAAACGGGCCATGTCGGCCGTTTTGTAATACCCCGGCTTGCCTTTCATATCGTCTGCTATCACCGTGCCGTTGATGTTCAAATTCTCAAAACGTATGTTGCGAACCGCCCGTTCGGGACTATAGCCCGTAATGACGGAGATCTCGGGATCGGGACCTGTATAGCTCACGTTTTTGAACAGCACATCCTCTATGCCGCGCCCCGGTGCCTTGCAGTATTTCTCGTTATACCATACCCGCAGATTGACAAGTTGCCCACGATCGACCGGTTCGATGCGAATGTCCTCGAAACGCACCCGACGCACCAGGTTGTTGTCCCCCGCATTAATAGCCAGGCATCCCTGATAGTCGATCTGCTGCTCCCGATGCGCCAATATGTCGATGTTCTTATACGTCAGGTCTTCCAGCGTCTCCGGTTTACCCTCATCACCGTGTATGCCGATAAAGATGGGATGCGCCACATCGGCCCATAGCGTTGCATTACGCATCGTTATGTTCCGGCAGGGTCCGTAAAAGCCCAGCCGCGTACCGTATACCGTGGTGCAGTCGTCCGAATTGCGGCAGAACACACCGTCCATCAGCACGTTGTTGCTGGCAAACACGTTCAGGCCATCGCCCCAGCCGTAATGGGTAATGGACTTTACGTTGCGGATGACGACACTGTCGGAACCGCCCGTAGGACACTGTGTCGTAATGATACCTTCCACCTGCACCCGTCTGGAGCGGATCACACGGATACCGGCCGAAGCGGCGGGACGCACGATGCCGCGCCCCCGTATATTCACGTCGTGCGCATCCACGGCACGGATACAACCGTTCACCACGGCTCCGCCCGCCACATAGACCGTATGCCCGGAAGGCACATTCAGCGTGTCGCCCGGCAGACGGTGCATCCCGGGACCGAAATAAATCAGATTACGCCGTTTCTGTTTCGTGGGTTTGTCCGCATCGATCGGATTGGCAAACAAATGCAGATTATGGTATTCGTCACCGTTCACCTCTACCGACAGATTGCGCGGACGGTCCAGCCGGAACGTCAACGTCTGCTCCGCCCGTTCCGGCACGATGGCGTATGACAAAGGACGGATGCGCGCCGAACGTACAGCCTCACGATGGCACGTCACCTGTACCTCCACTTCTCCTTCAAAATCAAAATAAGCCATCGAAGCGGTTTCCGTACGCCGTTTGAACCCTTCCGTCCGGGCCACCGGCACGGCATATACGGACACCGGTTGCCAGGCATCGCCCGGAAGACGCACCTGCACGGTGAAATCACGGTTCAATTCCGCCCCGTCGGGAGCCGGATAGGTCTCTAAGCGTCCCTGCGCGAAAATGCCGCAAGCCGCTCCCCACCATAAGACAGCCGTTCCCCATACTCTTTTCATTTTCATAGTTTCTTCTTTTTATTTATGATTTGTGTTTTCTGTGATCGTTATCTTCTCCGTTCCTGAACCATAAGTCCCGTTGCCGGCTTGTCAACATCAATGCACGCTTTGTTCTTGTCAAATCATGCTTTGATTTCGAAAAACCAAGGTAAGATTTATACAAATCATGCCTTGGTTTTATGTTCACAGGCCGACGAGAACAGGTATGCACGCCGGTCGCCGTCTGTTTACATTCGGGACCGCCAGGTTATCGGGCCGCACGCGCAGCCGGCGTGGAGAAGGTGCGTTTGTTGTGTGCCCAGTAATCCTCCAGCTGGTCGGCTTCCTGTTGCGTCAGGTGCACGATAGCGCCGTGTTTGGGCGATGCAAAGTTAGTGGTTTTCATCTTGCCCTCGTTAAAGCGGCCCAGATGCTCGAAATTCACAAAATCGGAGGTCTCGACAAACCCGAAGTTATGCGGATTAAGACTGTACACATCGTACATCAGCACCCAGCGGTCTTGTCCGATACGTTTCCACACATGGGGGGCCTCGCAGGCACGGGGTTCGGCGTCATACCAACGGGGATCGAAGGCGTAATCGCCGTTCAGACGCGATGAAACGGCATGTTTGATACCGGGTTCGCCGTCGTGTGCCACATAGAACATGTGGTACGTATCGCCCACGCGGGTGATGTCGGCATCGATGGCCGACCGGCTTTCGTCGGGATATTGGAAGAGTAGTTGCGGCAATGTCTCTATCCGGTCGAAATCCTCGTTCACATACACGTAATACAGCTTGTTCGCTTCGTTCTTATAGCGCATGGTGAAGTATATCATCAATCTGCCTTTTTCCTCGTCGTAAGCCACCTCGGGCGCCCACACACAACCCACGTTTGCCAAACCGGCCGAGAGTTTGTCAAACTCCACATTGGTACGCTTCCAGTGTATCAGGTCCCAGGACTTCATCAGCACCAGTCCCCGGTTGTTGCCCCATCCGTACTGGCGACCGTCGCGTTCCCACTCCGTCGTGCGGTAGCCGTCACGCTGTGCAAAGACATGCAGATCCGTCATCGACAAGTAGAACGCACCGTCCGGTCCACGCATGATATGCGGGTCGCGGATGCCCTTCTGCAAGGCTATCGTATCGCCCGCCAGCACCGGTTGCCCGTCGTTCAGCGCCGTAAAGCTGTAACCGTCACGACTGACGGCCATGTGCAGACCGTGGGTATCGTCCTGATGAAACACCATCAGATAGGCGCTCATATCCTTTTCCTGCGGCACTCCGTTGCGATAGTCGAAACGACGGAACACGGCCTCTCCTCGCCCGGTCGAGAGCAGCGCTACACGCAAAGCGTAAAAACCGCCGTAGTTGTTGTGATGCAGAGCCGATACATCCAGCCCCTCGGCCAGGATCGTCCAATTTTCCCGATCGGAACTGACAGCCGCCTGCACGCTGTTACCCCGATTACGCAGACGCACAACGAACTTTCGTCCGATCTTGTTGGGCACCGTGTAGTGGTGCTCGGCATCGGAATAGACGGTGAACGTCTTACCGTCCGACACCACACCGGCATAGGCTTTTTCGTTGTAGAACAATACCAGTCCGGCCCGGTTACCCCGTCCCACAGTCACCTCCACCTGTGTCTCATAGTTTTTATCACCGGGCGTGACGAGCAACAGGCGCCCGTCGGCCGGTGTCGTTCCCTTGCCTTTCATGTGCAGCGCTTGTTGCTTCAGGGTCAAGGCTTCGGGCGCATACTCTTTCCAGAACGTCCATTGCAGTCCCAGTTCCGCACCGGAAAAGTCGTCCGACAGCGGCATGCGGGCCCCGACCTCACCGACCGGAGCAGGGAAAGGGCGCTGCGCCGCCCGGTACCAGCCGTCGGCTGTCCATTCTATCGGCTGTAACAGAGTGGAGCGACCCAGGGTGTGGTAACCCTTGGTGTAGGCATGGTACACCATCCACCAGTTGCCCTGCGCATCGTCCACCAGGGTACCATGCCCTTTCGACCACCAGTTGTCCGTAGCGCTATACGTATGTATGATCGGATTGTACGGCGAATTTTCCCACGGTCCCCGGATGCTTTTCGAACGGGCCGCCGTCACCATGTGGCTGGTAGCCGGACCGGCTGTCCCTCCCTGGGCCGAAGTCAGATAAAAATAGCCGTTGCGATAAGTCAGTTTAGGCGATTCCAGACACATACATTCCGTCTGCCAGTGTTTGGGATAAACCCATCCCTCATACACCTGTTCGGGCTTCCCGACCGTAGACAGTCCGTCGCGCGTCAGCGGAACCACCCGCCCCTCGCTGAGAAACAGATAGCGGTTGCCGGCCTCATCGGCCACATGACCGGGATCGATTCCCCCCACTTTCAGATCGACGGGCTTGCTCCAAGGCCCGCGAATGTCATCGGCCCATATCACCCAGTTCGTCCCACGGGCGGGATAGTATATGTAGAACCGTCCGTCGTACTTTACCAGATCGGGAGCCATAGCCGAACCTTCGTACACCGGAAGAGCACGGCACACGGGTTCCCATTCCACCAGGTTACGGGAGTGCCAGATGAGCATTCCCGGCGCATAATAGAAAGGAGAATGCGTCATGTAGTAATCGTCTCCGTCGCGCAGGATGGACGGGTCGGGATAATCTCCCGCAAGAATCAAACAAGGATTCTCCTGCGCTCCCAGACGCGCCAACGGCAAAAGCAATAAAAGTAACTGAAAAAGTCGTTTCATAGATTAAATATTTAATTAAACGGATCATCACCGGCATGTGTTTCATATATACGAACAAGAAACGGATATTACGAACATTTTTTATCCGATATTCCTCCCGCTAACAAAAATACGAAAAAAAGCACAAACGGAGCCAACCATACGGAGGAAAAAGAAAGACTGCCGCTTGATACAGCCTCCGCCCCGACAGCCGGCAAACCGCTACACCGGTAAAAAGGAATCTCAAAAACAGAGGCCGGAGCAGACGCGAAAAGAAAGTTTTTCCGTATCTTTGAAGCGGCAACCCTCCGGGCGGGAATATGATCCCGTAACGGAGCAAACCAAACAGCTATGACAGAACAAGTTGAAATATGCCTGCAGGCCCGTCCACGAGGATTCCACCTGATCACGCGCGAGATCGTACAGCAGTTGCCGGCTTTGCCGCGTAAAGGGTTGTTGCACCTTTTCGTGAAACATACCAGTTGCGCACTGAGCATCAACGAGAATGCCGATCCCGACGTACGCTCGGATATGGAACGGATTTTCGACCGCCTGGTACGGGAAAACGAATCCTACTACCGGCATGTGCTGGAAGGAGCCGACGACATGCCGGCGCATGCCAAGTGCGTCCTTACGGGCACGAGCCTGACCATCCCCGTCACCGACGGACGGTTGAACCTGGGCACGTGGCAAGGCATTTATCTGTGTGAATTTCGCAACAGCGGCGACCGGCGGCATATCGTCGCCACCGTTATGGGAGAATAAGACAACATGATAGACAAAGCTACCGTCGACCGCATACTGGATGCCGCACAGATCGTGGACGTGGTGTCGGACTTCGTTACACTGAAACGAGCCGGGGCCAACTACAAAGGATTGTGCCCTTTCCACGATGACCGTACTCCTTCGTTCGTAGTGTCGCCGTCCAAAGGGCTCTGCAAATGCTTTGCTTGCGGAGCAGGAGGCAACGCCGTGCATTTCATCATGAAACACGAACAGCTCAGCTATCCCGACGCTTTGCGGTATCTGGCCCGCAAATACAACATCGAAATCAAGGAAAGGGAGCTGAGCGAGGAAGAACAGCTGGCACAAAACGAACGGGAGAGCATGTTCATCGTCAACGAATGGGCACGAGACTACTTCCAACAGCAGCTCTACGACACGGTAGACGGTCGGGCCATCGGTATGGCTTACTTCCGGTCGCGCGGTTTTCGCGACGACATCATCCGTAAATTCCAATTAGGGTATTGTCCCGCCGGATGGGATACATGTGCCCGCGAGGCGCTGTCCAAAGGATATAAGGAAGAGTATCTGCTGAAGACCGGCTTGTGCTTTAAACGCGAAAACGGACGGCTACAGGACCGCTTCCAGGGGCGCGTCATCTTCCCCGTACATACCCTGAGTGGAAAAATCGTGGCCTTCGGCGGACGCGTACTGGATGCGGCCACCAAAGGCGTGAATGTGAAATACCAGAACTCGCCCGAATCGGCCATATATTCAAAGAAAAAGGAACTCTACGGTCTGTATCTGGCCAAACAGGCCATTGTGAAGCACGACCTGTGCTTCCTGGTAGAAGGATATACGGACGTGATTTCCATGCACCAGTCGGGCGTGGAGAACGTAGTGTCTTCTTCCGGTACGGCTCTCACCAACGAACAGATACGGATGATCCACCGCTTTACCGAAAACATCACCGTGCTTTACGACGGCGACGCAGCCGGTATCAAGGCGTCCGAACGAGGCATAGACATGCTGTTGGCGGAAGGGATGAACGTAAAGTTGCTCCTGCTTCCCGACGGCGACGACCCGGACAGCTTCGCACGGAAACACAACGCCACGGAATATCAGACGTATCTGCACGACAATCAGGTGGATTTCATCAAGTTCAAAACGAACCTGTTGCTCAAGGAAGCACAAGGCGATCCCATCAAACTGTCGCGACTGGTGAACAATATCGTGCAAAGTATTGCCGTGATCCCCGACGAGATAACCCGTTCCATCTATACGCGCGAGACGGCATCGATGCTGGCTATGGAGGAACGGCTGCTGGTATCGGCAGTGGGGAAACAGGTCGTCAGGCTGCGCGAAGAGAAAAAGAAACAGCAAAATAACGAAAAGGCGCGACAATCACGACAGGCTTCCCTCCTCCCCGCCGTTCCGGGAGGGGGCGCACCGTTGCCGCCATTACCCGAGGAACAAGCACATACGGAGGCGCCTCCCGCACTGCCCGATCAGGCAGCCTGGGTGCCGCCCACCGACGAGAACCTTTTAGGTAACGAAGCCCATATACCGGCCGATATTCCACCGGTAGACGGCGTGCCCGAGGCCGGCCTTGTCCCCGAAGGGCCGATCGGACCCGCCGGCGACGCAAACCATTCCACGCTGACGTATATACCACGCGAGGGGGCGGAAGCCATGCTCTTTTACCAAAAGGAGCTGTTGCTGGTACAGGTACTGATACGTTACGGCGACCGGGTGATGTGCAACATAGAAGACGAAGCAGGGAATGAAAAGCCGCTTCGGACAGCGGAATACATACACTTCGCCCTGGCAGAAGACAATCTGGAATTTCACAATCCGTTGCACCAACAGATTCTCAAAGAAGCCACAGAACATATAAACGAGGAACGGTTCGACAGCGAACGGTATTTTCTGAACCATCCCGATACGACGGTCAGCAGTCTGGCCTTTGCCCTAAGCACCGACAAGGAACAACTGAGCAAATACCATTACAAGAATCAGAAGATACAAACAGACGAAGAGCGCCTCATGGAATTGGTGCCCCATCTGATGAGTGATTTCAAGCTGGCCATTGTAGACGAAGAGCTCAAGCAGATTCTGCTACAACTACGTAACCCTTCGGTGCTGACAGACAAAGAAAACTATCTGGCCTTGATGAAACGCTATAAGGAGGTAAAAGAGATTGAGAGTGCCTTGGCGCGCGACCGGGGCGACCGGGTGGTAACCCAATAATCCGAACCGCTCCACATGTCTGCGGTTCGGACAGGATTCAAACAGGCGTTTACAAAGCCCTGCCGTGAATCAGATTAAGAAATTCCTCGCGCGTCTTGGCCTGATTGAAAGCCCCCGTAAAATCACTTGTTGTCGTAACGGAGTTCTGCTTTTCCACACCGCGCATCTGCATGCACATGTGTCGGGCTTCGACCACCACCATCACGCCCAGCGGATTCAAGGCTTCCTGAATACACTCCTTTATCTGCAACGTCATGCGTTCCTGCACTTGCAGGCGGTGGGAGTAAGAATCCACTACACGGGCTATTTTGCTTAAACCGGTAATATAACCGTTGGGGATATAGGCAACATGCACTTTCCCGTAGAAAGGAAGCATATGGTGTTCACAGAGGGAAAAGAAATCGATGTCCTTCACAATCACCATGTGCCGATAATCTTCCTTGAACTTGGCCGAGTTGAGAATGGCATGAGGATCTTCACCATAACCACGCGTCAGCGTCAGCATGGCTTTGGCTACCCGCTCCGGCGTTTTGACCAATCCTTCCCGTCCGGCATCTTCCCCCAGCAATCCGAGAATCTCCCTGTAATGCTCCTGTAAGGCTTGCTGATTATTCATCTGTTCTGCTTCCATCTGCTTTATCAATATTCCATAACAATCTTGCTCTTCACGATCACGGCTTCGTTAAACTGCTTTGTCTCTTTGAGTTGCCGAAGCATCTCATTAGCCTCTTCATACGTCTTGAAGTCTCCTACCCGACAAATCCAGCGCGGACTGTAAAAGTGCGTATAAACCGGAAGATCGGCGAAATAAGTCTTCACACGGTTTCCCACCCGGGTGGCTTCCTGGCGTGCATTACGCGAATTCCCGCCCGAATACACCTGAATACGGTAGCCGTTGGAGCGTGTCCGTACCTTGCTCACCTTGGTTCCCACCGTTTCGGCATCTTCCGAAACTATCGCGCCGGCATCCGTTTTCTGTCCGCCCGAAGCAGCCGACGTGCCGGAGGCATCTTTCGGATTCGCCATCTTCGAATGGCCGTTTCGTCCGTTTACCAACTCTTCTATCACGGCGTCATGATGCAGAATGACAGTGCCTTCGCCGGTTGTTTTCCGCTTCAGATGGTCGGTGAATTTCTCTTGTGCCGCCATTCCCGTAGACAGGAAAAGACACAAGCTTCCTATAAGAATTTGCTTCGTCATAATCCGGTGTTTAGTAAAAAAAGACCGCCCCGACTGCTAACGGCAACCGGAGCGGCCCGCGATATGATTACATTCAAAAACCTGTCTTATTTCCAGGCGTCGATAATGCCTTTGAAGTCGGCACATTTCAACGCCGCACCACCGATCAGACCACCGTCTACATCGGGTTTCGCAAAGATTTCCTTGGCGTTCGACGGCTTGCAGCTACCACCGTAAAGGATGGATACGTTCTCGGCAGCCTCGGCGCCGAATTTCTCGGCAATAGTAGCACGGATGAAAGCGTGCATCTCTTCGGCCTGCTCGGAAGTAGCGGTCTTACCGGTACCGATGGCCCATACAGGCTCGTAAGCCAGGATGATGTTGGAGAATTCTTCTGCCGTCAGATCAAACAGCGACCCTTCGAGCTGAGCCTTCACCACTTCGTTCTGCTTCTCAGCCTCGCGTTCTTCAAGAACCTCACCGATGCAGAAGATCACTTTCAGACCGTTGGCCAAAGCCAAATTAACTTTTTCCTTAAGAATCTCAGCCGTTTCGCCATAGTAGGCACGACGTTCCGAGTGGCCCAGAATAACGTACTGAGCACCAGTAGATTTTACCATCGAGGCGGAAACTTCGCCGGTGTAGGCACCTTTCTCCTTGTCTGCACAGTTCTCCGCACCCAGACCGATAACCTCGGAATCCAGAATGCCGGCTACGGAAGCCAGATGAATGAACGGCGTGCAGATCACAACGTCGCAATTGGGTTTGTCGGCTGCCAGCGCCTCGTTCAGTTCCGTTGCCAAAGCAACGCCTTCCTGCAGGTTCATGTTCATTTTCCAGTTACCTGCTACGATTTTCTTTCTCATTTTCTTTTCTTTTTAAACGGGTTAGAATTCTATTTTTATGTTTGAAACGTTTGTACATCTTACTCCCCACCCATATTCTGTCGGCAAAGGTACACAATAACAGCGGGATGATAAACCACAAGAGCAATCTGAATACCTGCACCAGACGCTCATCGACCTGCAAACGGGCCAAAGGCAATTCTTCGAGCGGCCCTGTAAGGTCATATTCCGAAGGCAGGTCGGAACCGCCCCACTTATTCACCACCACCCCGTCTTTCAGCAACAGCAAGCCGGGACTGGAGCGCACAACGGTTTTCAACGTTATCTCGTCCGCCTGACAAAAGGGATACTCCGCCCCGGTCAGGTCCCGCCAGCGGTCGATAGCTTCATCGCCGGAAGCTGTCAGGCAATAAAACGGATACTGACGCTCCGTGCAATAGTCATACAATTCGTTGATGCGGTCGATACGGCTGTCGTCCGCCGTTTCCAGATACGGCGCCACAAGCAGGAACGTATATCCCTTGTCCGCAAGAACGGCCTCGGTAATATCTTCATGTTCAGGCAGGAGGAGAAGCGAGAAATCACGTATCGCCGTTTCCGTACCGGTTTTGAGTTGAACGGTTTTCGAATCTATGAACGTCCATGTGCTGTCGGGATAGTCTTCCAAAGAGAATTCCTTCCGCACCCCGTCTTTCTCCATCAGAAACGTCGTTTCAAAAACCGGCGCCTCACTCCCGTCAGGCACCTCCATCGCCTGACGCAAATCAGCTCCTATACGATAGGGACGGAAATCCAGCACCGGCAGATGATACAGGCAATAACCGGCCAGCACCCCTGCAAAAAAAATGGAATACATGGAAATCATCCACTGGTTGCGCTCCGAAATGAAGCGCGTCATAAGAAGACGATAACGCACCACCGCCACGGCAGCCAGCAACAAAACGAGGTTCTTACCGAACGTCTGCCAGTTAGACAACAACCAGGCATCCCCGAAACAGCCGCAGTCCGACACGGGGTCTGCCAAAGCCAGATAAAGGGTCAGAGGCGTAAAGACGCTCATGAAAGCCAGCAAAAGCCAACTCGTAAAGCGGCGGCGAATGCCGAAAAACAGGTATATGCCCAGGCAGAACTCCGTCATGGCAAGCAGAACGGCCAACAACAGGGGGAGCGCTTCGGGAATCCATGCCGACACACCGAAAGCCTCGAAATAGTCCTCAAACTTATACTGGGTACCGCGCGGATCCACCACCTTTACAAAACCGGAGAAAATAAAGGCACCGGCCAAAATCAACCGGCACAGGTTCACCCCGGCCCACCTCAGCCTATGGATTACTTTACTCACCGAATTCTATTTTTATCAGTCCGAACACCGCATAATTCATCATGTCCATATAATTGGCATCCGCTCCCTCGGACACCCACGTGGCACCGGCCAACGTCTCAATCTGTTTGGTACGGTATATCTTCATCAGTATCAGATCGGTATACGAACTGATGCGCATACCGCGCCAAGCCTCGTCATAGTCATGATTCTTTTTCAGCATCAACTCCAGCGAGGCGTGGGCATGCTTGTCGTAAAGTGCCAGCGCGTCCGCTACCGACAGGGACGAGGCATCCTCGGCATGCCCCAGCTCCAATTGGATAAGTCCCACGATGGAATAGTTGACAATGGCTATAAACTCAGAACGGATTCCCTCGTCAATCAGCGCCTTGCCCTTCGTCTCAATGCTACGGATACGATTGGCCTTGATATAAATCTGATCCGTCACCGACGACGGGCGCATTATCCGCCACGCCGCCCCATAGTCGTGCAACTTTTTGGCAAACAACTCGCGGCACTCGGCCATCACTTGTTCAAATTGCTGTTGGGTGTTCATAAGTCTACCTTATTATAATGGGGACAAAGGTAGTATATTTCACCGAATAATACAAAAAAAGCGTCTCATAATGGCCGAAACAGAACGGCAACAGGCCGACACACCGCCCATTGGCAAATCCCGCCACAGAGCAGCGGACCGAAGAGCCGCCCCGCCTCCGTCTGCCGCCAGGATCACGAGGCACGAATATCGCCAGGCCGTATCGGAAAGGCTGGAAATCAGCAGCCATTGATTGAAAAAGCCCTATAAGACGTCGGACGACGCGGGTCACGTCCGCCTCCCCCTCCGTACGCCATTCCTTATTTCGGTCATAGCGCGGCAAGCGCCCCCGCATCCCGCCAAACAGTCCTCTAGGCCACCATATGATATTTTCTGGAGCACATCGGATTTTCCCCACCGTCTCAAATAAAAAAGGTCTACACCTTTTTCAAAAATGGTGTAGACCTTTTCCAAATTTAGTGTACACCTTTTTTCGGTAAGGTGTACACCTTATTCATTTTAACTGCTCACTATCCTAAAGGTTCCTCCTCATCCCTCCGACTTTCCATGAGCAGACCGGCGCCTGTTCACGGGCGGTCCTGGGGCAAGCCGTCCTCATCAAATGCAAAAAAATCCGGCGGAGGAAAAAGAATGTCCCCCCGCCGGAAAATCTCACTTCATGTAAAGAGTTTGTTATGAATAGCGTAAAATCTGACCGGGACGAAGCACGGTCGTACGTTTGATACGGTTCAACCGACAAAGCCTGTCTATAGACGTACCGCGTTTCTTGGCAATAACAGACAATGTTTCACCGGATCTCACTTTATGTACTTTCGCATTTGTACGGGCACGTTTCTGCGCCTGAAACTCACGCGATTCGGCTGCTTTAGCCTGTTGCTGTGCCGCAGCATCCTCTCCGGCCACACTTTCCTGGTTACCGTTACGAGCTGCCAGTACACGCCCTTGTCCGTTGGAACGGAACACATAGAAATCGCCCGTTACGTCCTGTGCCTCAAAATCAAACAGTTTGATCGGGTCGATAGGTACTCCCAGCAGGCGGGTCTCGAAATGCAAATGCGATCCGGTAGAACGCCCCGTGTTGCCGCCCAAACCAATCGGCGTACCGGCTTTTACGATTTCATTCTCACGCACCAGTTGTTTGGACATGTGTCCGTATACGGTTTCCAGCCCGTTGGGATGGCGGATCACCACGTATTTACCGTAACCGCGTCCCTCATAAGCCACAATGCGGACCTTGCCGTCGAAAGCGGAACGTATGGTATCACCGATATACACTTTCACGTCCAGTCCCTTGTGCATCCGCCGGAAACTGCGGCGATAGCCGTAGCGCGACGTAATCACACGGTTGGTAGTGGGCATACAGAATCCCCGCAAATCAATTTTATACTCTTCGGGCACCTGCGCATCCGCATAGCGATGCACATACTGATTATTCCAATCGGGATAAAGACTAAAAGCAGGATTGTTCAATTGTTCGTTCCCTATCAGACGCTGGAGCGCTACGGAATCCACCGATCTCATCTTCTTGTCTATCGGAGCCTGGCTGGCCAACATATCCTGCCCTGCTACGGGCAAAGCAAGCAGGGCCATCACGGCTGCAAGACTTGCCTTCAATCCTTTTGCAATATAATTCATTCCTTTTTTGTTTTTCTACGTATGTTTAGTTATTTTTCTTATCGTTAAAGTTCGTCCAAAGCGTACAGATAAGCCAGATTGGACGGTGTAAAATCAAAAATCTCTTCCGGTTTGAAAAAACGTTTCAACTCGATCTCCGCATTCTCCGGCGAGTCGGAAGTATGCACGATATTCTGCTGGTTGCTCATGCAGTAATCCCCCCGGATGGTACCGGGCTGAGCGTTGCGCCCGTTCGTGGCTCCGGCCATCATACGCACGGTCTGCACCGCTTCAATACCCTCTAGGCAACAAGCTATTACAGGGGTAGACATCATCGAATCCTTCAACATGCCGAAGAACGGTTTGTCCTTCAAATGGGCGTAATGCTCATTTAGAATATCATCCGTCAACTGCATCATCTTCATACCGGCCAACCTTAATCCGCGTTTTTCGAAACGATTGATAATTTCACCTGCCAAGCCCCTTTGCAAGGTACATGGCTTCAATAAAACTAAGGTTTTTTCCATGATGAATCAGATTTTAAGTTACACGATTCTATGCTACGACGGGCATGAACATGCAACAAAGATACCAAAATTAAATAAAAGAGCCAAAATATTTTAACTCTTTTTCCAATAAAAAAACATTTGGCCCGGCGGGCAAGTCTGCACGGAGATGCTCAGGAAATGACGGACCAGTTGACATTCGTCTTGCGCAAGGCCTGCAAACGCCGCCAAAGCACGGCATACTCGGGAAGGCACTTCTGAGGATCTTTGTCCAATATCCGTTGCGCCGTATGTCGGGCCAATTGCAACACCTGCCCGTCACGGGCCAGATTGGCCAGGCGCAGATCGAACGCCACTCCGCTCTGCTGCGTCCCTTCCAGATCACCGGGTCCTCTTAGCTTCAGATCGGCCTCGGCTATCTCAAACCCGTCGTTTGTCTCCGTCATGATCTGAATCCGCTTGCGCGTATCGGCCGACAGCTGATATTTTGTCACCAGGATGCAGTACGACTGGTCGGCCCCACGCCCCACCCGTCCACGCAGCTGATGAAGCTGAGCCAACCCGAAGCGTTCGGCGTTCTCGATTACCATAACCGAAGCGTTGGGCACATTCACACCGACCTCGATAACGGTGGTGGCCACAAGTATCTGCGTCTCGCCGGACACAAAACGCTGCATTTCGGCATCTTTCTCGGCGGGCTTCATCTTGCCGTGCACCTTGCTGATGCGGTAATCGGGAAACACCCGACAAAGCTGTTCGTACCCGTCTTCCAGATTCTTGATGTCCATCTTCTCGCTTTCCTGTATCAGCGGATATACCACGTACACCTGTCGGCCCTCACCGATTTGCCGGCGGATGCCCTGATACAACGTCTCACGCCGGTTATCGAACTGATGAAGGGTTTGAATCGGCTTCCGTCCCGGCGGAAGCTCGTCAATAACAGAAACATCCAGATCGCCGTAGAGCGTCATGGCCAACGTCCGGGGAATAGGGGTGGCCGTCATAACCAGCACATGAGGCGGACTGACATTCTTCACCCAAAGCCGCGCCCGTTGCGCCACTCCGAACCGATGCTGCTCATCAATGACAACCAGGCCCAAAGCCAAGAAATCCACCGTATCTTCCAACACGGCATGGGTGCCGACCAGAATCTGGACAGCTCCGCTCCGCACGCCTTCGAGTACTGCCTCGCGCCGCTTCCCTTTCACCGATCCCGTAAGCAGTTCCACCCGCACCGCCATATCTTTCAGGAAGTTCCGAAAAGTATGCAGGTGCTGTTCCGCCAGTATTTCCGTAGGTGCCATGATACAGGCCTGATAACCGTTGTCCAGTGCAATAAGCATGCTCATCAGCGCCACCAGCGTCTTTCCGCTGCCCACATCCCCCTGCAACAGGCGGTTCATCTGCCGTCCGCTACCCGTATCACGGCGAATCTCCCGGATTACCCGCTTTTGAGCACCGGTCAGACTGAAAGGAAGGTAATGCGTATAAAAGCGCATGAACGTGTCGCCCACACGGGAAAAGACCAGCCCCCGGCACTTCTGCTGCCGGTCGCGCATATAACGCAGGATATTCAGTTGTACATAAAAAAGCTCCTCAAACTTCAACCGGAATGTTGCCCGGCTAAGTTCTTCGGCCGTAGAAGGATAATGAATCTTACGCAGTGCCTCGTCCAGCGGCATCAGGTTCAGTTCGCGCACCAGACAGTCGGGCAGGGTCTCCTCCACCGGTTGTTCCAATCGTTTAAAAAGTGTTGAGGTGAAATGTTCCAGCAAACGGGAATTAAGACCATTCCGCTTCATCTTCTCGGTAGTATGATAATAGGGTTGCAGCCCCATAGTGGAGAGCGACAACTCGTCTGCAGGGTCTATATCGGGGTGCGGGATGTTGATACGACCGTTAAAAGCCGTCGGGCGCCCGAAAACGATATAATCCCGATGCAGTTTATAGTGTCCCGTCACATACTTGATACCTTGAAACCAAACTAAGTCCACTACGCCCCGGCCATCCGTAAAATGGGCCACCAGACGGAGTTTGCGTCCTTCTCCCTCCGTTTCAAAACTCAGTATTTGCCCTCTGATCTGCACGTAGGGCATATCGGCAGTCAGTTCGTGAATATAATACAGGCGGGTGCGGTCGATATGCTTGTACGGAAAGTAATACAGCAGATCGTTCAGCGTGTGAATATGCAACTCATCGCCGAGCCATTTGGCCCGTTGCGGTCCCACGCCCGGCAAGAATTTAATGTCGTTTGCGGTTATGTCGGCCATGAGCGGTTATTCCTTATACAACAATGCAGCAGCTATTTGCAGGTCAAAAGGGGTGGTAATCTTGATATTCTCGCGGTTTCCCTCCACCAGCGTCACGGAATGTCCGGCGGCTTCCACCACCGAAGCGTCGTCGGTAAAGGACGAGAGATAAGGCAACCGGTATGCTTCCTTGAGCACAGAAACGGTAAAGGTCTGAGGCGTCTGTACCAGGCAGTAAGCATCACGGTCCACCGTCCGGCCGGCCGGCATAGTCTCCGTCGCCGTCCGGCAACGCAACGTGTCCACCACCGGTATCACCGGTATGGCCGCTCCGCAGCGCGCGGCTTCTTCGTAACAGGTCCTTATCGTCTGCCGACTGACAAACGGGCGCACGCCGTCGTGCACCCCGACCACCCCATCGGCATCATCCGGCATAAGGGCCAGTCCGTTCCGCACCGAATGGAAACGTGTCTCGCCACCGTCGGCCACCTGACAGGATTCCCGAAAATCATACCGACGACAAAGTTCGGCCCAATAATCCTGCTGCGAAGAAGGAAGGACCAGGATAATCTGCATCCCGCTGTCGTAGGCCCTGAAAGCCTCTATGGTACGCATCAGCACCGGACGCCCCCCTACGGGCAAGAACTGCTTGGGGACTTCTCCTCCCATGCGCACTCCCTTGCCTCCGGCCACTATGATGACGTAATCCTGCCGCTTCATCGTTCCAGTTCGCTATACAGCATTCCTTCCCGCAAGGCTTTGGCTTTCTCGGGGAAGCCCATCTCTTCCACAATGGCATATCCGAAGGCAAACACAGCGGCCGGCCCTTTTCCCGTCAGGAACAGTCCGTCTTTCTCCACCAGCGCACCCGTATATTCGGCTCCTTCCAATTCGCCCTCAAAACCGGGATAGCAAGTCGCTTTCAAGCCTTTCAGCCATCCCATCCTGCCGAAAATCAGCGGAGCGGCACAGATGGCGGCCAACGGTTTTCCGGCCTCATAATGACGGCATAACGCCTCTTTCAGCATGGCACATCCGTCCAGATTATAGGTCCCGGGCAGTCCGCCGGGCAATACCAGCAGAGCGGCATTATCCAGATCGGCTTCCTCGATCAGCAGATCGGCCTGTATCTTCACCCCGTGCGAGCCGGCCACCGTCTTCTCTCCGGTGACAGACACAATCCGCACCGGCATCTCCGCACGACGCAATATATCCACCACGCCCAAGGCTTCTACCTCTTCCGTTCCTTCGGCCATAAACAAATAAATCGGGTTCATAGGCTGTTCTCTTTTATTTTATACAATCCAGATAACGTTTTATAGTGTCTTCCAAACCCAGATAGAGGGCGTCACAAATCAATGCATGACCGATGCTTACCTCATCGAGCCAGGGAATACGCTGTTTGAGGAAGGCCAGATTTTCCAGGCTCAAGTCATGACCGGCATTCAGTCCGAGACCGCATTTCCGGGCCGCCTCGGCGGCATTCACGAAAGGCGCCACCGCCCGTTCGGGATCCTGCCCGTAAGCCGAAGCATAAGGCTCCGTGTATAGTTCCACCCTATCGGCACCGGCCTTGGCGGCATATTCGATCAGTTCGGCATCCGTTCCGATAAAGACGGACGTACGGATGCCTCTCCGACGGAAAGCGGTTATGACCTCGGTCAGAAAAGCCTGATGCGTTTTCGTATCCCACCCCGCATTGGAAGTGATCTGCTCGGGCGTATCGGGCACCAGTGTCACCTGTGCCGGACAAACCTCCAACACCAAATCCACAAAACTCGGACACGGATACCCCTCGATATTAAACTCGGTATGCAGCAAAGGCTTGAGGTCGCGCACATCCTGATACCGGATATGGCGTTCGTCGGGACGCGGATGCACCGTGATACCTTGCGCACCGAAACGCTCACAGTCCCGTGCCACTTTCAGCACGTCGGGGTTGTTCCCGCCACGGGCATTTCTCAAAGTCGCCACCTTATTTATATTGACACTTAACTTTGTCATCTTCGTTATTATTTGGCTTCGTAACGGGCAAAGTTAGAAAAAATAACTAAATTTGCAGTCACTGCGACGGCCAAATGTCGTCCCATCTTACAAAATACATCAAAATAGAGCCCATGCGCCCACTCCGATTCGCCCTGTTCGGCAACATCTATCAAGCTAAAAAATCCGCTTCCGTACAGAAGCTGCTCAGTCGGCTTGCCGAGAAACATGCCGAATTGTTTATCGACGAAGCCTTCTTCAACTACCTCACCGGCGAACTTCGGTTCGATTACGAACCGGCGGGACTGATAACCGACAATGATTTCGACGCAGACATCGTCATCAGCATGGGAGGCGACGGCACATTCTTGGAAGCGGCCCGCCGCGTCGGCAGCAAGGGTATCCCCATATTGGGTGTGAATACCGGCAGACTGGGGTTTCTGGCCGACATCTCTCCCGATGAGATCGGATCGACCATCGATCATATCTATAACAACGAATTCCATACGGAACACCGGAGCGTCATTCAGGTGACCTGTGACGGCACCCCGCTCAAAGGTTATCCGTACGCGCTCAACGAAGTAGCCGTACTCAAGCGCGACAACTCCTCCATGATCTGCATCCGGGCGGAAGTGGACGGTGAATACCTCACCACCTATCAGGCGGACGGTCTGATCATCAACACCCCCACCGGTTCCACCGGCTATGCCCTGAGTGTAGGAGGCCCCATCATCGTGCCGCAATCCGGCACGTTCGGCATCACTCCGGTTGCCCCGCACAGCCTGAATATACGGCCCGTCACCCTATGCGACGACGTAGAGATCCGTCTGTCGGTAGAGAGCCGAAGTCATAATTTCCTGATCGCCATCGACGGACGCAGCGAATCGTGTCACGAAGGCAGTTGCCTGACGTTACGCAAAGCGCCTTACAGTATCCAAGTTCTCAAACGCCCCCGGCATTCCTTTTACAAGACATTACGGCAAAAGCTGATGTGGGGAACCGATCCACGCGAAGAAACATGCTAAAAAAACTCCATTCCTCCCCGAATAAATACAGTGTCCGCACGCTGCTGGTCTGGCTTTGGCAGACTTCCCAATCCCTGCGTCTGCAAGCCGGTCTGAATGCGCTGACCGGCTGCCTGGGGGTAGGACTGGACTTTGCTTTCATCTGGACCACCAAAATGGCTATCGACATCGCAACCAACCGGATCTCCGCCTCCCTGACAACGGCGGCGGCAGGACTTATCGCCATTATCACGGCCCAAATGGCATTGGGCCTGTTAAGCCGGTGGATCCGCGCTCTGTTGGGCGTGAAGGCACAGAACCGAATGCAACAACGCATCTTCACCCGCCTCCTCGGGAGCGAGTGGAACGGGCTGGAGCAACGACATAGCGGCGACATACTGAACCGATTGGAGCGCGACGTGACGGACGTGGTGAATACACTCACCGAAACCGCCCCTTCGGTATTGTCTGTAAGCCTCCGTCTCGTCGGTGCCTTCTTTTTCCTGTATTCCATGGACTCCCTGCTGGCGTGCCTTACGATACTTATCTTGCCGGCCTTCCTTCTGCTGAGCCGTTTATATGTCAAGAAAATGCGGGTACTGACGCGCGAAGTACGCAACACCGACAGCCGCATACAAAGCATCCTGCAAGAAAGCATCCAGCACCGTATGGTCATCAAAACACTGGAACGGGACGAGACCATGACCGGCCGGCTTGAAGATGTGCAGGCGCATCTGCGCCGCCGCATCAAAACGCGCACCCTGTTCTCCTCCTTCTCGTCGCTCATGCTCAACGCAGGCTTCGCCACCTGCTATCTGGTCACCTTCCTCTGGGGCGTGTCCCGCTTGCAGGAAGGCACCATTACCTACGGTATGATGATGGCTTTCATCCAGCTCGTCGGACAGATTCAAGGACCGTTCCGCGATCTCACGCGCTTTATTCCCGTACTGATCAACGCATGCACAGCCAGCGAACGCCTCATGGAATTGGAAGAAATTCCCGAAGAGAGCAAAGGAGAACCGATACGGTTCGACCATACGGCCGGCATACGTATAGACAACATAAGCTATGCCTACGACAAAAACAGGCGGTGGGTATTAAAAGATTTTTCCTATCATTTTCCGCCGGGCAGCAGTACGGCGATATTGGGAGAGACCGGCGCAGGCAAGACCACCCTCATACGCCTGATTCTTGCATTGATGAAACCAGATGCGGGAAGCATCACTTTTTATGACGGGACCCGGGAAGCCACAGGAAGCCCGCAGACGCGGTGCAACCTGGTTTATGTGCCTCAGGGGAACACGCTCTTCAGCGGCACCATACGCGACAACCTGCTCATGGGAAATCCCGAAGCCGACGAGAACGACATGCGACAGGCCTTACGGCAAGCCTGTGCCGACTTTGTGCTTTCGCTGCCCGAGGGACTGGACACTCGCTGCGGCGAAATGGGGAACGGACTGAGCGAGGGACAGGCGCAACGTATTGCCATCGCCCGGGCTCTTCTGCGGCGCGGAAGCATCCTGTTGCTGGACGAGGCGACGTCGGCTCTTGACCTGGAAACGGAACAGCAATTGCTAAAGAACCTGACACAAAACCAGCTAAAAAACAAAACCTTGCTTTTCATCACGCACCGCCGGGCCGTGGTGGAATACTGTTCGCAAGTACTGCACCTGAAAAAACAACGAGCATAAAAAATCATTTTTTTCCGGGTATTTTTCTTGCATTTCCTACCTCAAACTTTTACATTTGCAGCCAGACAGGTGTCTGAAAGGCCGTACGGCCTCTCGGATGAAAAGGGAATCGGGTGAAAATCCCGGACAGTCCCGCTGCTGTAAGTTCCATCCGACGCATCAAACGGAGCTCTTGCCACTGGCCGTCCAAGCCGGGAAGGCGTTTGATGCGGGAACAAGTCAGAAAACCTGCCTGTCGTACAAGGAGCCTCGTCTCGTGGGTTAGACAAGAGGTACACCTAACTGAAAAATAACATCGAACTGAAAGAATTGTTTTCCGGGCCGAAGCGATTCGCCCCGTGTGCCTGCGGTTGCTTGTCAACCGTCATCTATCTGCCATACAAACAGGCACACAGACAAGTTCCGGCCCGAAGTATATCCGGGCCACTGATATACTCAAAAAAATCCGGTCTGTGAAGATCGGATTTTTTATCACTGCCCCGGACGGCCCTGTCTTTTTCCGGCAACCGTTTTTATCGCTTAAAAGCCATCGGACGCCGGTTTCCACAACACGGTGCGCCCCTCGTGCAGAGACGCCTGTACATCTATCAAACGCTGGTTGCGGCTTCCTCGGAAAAGCAGATCCACCGTACGTTCGGCCTGCACAAACGGGCCGTCCACCAGCACATCCACCCAACGGAGCAAACCCACCGGACCGGGCTGTCTCAACAAAGTTTCGAAGACCGCACCCGTATAGCACCATATGTTCTTACCTGTCTGTTCCTTCACCGCGCGGGCCAGTTCGGCAAAGCCTTCGGCCTGATACATCGGATCACCGCCGGTAAAGGTGACGTCGGCAAATTCGTCGGCACGTATCACCTCCATAATCTCCTCCACCGCCATCGGATGCCCGTTCGCGACGTCCCACGAAGAAGGATTCTGGCAACCGGGACAAGCATGCGCACAACCGGCGGCATATACCGCCGTGCGAAAGCCCGGTCCGTCTACCGTAGTATCCTCCACGATGCGCAGTACCGAAATCACGCCTCGCCCTCCCGGTCGCCGGTATGTATCACCCGGTCGTTCAGTTCCGCCAGTTTGGCGCTGTTCCAACGGTCGGTCGTACCCACCAGATACCCGGTAATCCGTTGCAGACGGTCGATATGCGTACTTCCGCAGCGCGGACAAGCCTCCAACGTCGCCTCGGCATTCTCATAACCGCATTTCATACACCGGTTACGGTTGTGGTTGACGGAACCGTACCCCATATCGTACTTGTCCATCATATCCACCACACGCATAATCACTTCGGGATTGTGGGTGGCGTCGCCATCGATCTCTACATAAAATATATGCCCTCCGCGCGTCAGGTCATGATACGGGGCTTCCACTTCGGCTTTGTGGCGCGCGCTACAAGGGTAATACACCGGTATGTGGTTGGAATTGGTGTAGTAATCGCGGTCGGTAATGCCTTTCAACCGACCGAACTTCTTGCGGTCGCCACGCGTGAAACGGCCCGAAAGGCCCTCGGCCGGTGTAGCCAGCACGCTGTAGTTGTGCTGATAAAGTTCGGAAAAATCGTTGGCCCGGTCACGCATGTACGTCACAATCCGCAGGCCCAGCTTCTGCGCCTCTTCATCCTCGCCGTGATGCTTGCCCGTCAGGGCCACCAAGCACTCGGCCAGCCCGATAAATCCGATCCCGAGCGTACCCTGGTTGATCACCGACGCTATCGTATCACCGTCTTTCAGTTTCTCGCTGCCCAGCCACAACGAACTCATCACCAGCGGAAACTGTTTGGCAAAGGCCGTCTTCTGGAACTCCAACCGTTCGTGCAACTGCCGGGCCGTCACCTCCAGCATATAGTCCAGTTTGGCAAAGAATGCCGCTATCCGCTCGTCGGCATCGGCAATGTCCATACATTCTATGGCCAGCCGTACGATATTGATGGTAGAGAAAGAGATGTTGCCCCGTCCTACGGATGTCTTCGGCCCGAACCGGTTTTCAAACACACGGGTACGGCATCCCATAGTAGCCGTCTCCCACAGATAGCGCTGCGGGTCGTCCGGCCGCCAGTTCTCATTGTGATTGAAAGGGGCATCCAGATTGATGAAGTTCGGGAAAAAGCGCCGCGCCGTCACCTTGCAGGCATAACGATACAAGTCGTAATTGCGGTCGGAGGGCAGATAACTTACCCCCCGTTTCTTTTTCCATATCTGAATAGGAAAAATGGCCGTTTCGCCGTTGCCCACTCCTTCATACGTACTGCGCAACACTTCGCGTATGATACAGCGACCTTCGGCCGAGGTGTCCGTTCCGTAATTGATAGAGCTGAATACCACCTGGTTGCCGCCGCGCGAATGGATGGTATTCATGTTATGAATAAAGGCTTCCATCGACTGATGCACCCGGGCCACGGTCTTGTTCACAGCATGTTGCAGGACGCGGTCCTCGCCTTCCAGTCCGTCCAACGGACGGGTCACGAAATCGTCTATCTGCCGGTGATAAAGCCCCGAAAAGTCTGCCCCGTACAGTTCTTCCAGAATCTTCACCTCCTCGATGAAACTGGTACGCACATAAGGAGCCAGATAGAAATCGAAAGCCGGAATGGCCTGGCCGCCATGCATCTCGTTCTGCGCCGTCTCCAGGGAGATACATCCCAGTATGCTGGCCGTTTCGATACGCTTGGCCGGACGCGATTCGCCGTGACCGGCCGAAAAACCGTATTGCAGGATGCGGTCCAAGGGGTGCTGCACGCAAGTCAGGCTCTTGGTCGGATAATAATCTTTGTCGTGGATATGCAGGTAATTGTTCTGCACCGCCTCTTTCACCTCCTCGCTCAGCAAATAATCGTCCACGAAAGGCTTGGTAGTCTCGCTGGCGAACTTCATCATCATGCCCGCCGGCGTGTCGGCATTCATATTGGCATTCTCACGCGTGACGTCGTTCGACTTGATATTGATGATTTCCAAAAACATATCGCGCGTTTTAGCCTTACGGGCAATGCTGCGCTGGTTACGGTAAGCGATGTATTTCTGCGCCACATCCTTACGGCGGCTTTTCATCAGTTCCATCTCTACGGCATCCTGAATTTCCTCTACCGTCATCTGCGACTTTCCCCGCACGGAGATATGATCGGTTATCTGATGGATCAGCTCCATGTTCTCGCCCTGTTCCGTGTGCATCATCGCCCGGCGGATGGCTGCCGCTATTTTCTGTTCGTTAAACCCGACGATACGTCCGTCTCTTTTTACAACTGTCTGAATCATTTTCGGTAAAGTTTTTCATTCGTTATTCCGGGTTCTCCGGCCAAAAACCGAATCGCACACCCCCGTGCGCCATCCGGCGGACGCCACTCCGCCCCGACCGCCTCTCCTGCGGCCTTGCATTCCCACCAAAGAACCACTTAAAAAAATTATTCGCTTATCCCATTCCACGGGGTATCACGACGGCAACACAGGCAGGTCTTCTGACTGACTCACGCTCCTGCATCCTTCCCGATTTCGGTTTCCGAAACCAGTGGATCGAAGAAAAAATATCAGGAACGTTAAAGAGCTTCACAGCAGCGGGTCTGTCCGGGATTCGCACCCGGTTCCCTTTTCACGCCACCTGCCGAAAAGCAGGTCGCGCACCTGTGTCTCGCAAAAGTAGAGATTTTTGCGGGAACGGACAAGGATTCCATCCGCTATTTTTTGGTTATTTTGTTACCATCACATAAGGAACTACATACCAACAACTTATACAAATTAAAATGTGGTGAGCACCCCGATAAACGGTGATGCTCGCCGCATTAAAAAATGGTGCTCGCCACGTTGCAACGTGGC
>ERZ778503.871-NODE-871-length-23846-cov-5.493926_pt1 | contig 23846 bp, 18 predicted proteins | sample MGYA00510047_ERZ778503 | MGnify/ENA primary metagenome ERZ778503 (study PRJEB29527, sample SAMN07138965) | mouse gut metagenome | material: feces | host: mouse | place: China:Nanjing | collected 2016-01-25 ... | reverse complement strand
TGCGGAAGATGGGACTTGAACCCACACGTTGTAACCAACACAAGATCCTTAGTCTTGCCTGTCTGCCAATTCCAGCACTTCCGCATCTGACCGCGATGTCTCTCACCGCGCAAAATTGATAATATCATTTATATACGAAAAAGTCAACCTATATTTCTAAAAAATGTAAGTTTTTATTATTTCCTAACTATCTTCAACTACGATTTTTATACGCAGCACTGATTACACAAATCAGGCAAAAAGGTGTAATAGCCTTGACAATACAATAGACCTTACACCTAAAATGCCCTATACACAAATAACACTATGCTATCTTATTTCGAATCTCCGTGATTTCATGCTTAATCTTATCCACTTCGCCTACAAGGTAATTTACCTTAACTTCATATGCAAGATTTTTATCAACCGCCGGAATTGCCTCGTTAAGCTTATTTGTCAACTCTATAAAGTTTTCTGCCATTATCTGAACATTACGGTCGGTTATATTTTCCAGATGCAGTTCAATATTGGTTGTGCGCCGTTTCATATCCTGCATTTCACTCTTCAGGTCTTGTATATCGCCTTTCATACCCTGTGATTCCTTTTTCATGCATTGTATCTCAGCCAAAATCAAATCCATTTTTTCACTATTTGTCATACCATTTCCTCCTTTGACGCAATATTGATTAACTGTTAATAGTATAACACATTTAAAGTGTAAAGTCTATTGAATTGTCAAAGTGCTTACTTTTTTTATGGGAATCTTTGTGAATAGAAAGAATGTTAGACAAAAACGGCCTGCTTTCGCAAGCCGTTTTCTATGCGGAAGAAGGGACTTGAACCCTCACGTACGTACATACACATGAACCTGAATCATGCCTGTCTGCCAATTCCAGCACTTCCGCAAGCAAGGTTTATTGTACCGCCTTTTCCGATATCTGTCAAGCCCTATTTTATAAATCCAAATGATTTCTGCATTTGTCAATTATTTGCACACAATTAAAATGTGCTTTCAAAAAACTGCAGTAATGTTTCCATATATGGCTGCAAAACTGCGTTTTGTGCCCTGTACAACTCATGCTTTGATGCAGGGTATGTGCACAAGCTGCCGTTTTGTATTCTTTTGATAAATTTTTTCTGAGAGGAGGCCCTTACCTGTTTGTCTTTTCCGGCCTGACACAACAACACGGGTATCTCCACGAGCCTTGCATTTTTTCTGCATACTGCGCGATATCCTGCTCGTATGGCTGTACTTCCCCACGCATAGCTTGCCGCGCTTGTCTGATAACATGCATTCTGCAGGCGTTTCTTATGGTAATAGGCATAACGTGCCTCGGAATCCGTACAACTCCTTGCAAAAGGCACTTGGGGACGAAATGCGTGGTGTGTAAACAGCCGCTTTTTTCCCCTGCCCAAAAGCTTTGCCGCGTCACAGACAGCCTTCGCCGCCGGCAACGGACAAGGTCCTGTGTGAATAGCAAGCATTGGTGCATTTAATACTGCTTTTTCAAAATCTGCCGGATATTGCTCCAGATACCTTGCGCCAACGCAGCCGCCCATGGAATGCGCATATAGATAAAGCCGCCCTCCGGCAGAAAACGGTTTTACTACTTTTTCCATAAAAACATGCAAATCTTTCACATACTCTTCAAAATCTTCCACATGTACTACATTGGCATCCGTCCCCTCCCGAAAAGATTTGCCATGCCCTCTCTGATCCCACACAGCCACCTGAAACCCTGCGCTGTAAAAATAATGGATAAACTCCCAGTATTTCTCTGATGATTCGCAAAAGCCATGGCATATCACAATCGTAGCGGACGCTTCCTTTCTCGGATACAGCTCATAATACAGCGCTCCGCCACTGACAAAAAATTTTCCCTCCTGCCTGATAGCTGCCATCCGTGTTTCCACTTCCCGCATCTGCTGTTCATACTGCTCTTCCAAAAGACAGCGAAAAGCTGCCTGCCCTTCTTTTTCTTCTACCGCACTATCTCCTGTTTCTGCCATACTCTTTGCCGCCTCATCCGATATCCTTTATTTATCCGCCTTTTTGGGCACTTCCTGTGCCTCCATCAAATAGAGTCTGGAACCAAAATCCTGAAAATACCGTACTTCATTATTATAGCCTGTGCCGCTAAATGCCTGTTTCAACCGCACTCCACCATACATCAGCGTATCCCCGCAAGCATAAAAATCTTCCTTTTCCCCCTCCATTTTTACAAATCTGGCAATCAGATTATGCGCAATAGAATCTTGCTTAATATGAATGGGTGCCGCCGTATTAACCAAATCCCCAAATCCCTTTACATTATACCACAATTTTCTGTTATAAAAATGATATTTTACATCCGGAATAAGTCCTTTGGGCATATATGACTGAAACGGTGTGTTGGGATGCACCAGCTTTTGCAGCAAAATTCCTACTGCCCTATTTCCGTCCGGCGACACACAGGTCCACTCCATATAGTTTCCTTCCTCACCAGCCAGAACACTTCCTCCTTTGTCCGTACCCGCAAAGCTTCTGCCCCTGTAAAAAATACCTTTTTGCAGCACCTCGCGCCATTTTTTGTAAAAGGCTATTTGTTCTTTTACCGCACGCAGCTCTTCTTTTTTCATATCGCAGAAATTGCACTCATAGCCAAAGCTGCCAAAACACGCCACGTTGAATCTGGTTTCCAACGGCGTCATCCGCAGCGTCTGGTGATTGGGACAGCCGGATACATGGGCGCTGACCACGGACAAAGGATATCCATAGCTGTATCCATTCTGAATCTCAGCCCTGCAAAGCGCATCGGTATCGTCACTTGCCCAAATCTGCGGAAAATAACAGAGAATCCCCAAATCAAACCGATTTCCCCCTGCGGCACAGCCTTCAAATAAAATATGCGGAAAACGCTCTGTCAGCTCTTTCATACAGCGGTACAGCCCCAGCACATAGCGGTGCGCCACTTCTCCCTGCTGCCCGGCAGGAAGCGCCGCAGAAAAATAGTCCGTAAAGGTTCTGTTCATATCCCATTTTACATAAGAAATATCCCCTGCCGAAAAGACGCCGCTCATAGCTTCTATCACATAATCCTGTACCTCTTTTCTGGTCAAATCCAGAATACGCTGATTTCTTCCTTCTGCATGAGGCCTGTTCGGAATCTGCAGCACCCAGTCCGGATGTGCCTTGTAAAGCCTGCTGTTTACACTAACCATCTCCGGCTCCACCCAGATACCAAACAAAAGCCCCATTTCTTTTATCTTTCTGCTTATGCCGGAAATTCCTGACGGAAGTTTCTTTGCATTGACCTCCCAGTCACCTAGCGAAGAAGTGTCGTCATTCCGTTCTCCAAACCACCCGTCATCCATCACAAACAGCTCCACTCCTGCTTCCTTTCCCGCTTTTGCCAGTTTTAACAGCCTGTGTTCGTCAATATCAAAATATGCCGCCTCCCAACTATTCAGCAAAACAGGTCTTACCTTATCTTTCCATACGCCCCGCACAATATGCTCCCGCACAAACCTGTGCATCTGCCTGCTCATACCATTGTATCCCTCTGCCGAATATGTCATGACTGCCTCCGGCGCTTCAAAAACCTCCTCCGGATGCAAAATATGGCAAAATGACTGTGGATTGATTCCTACAGACAGCCTTGTCTTTTGAAAGCTGCTCACCTCACAACACTCATAATGATTACCGCTATAAATCAGATTCAAACCAAAGCACCCGCCGGAATCCTCCGTTGTATGTTCTTCCGAAAGCATTACAAAAGGATTTGCCCTGCTTGAGGAAGTTCCCGTGTAAGAAGAATTAACATGTCTTCCCGCACAGAGCTTCACATCATTTTTCTGCATTTCCCTTGCCCAGCCCCCGTTAAAGGTGGTAAACACAAAGCCTGCCGTATCAAAGTCAAGCTGTGCGCTCAAAAGACGCAGCAGCTTTATCCTTTCTCCGCTTTTATTGATAAGCCTCGCACTCCTGCAGATAACATCGCAGTCCGTATACACATAATAATAAAGCTCCAACACAATCCCATACCCGCCGTCCCGCAAGGTCACACAAAGCTGTTCTGCCTCCCCCTCGCTTCCATAAGAACCCGGCAGGGTATCAAAATTTCCTTTTCCCTTTGTCACTTCTGCCTTTTCAAACAAAAAATCGGAAGTACTGCTGCCGTCTGCATGAATTATCTCCACAAAAGGCTCCCTGATATCGCCTTTTCCGTAAGAAGACATTTCCAGCCGGATATTCTCCAATGAAAATTGCGTGTTTTCCCTGTTATACAGATTGGTATTTCCCGGGGCAAACGTATGCTTTTCCATAAGCGCTTCCAGCCCCTCGCCCCTCGGCAGCGTTATCCGCCTGCCATAATAAAGATGTTCCAGATGTCCCGTGGGAAGAACCTGAAAACAATATGTGGTATGCGCTGTGTGCAGCATAAACTGCCTGTCAAATCTCTCAATCATGGCAACCCTTTCTTCATATTGACGCTATCTTTTAATCTGCTCCGTGATTTCCGCTATTTTTTCCTCTGTCAGAATGTACTTCTTATGAAACAAAAATACCGCTATCAAAAGTCCGATAATGGGAACCACCGTCATGGTAAGCCTGAGCCCGACAACCGATGAGCCTGCTGCAGCCTGCACTGCATTTGTGTCTGTGGTATCGTTACTTAAGTTGCAGACGGCAAGGCAGATAGACGCAATCAGCGCCGCCACACCGGAAGCAAGCTTTACCACAAAGGTCTGCATGGAAAAGATAACGCTCTCGTCCCTCCTCTTATTCTTCAGCTCACCGTAATCCACCGTATTGGCAAGGAATACCGTTGTCAGCACAGTCAGCATACCGTTTGCCGCAAAAATAAAGAATCCCGGAATCAGCAGAAGGTAAATACCGGACATATTGGTGAATGCCAGAATTAACAGCACGATATAGCCTGTAATCGCCATGGCAAAGCTGACATAAAAGACCCGTATGGCACTTAACAGTTTCCGCAGCAGCGGGAAAAAGAGCATCATGGATAAAATCTGAATCGCACCGCCAAAGGTGTTAAAAAGCGTATAGGCGCTGCGCCAAGACTCGCCCCCAAAATCATATTTAAAGAAATAAATAACAAGATTTGAAGTAATATAAACGGAGCAGTTTACCAGCACAATAGTGAGCACCACGGTCATCGCCTGGTCATTCTGTAAAAGAGCCTTAAACATCTGTCCCACGGAAGGCGAATCCACATCTACCGTCGACTTTTCTTTGATGGTAATGCAGGCGATGGTAGTGAACACAACAAAGAGTACGGCAATTATCAGGGCAAACAGTTTAAAGCCTGTGCGCTCATTTCCCTGTCCCAGCCATGCCACACTCGCCATGGTAATTATGGTAATCAAAGCGGAGCCGACTCCTGCACAGGAACGTGCCAGCGTCGACAGCCCTTCTCTTTCCTTGCCGCCCTCTGTAAACGCCGGAATCATGGACCAGAACGGAATATCCATCATCGTATACGTAACTCCCCAGAGGATATAAGTTGCCGCCGCATAAGCAACCAGCCCGCTGCCGTTTAACGCAGGCGGCGCTGCAAACATGAAATACAGGATAATTGCATTTAAAACCGTGCCTGCCAAAAGCCACGGCCTGAATTTTCCAAAACGAGTTCTGGTTTTTGCCACAATTACACCCATAATCGGGTCATTAAACGCGTCGAACACTCTCGCCGCCATCAGAATCACACCCATGGCGATTGCGCTCACGCCCAAAATATCCTGATAGTAATACAAAATATAGCTGGCAGAAAGCATATAAACCATATCCTTCCCCACTGCGCCAAGCCCGTAAGAGATTTTTTCCTTTAATGACAATTTCATCTTCGTACCTTCCTTTCCTGTATCGGTGTGTCGCACACCTATTGTTTTATATACCCGCACTTTCCGGCTTAATTTCCATTTCTTCGCGCAAAGGCAAGCTCCACTACCTTGTAAGCGCCGTCATAAATACCTGCTTCCTTGTTCTTCACAATGGCTTTGCACATATCCCTAAACATACCCTGCTCTTTCATAAACAGCTCCACCATCTGCAGTGTATGCGGAATATCGCGGCATTCCAGCGTTCCGTCTCCGATTTCCGCCGAGTGGACAGCGCCCCACTGCTCATGCCCTCCCACTCTCTTGATAAACAGCTTTGGCACCGGATAAAATGCCAGCTCGCTCGGCTTCGTCACCAGTATGTCACAGCTTCGCATCAAAAGATTCGTACAATAAACCGCCTCAAAAATATTTTCATGATAAAAGCCGTGGATTCCTTCCACCCTGCCGGTCAGCGCCTCCTCTGCGAACTGCCTTGCCGCCGCCCAGTCGTTAAAGTGTTCCTCCGCAAGCGCCTGCATCTGCGGAATTTCTAAAAGCAGCTCCCGCCATACGTTCTGATAATCTCCTACATTTACATAGAGCGCCGCTTTCTTTTCCCGTATTGCGGGAAGCAAGTGTTTGATAATAGCGGCAAAAATTTCCTTCTGGGCGCCGGCGCCTCCGATGGTAAGCAAAAACCGCAGAGGCTCGCCCTTCTCTTTTCTCCTTACTCTCGCCTCGCAGTCCGCCTCAATATTGGCAGCCAGCTCATGGTCAATATAATGCCCCGTGTACACCAAATCCTTCTCCGGCATGGGCTTTAAAACGTCTTTTCCCTGCATTCCATTTAAGATGCGATACCCCTGATAGGCATATTTTGTCTGCACCGTATGAAGACTTCCCTCCGCTAAATGCAGCGCCATGGGCCAGTTGTCGGGAATGGCGTTCACTACATATTTCATGCCGCCGTGGAGCGCCGCCTGCGCCGGCCAGACATGGGTTGCCACCACCGGAATTTCCTTGGGCACACCGGCATACACCGCCGCCATCAGCTCCGCATTCTTTTGGTCGGAGGCATTGTAGGAAAGCTTTCTGAAGCCTTCATAATTCATAGGCTCCCACACCAGTTTATTAAAAAGACGGCTTTTTCCGGAAAGTCGGGAACCTAAAGAATACAATTCATTCTGCGCGCTGATTACCTTGGTACAAGTAGTCTGTTTATAAGAATTTAAGTCCATCCAATAGGGCGTATAACCCATGGACTTGGCTGCAGAAGCGATTGCCATGGAAATTCTGTAATGTCCAAATCCCATACGGATATTGCCCACAATAATCCCTTTTTCCCTGTCAAACTCCATTCCGCTCCCTGCCTTTTGCTCCCCATTAGGAAGCAGCACGTCTACCACACCAAGCAAATCCCCGATATGATGATTCTTCCGTAAAGACACGGCATACTTTACCCCCGTATCATCCCCAAATTTTTTTATGTACTTTCTTTTTGACTTCACCGCCTTACGATACGCCCTGTCCGTCATCGGATTTCCAAAAATAATCTTCGACCTATCCATCACTTCCTACTCCTTTCCTTCTCTTTCTTCATTTTGGATAATTGCCAAACCCTTATTTGCCGTTTTCAACTTGTGCAGCTTGCACGGAAAACGCTATCCTGATTTCGTCTGCCTGCGCGTTTGTGAGCACGAGAGCCGCCTCTCCCGAGACTCCTATCGTCTTGACATAGGTACCTGCCATGCCGCCCTTTAATGAAATGATTTTTCCGCCAATCAGCTCTATGGGACCTTCCGTATGCAGAACCACCGGTTCCGAAAAAAAACTCAGCAGATTGCCGTTCCCATCCATCGCCCGTATCCGCACCGCCGCCACATCATAGGTATACTCCTCCAAAAGCGCCTGATGGTCTGCCTGCGCCCACAGCTTCACTTCCTTAGGCGGCTCTTTCACCATGGTTTTCACTACCTTCCCGTCCTTTATAGCTTCAAACCGGTATACCGTAGAGGCGCCTCCCCAATCACCGATATATTTGTTGTAAAGCTCCACTGCCTGCGTCGGCTTCATGTGATAAATTGTAAGCATCTTCACCGCCGTCAGATAAACGGATTTTGGCAGGTTGGAAAGCCCGTACCTCGCCGTAAGATTTAACGCCTCCTTGATTCCCTTTGCCTGCGCCGGCTTAAAATTTTCATTCTGTTCTATGGCATCCCCGATAAAATCATCCAGCAAAATCGGTCCGTGCTTTAGTCCCTTATAAGGGGAATCCACGCTTCGATATTCCTTAATAAAGTTCTCATTTTTATACATCCTTACACTGTCGGCATTCGTCAACAGCCAGATATTTCCCCTGTTACAGCCGGGATGCTCTCCTATATCCATGGAAGAAGTCAGCGCAAGCACCGGCTCCTTTTCCTGCTGGCTGGCATAAATATCCGCCGCCAGTTTTGGATTTCGGAACATATCCATAACGCCGTGATAACAGATTCTGTCCCCGCTTCCAAAGTCCCTGTGGGTGTTGTAATCCGCCATGCACCAGCCAAAGCATCCCGCGATATCCGGCTCAAGCGCCACCTGATTTAACACATTTGCATGGCGAATGGCATGTTCCGCCCTGTGCTCCTCCCAGTCAAAGGACTTCGTCGGATACATATGCCCATTGAATTCGCTGATTAAATATGGCTTTTCCATATCGGAAGTAACCGCCTTTTTGCTTTCACAGCCCTTATGCTTCCCGTCATGGGAAAAATCGTTGTAGGTGTAGACGTCCTCTAAAAGAGAGCTTCTCTTATGTGCCCTGACGCCGCCGGTCTGTCTCGTAGGGTCCAGCCGATGCGCCGCCTCATTTGTCCTTTTGTAAAAAGCATCGTCGTCTCTTGATTCGTTGATACGCACGCCCCACAAAATGATGGAAGTATGATTTCTGTACTGCTTTACCATGTCCTCCACATTGCGCACTGCCTGATTTTTCCACGCCTGATTTCCGATATGCTGCCAGCCCGGAATCTCCGTAAACACCAAAAGACCCAATTCGTCGCAGCAATCCAGAAAATCATGGGACTGGGGGTAATGGGAAGTTCTGACCGCATTCAGTCCCAGCTCCTTTTTCAGAATATTGGCATCCATCCTTTGCATGGATTTCGGCATGGCATATCCCACATAAGGATAACTCTGATGCCGGTTCAGCCCCAGAAGTTTTACTCTCTTCCCATTCAGGTAAAAGCCGTTTCGCAAAAATACCGCTCTCCGAAAACCAAATGGAATCACCGTTTCATCTACTACCGCTTCCCCCAAAAGAAGCTGCGTCTTTATTTCATACAAAATCGGATTGTCAATATCCCAAAGCGTCACGCCGTCTACTGCAAAACATAGCTGCGCCGCGCACGCGTTCCTTACCTTCTGTTCCCCCAAAAGTCTATATGCTTCTTCTCCTCTTTTTCTGATGTACTGACGCAGGGACACCGCTCCGCTGCCTGCAAGTGTTACCTGCGCATAAAGCCTTGCCCTATTTCCCGCCTCCCTCTGTCTAAGGGAAATCTCGGACCACAAAAACACATCCTCCAGATGATTTACATTTTTCACCTCCAGATATACGCTGCGGTAGAGCCCACCGTAGGTCATATAGTCCACCACATGTCCAAAGGGCGGAATATTCCCCTTCTCTCCGGTGTCCAGCCTGACAGCCAGCACATTGTATTCCCCATATCTTACCTGGCTGCTGATATCCATGGTAAACGCCGTATAACCACAGTGATGCTCTCCTGCCTTTTCTCCGTTTACAAACACCTCGCTCTCATGGGCAGCGCCCTCCAGCGTAAGAAGCAGCACCTTTCCCCGCCACTTTTCCGGAATGAAAAGCACCTTACGGTAACCGCATACCATCTGGTATATATGCTCGTCAAAATAATGAAAAGGCAGCTCCCTGCAAGTATGCGGAAGCCTTACCTCCTGCATTTCCCCGTCCGCATAGCAAAGCTTTGTCATCTCCTCGTCAAACTGCTCCGCAAATCTCCATCCATTGTTTATATAAATTCGTTCTGCCATCATTTTCTCCATATCATGTTATTTTTTGTTTTTTGTAATAGAAAGAAGCCTCTGCATCTGCTCCTTGATATCCCGCAATGCCTTCATATTGCGGCTCTCCGCCTCCATGGTTTCTCCTGAACGCGCCGTTACCTCCTCTGAAATGGCTGAAATGGTCTGAATAGAATCCACAATTACTTTGTTGGCATTCTTCAGCTCCTCCACGCTCCCGTAAAGCTTGTTTATACTGTCGCTTATTTCTCCCGAGCTCTCCTGTATCACGGCAAAGCTCTCCACCGTCCGCTCCGTAGATGCCTTGCTGTCATGGATTCCCCCTATCATGTTGTATACCACCTGCACGACCTCCCTGATTGCGGTAGTGACATTGCCGATAAGTCCGGTGATATTGGCAGTTGCCTCCTGTGTCTTTACTGCCATGCCGGAAACCTCCGTTGCAACCACCGAGAAACCCTTGCCGGCTTCTCCTGCCCGCGCTGCTTCTATACTGGCATTTAGCGCCAGAAGACTTGTGCGTGAGGCAATGCCCCCAATCAATCCTGCAATAGATTGCATCTCCTCCATATACGCCTCAAGACTCTGCAGCTTATATGTAACTTCCTCCCCGTTATGTACCGAGACTTGTGCGCCTTTGGCAAGAACCTCCACATTTCTGCTGCCCTCTGCAATCGCCTGCGTGGTCTGTTTCATATTGTCCGTTATTTTTTCCGCTACCAAACCAACGCGCTCCACCTTCTCCTGTATCTCCTCCGTCTGGTGAAGCTGCTGTTCTACTGCATCTGCCGTATCCGCCGCTCCGTGTGACACCTCGTCCATTGCCTGTTCCGTAACCTCTGATATAGAAAGCAGATGGTCCAGCCCTGTGTCAATTTCTGCAATACCCGCCTTCATCTGTTCTGAAATCAGGGAAATATCCGCAAGCAGCTTCTCCGTTTCCTTCTGCGCTTCTTCTATATGTCCTATCTGCTGCGCATTGTTCTGTTCCAGCATCCGTGCCGCCAGAAAAGAATTCACCGCCACCATAACAATAGCAGCAAGCTGCAGAATCCCCATATTTACCGAGGTAAATCCAAATCCGCTCGTATAAAAACCGCCAATCACCACAAGCAGATTCAAGATAATAACGCCTGCATTTACCATAACAATGTATTTCTGGTCATTGAACATAACGACCATCAGAATCATCGGAATCACAAACACAAATACCATCTGGTTATGAGCCGTCAATATGGCATAGGTGTAAAAAAGGGCATATCCGATGCCCAGCAGATGCTTTATCGCCATCGTATCCCTGTTTTTACAAAACGCAGCTATCTCCGCAGCGACAGGCGCTATGCCGATTGCCAGCATAATAAAAGCCCTTGTAAACGCCTCGCCCTGCTGCCAGATTTCCACAAAAGTAAACGCTGTAAGCAGTATGACATTGCTGGAATGGGCGATAACGGCGACCAAATTTGTTTTTTTCATGTGTAAATGCTTTTCCATAAGCTCCTCCCTCTTATGCATTCGTTGTCTGTGGTTTAGACCGGTTTCTAAACAGTCTTGATACCGTCCACCAAAATAGTTACCACTTCATCAAGCGCCTGCTGATAGGAAATCTCGTGCTGAATCAGGATATCTCTCTGGAAAAACTGCTCCAACGCCGCCTCCAGCATCAGCTTTAAAATCGGAATCTGAATGGGGCGAACCACACCTTCCGCAATTCCTCTCTCTATCAATGCAATGGTAGCCTCCCATCCCGTTTCCAGCCGCCGCTCCACCTGTCTGTAAATGACCGGATATTTATCCTTTAACAGATAAAGCTGCCTAAAATCTACTTCTTTATATCCCTCCGGCATAACGCCCAGAATCATCCTGATTTTTTCAAGTGTAGTCAAAGCCCTGTTCTCCAATACCTGCCGTTCGCTTTCCTTAATACAGTCAAACAGGTAATCTACCATAGCAAGAAATAATTCTTCTTTGTCATGAAACACGGTATATATTGTTTTCTTACTCATCTGCAGAATTCTTGCCACATCATCCATGGTAAACTTCAGCCCTTTTTGATTAAACGCCTGCAATGTTCCTTCTAATATCTCTTCTCTCTGTCCCATATATCCTCCATTTTCCGCCAAGGGAAACTTGTTTTTTATTTTCAGTTTCCTACATTGTATCATTGTTCTATTTTTTATACAAGAAACTATTTTAACAAAAATAGTTTCCGCTTTTTATCTATTTCTAACAAAGTTCATGTTTCAAACAGCAAAGCATCTATACAAAAGAACCTAACCGCTGTATACTTTTTTCAGGGAGTAATCATAAGGAGGACAAACTATGGCTCTTCTTAAAAATACCAAGAGCAGCAAAACCTTAAATGAAAAACAATGGAAGGAATGGAACAAGACTATCTTTTCGCTGTTTTGGAAAATATGGCTGCTTACTTTCTTTATAGAATTGCTTTTATTTCTTTTTTTCCGTCCTACTCCTGCGTGCAGCAAAGCTTATTATTTCTATCTGTTTATTGCAACGCCCAGCGGACTTGAGCTCTTGGTGCTCGTCAGCTTTGAACTGCTATTTACGCGGCTTTTCCAATCACACAGCCGGCGGGTGGTTTCCATTTACACCATTTTCCTTATCAGTTCATTTGCAGGGATTACCGTATGTGTACATACCAGTGTAGGTATGCTTCCCGCTATGCTGCTTCTACCCATGATGCTGACGCCGCTTTACAGGGATCACCTGATGACACTGCTGCAGGCTGTCCTTGTCATCCTTTTGTATATCGCAAATTATTTTTACTTTACACCGAACACACCCTATATGCTGCCGCAGACACCCTTCAGCCCTTTTGTGGAAATTTGTATCTTCATTGGCAGTACGATTGTCACCTGCGTTATTCTGGAAAAGGTCAATCAGGATATTGTCATAAACGAGGAACGCTCCAGACGGGACTCCCTGACACACCTCTACAACCACGAGGCCTTTTATGAAGAATTGGAATATTATCAAAAAGAATTTGAAAAAACACATTGCCCTTTTTCTGTCATTATCGCTGATATTGATAATTTTAAAAAAGTAAACGACACCTACGGTCATGCTTTTGGCGACGAGGTAATCCAAAAGGTCGGTCAACTGTTTTTAGAGAACAGCAAAAAAGAAGGCTTCAGCGCACGCTACGGCGGGGAAGAGTTTTCCATGCTGCTTCCGCACAATCTGCCGGAAACCGTTGCCGAAAAAATCCGCGCGGACTTTGCCGCTTTTCCCTTTCAGACCGCTTCAGGTCCCGCTCATTTCACCTTAAGTCTGGGCACTGCCATTTATGACCGTCCCTGCCCAAGCGCCAGCGCCTTCTTTGAAAAGGCGGACAATGCATTGTATCAGGCAAAAAGAAACGGCAAGAATTGCGTTGTATCATACAAGCCGTCATAAAAACAAAACGCTGTCCACAGACATTTCCTCTGTACGACAGCGTTTTGTTTTTTCTACACCTATTTATTTCTGCACTTATGTTTATTTCTGCACTTATGTTTATCTCTGCACACGTCCCGAAGCATCGCCGCCTGCCAGCGTCTCCACTTCTTTTCGGGAAACCAGATTAAAGTCGCCCGGAATGGTATGCTTTAATGCGGAAGCTGCAACGCCAAATTCCAGAGCCGCCTTAAAATCTTTACCGTCCAAAAGACCGCAGATAACGCCGCCGGCAAAAGAATCGCCGCCGCCCACACGGTCCACAATCGGATGGATGCTGTATTCCTTGGAATGGTAAAATTCCTTGGTTTCTTTGGAATAGATACATGCGGACCAGCCGTTATCAGAAGCGGAATGGCTTACCCGCAGAGAAGATACGCAGTATTCAAATCCAAACTTTTCTACCATCTGTTCAAAAATAGACTTGTAGCCTGCAAGCTCCAGCTCGCCGCTGGTTACGTCTGTCTCCCCGGGCTTAAAGCCCAGCACCAGCTCTGCATCCTCTTCATTGCCGATGCAGACATCCACATATTTCATCAGGTTCGTCATTACCTTCTGTGCTTTTTCAGAGGACCACAGCTTTTTGCGGAAATTCAAATCTACAGAAACCTTTACGCCGTGCTTCTTTGCTGCAATCAACGCTTTTTCCGTCAGCTCTGCAGCCCCGTCGGATACCGCCGGCGTGATGCCGGTAAAATGGAACCAGTCCGCACCTTCGAAAATAGCATCAAAGTCAAAATCTGCCTCTGTTGCCGTGGAAATAGAAGAATGCGCTCTGTCGTACACTACCTTGGAAGGTCTCATGGAAGAACCCGACTCCAGAAAATAGATACCGAGTCTCTCGCCGCATTTAGCAATGTGCTTTGTGCCCACATTGTATTTGCGCAGGGCCGCAACCGCACACTCGCCAATTTCATTGTTCGGAACTGCCGTTACAAACTCTGCATCGTGCCCATAATTTGCCAAGGATACTGCCACATTTGCTTCGCCGCCGCCGTAACACACGTCAAACTCATCCGCCTGAATAAATTTTTCATTGTTGGGGGTGGATAATCTCAGCATAATCTCACCCATCGTAATTACTTTTGCCATTTTATTTTTCCTCTCTGTTTCATTCCTAATTTATTTCTGCACCAGATGTACGGCAAAGCCGCCAATTTCTTCTTTCAGGTAAATTGCTTTCAGATTGCCCTTGTCATCTTTCTTTGCTGTCGTCTCGTCAAATTCCACGCCAAGGACATTTTCAAGATAGTTGACTGCCCTTACAATGTAGTTGGTGGCAACTGCAATGTGCCCGTTCTTTCCAAGATAAGGCTTCTTCATAACTTCCAGTGCCTTTCCCGCAAATACGGAGCTGCCGCCAACTTTTGCCGGCATACCAAAGATGAAGCCGAATCTTCTTGCAGCCTTCTCCGCCTCTTCCTCATTTTCTGCATTAACACCCACATGGGCAAGCTCAAAGCCCAGCATAGTCTGTACCGCTTCCCTTGTAAGCTGCTCAATCTTGTCCCACTCTCCCGCATTAATCAAATCCCCGGGAACCATCCACGAGCCGCCGCAGGCAATAATCTTGTTGAAATCAAGATACGAGGTCAGATTCTTTGCATTGATGCCGCCTGTAGGCATAAATTTCATGTTCACATAAGGAGCCGCCATTGCCTTGATTTTTGCAAGTCCGCCTGACTGCTCTGCCGGGAAAAATTTTACCACGTCCAGTCCCAATTCGATTGCCTGCTCGATATCGGAAGGACTTGAAGTCCCGGGCGTAATGGGAATATTCTTCTCCATACAATATTTTACCGTGTTGGGATTTAAGCCCGGACTTACAATAAACTGCGCACCCGCCGCTGCCGCCGCGTCCACCTGCGCCGCATTGAGTACCGTACCCGCTCCCACGCACATATCAGGAAAATTCTCCGTCATCGCTTTGATGGCGCCTGCTGCCGCATCCGTACGAAACGTCACTTCCGCACAAGGAAGTCCGCCGCCGCACAATGCTTTTGCAAGAGGCACTGCATCCTCCACCCTGTCAATCTTTACCACCGGTACAATACCGATTTTACTGATTTTCTCTAAAACTGCATTCATGACAATCTCCTCTCCACCCTTTTGGGCATTTTCTCACAGGCACGCCGGACGCCGCTCCCGCTTTATCCGACCGCCCGCACTTTACGCTAATACTTCCTTTACCGCCGCCGCTATTTTGTCGCACTTGCAGTCTGCAAAGAAATACTCCGCAAACTTCTCGCCTGACAATGCGCCCTTCACCAGCTCTCTGTCCAGATTTTTTAAGATAGTCACCATATCCGTATGGGTCACTTCCTTTACGGCGTCTAAAATCTTTTTATTGCGCTGTTCCGGCTCTACGCGTTCCTTTGGATAACCGCCGCCTCCGGGCGTACAGAACAATTTCTCAAAAATATATTCCAGATTCAGCTCGCCGCCCCAGCCAAAATTCTCGGCAAAAGGAAGCGCCACGCAGTTGCCGTCGTTGACCTGCGAAAACAGGTACGCGTCAAGGGGGGATTCAATATGTCCGCAGAGCACCTTAGGAAAAGAATTGCACGCCAGCATAGCGCCCTCACCGGTACCGCAGCCTGTAATCACATAATCCGCCGCACCCGCATTCAAAAGCACAGCCGCCAATATGCCGTTCTGCACATAAGTCAGAGAATGGGTATCCTCCGCAGAATACATGCCATAGTTGACAACCTCATGTCCCATCGGCTCCACAACCTTCTTTAAAGTCTCAAACACCAGCGCATTTTTTGCCGCCTGACTGTTTTCGTTAATCAATGCAATCTTCATTCTATCAATCCTCCATTTGCGCAAAGAATGACTTCCCGTCATTTCCTTTATTCCGGCTGCTTTCCAATATAAGCCAGAATACCGCCGTCCACATAAAGAATATGTCCGTTTACTGCATTAGAAGCCTCAGAAGCCAGGAACACGGCAGGACCGGTCAGCTCTTCTGCCTTTAACCAACGGTTTGCAGGCGTCTTTGCACAAATAAACTGGTCGAAAGGATGTCTGCTGCCATCCGGCTGAATCTCGCGGAGAGGTGCCGTCTGGGGAGTCTCAATGTAGCCCGGACCAAGTCCGTTGCACTGGATGTTATACTGTCCGTACTCAGAACAGATATTCCTTGTCAGCATCTTTAAACCGCCCTTTGCCGCTGCATAAGCGGATACCGTTTCACGTCCCAGCTCGGACATCATGGAACAGATATTGATAATCTTGCCGTGTCCCTTTTGAATCATCGCGGGAATGACTGCCTTGGATACGATAAAAGGCGCATTCAAATCCACGTCAATCACCTGTCTGAACTGCTCTGCCGTCATATCTGTCATGGGAATACGCTTGATAATACCGGCATTGTTTACCAGAATATCAATCACGCCCACTTCCTTTTCAATCTGCGCAACCATGGCATTTACTGCTTCTTCATTTGTAACATCACATACATAACCATGCGCCTTGATGCCTTTTTCCGCATATGCGGCAATCCCCTTGTCAACCAGCTCCTGCTTAATGTCGTTAAAGCAGATAGTCGCGCCTGCCTCCGCATATGCAGAAGCAATGGCGAACCCAATACCGTAGGATGCCCCCGTTACCAATGCTACTTTGCCTTCCAGGCTGAAATTTGTGTACTCACTCATTGTTTTTCTCCTTCTCTTATTATATTTTTACTAGGATTCGGGTGTCAAAAGCCCTGACTGAAGCTGCTTCATGTCAATCTGCCCAAACGCTTATTTGCCTGCTATTTTTTACATCAAATCCTTCATTGCCACGCCGTCCATATCGTCAAAATCCTGATTTTCCCCGACCATGCCCCAGATAAAGGTATAAGCTCTGGAGCCGCAGCCTGCGTGAATCGACCAGCTCGGAGAGATAACTGCCTCCTCGTTGCGCATCACGATATGCCTTGTCTCGTTCGGCTCTCCCATATAATGCATGACAAAAGCATCTTCCGGCATCTCAAAATACAGATATACCTCCATGCGCCTGTCATGGGTGTGGCACGGCATTGTATTCCAAACACTTCCCGGCGCAAGCTTTGTCATGCCCATCTCAAGCTGACAGCTTTCTACCTGCCCCGGCAGGATGTATTTGCAGATAACCCTGTGGTTTGCGTCCTCCAAACTGCCCAGCTCCACCTTGTTTGCATCCTTTACAATGACAACGCCTTCCTCCGGCTCTCCCTCCGGCTTAATCAACACAGTGGGACAGGTTCTGTGCGCCGGCGCGCTGTTTAAGTAGAACTTTGCCGGATTGCCTTCCTCCTCGCTGGCAAAGATAATCTCCCTAGAACCCATGCCAATATACATAGCTTCCTTCAATCCTACCTTGTAAGCTCTTCCATCCACAGTGATGGTTCCTGCGCCGCCAATATTGATGACGCCCAGCTCTCTTCTCTGGCAGAAGTACTCCGCCCGAAGCTCCTCGCCTGCCGTCAGCACAAGGGGCTTAACAGGTACTGCCGCTCCTGTAATGATTCTGTCAATGTGGCTGTATACCAGCTTAATCTCGCCCGGGACGAACAGATTCTGAATCAAAAATTCCTCCCTGAGCCGCTCTGTGGTATAATACTTCACATCTTTCGGTGATACTGCTGTTCTCAGTTCCACGTCTGCCTACACTCCTTTCTTTTGGCAGTCAGGCTGCCTTTTTGATAACTTCTCATGTAAGTGCTTACATTATAGCATAATCTTCCATTGATTGCCATACCTTTTCGCATGGTTTTTATGTTCTTACTTTGTATTATACAAAACCAAATTATCTATTTCTATTCAAATATTAGTCAAAACATTGCATATCTTGAACAGTTGGATTATAATAAACCAAAGAATCCTGTTTTTCAAAATGAATTTGGAAAGGATACATTATGGAAGAATTGACCTCCTGCAGACAGGCTATTGAAAACTGCCTTGCCACACATACCTTCTCCATCGCACATCTCTACAAAGAAGAAAAAGCCATGGACATGCATATCCATGACTGCTATGAATTGTACTATTCCATTTCCGGCGGCAGGCAGTTCCTGATAGACAATCGTTTTTACAGCATTGCTTCCGGTGACCTCTTTATTATAAACCAGTATGAAAGCCACAAGCTGACGCAGATAGACAGCTGCGTCCATGAGCGCATTGTGCTTTCCATACACCCCGAGTATGTAAAAACGCTCTCCACCGCAGAAACCGATTTGGACTATTGCTTTTCTCACAGAGAGGGCGGAATCAGCCATAAGCTTTCCCTGAGCAAGGAACACCAAAAACGTTTTTTATATTTTGTAGGCAAAATGCTTTCTGCCAAAGGCTATGCCCATGATATCATCGAGCAGGCAGCCTTTATGGAGCTGCTTTCCCTGATTAACTATCTTTTTAAGACCTCCTGCCGCAGACAGCCTGCCAAAACGCCGGACAAGGAGCTTTCCGGCTATAAATACAATCGTCAGGTCGACGATATTCTTTCCTATATCAACCGCAATATCAGCGCTCCCATCACGATTGACACGCTTGCCGGCGAGTTCTTTCTAAGCGAATCCTATATCTGCCGTATCTTTAAGTCGGCGACCGGCACTACCATAAACAAATATATTACCGCCAGAAGAATCAGCATAGCCAAGGCGCTGTTAAACGAAGGCGCAGGCGTAGGCGAAGCGTTTGAAAAAAGCGGTTTTGCCGACTATAGCAATTTCTTCAAGGCATTTACAAAAGCGGTCGGCATCTCCCCCAAAAAATATGCAGGACTGAGCGTAAGCTGACACCGCCGCAAAAAACCCCTCTTCTCTTAGAAAAGGGGTCTTCTTCCTTCACTGTCTTCTTTTTATACAAAGCTTTCTCTTCAAAATGCTTACGCCTCCACCTTGGGAAGCCCGTCGAGACCTTTCTGCAAATCCGCATCCGTCGGAATATAGTCCGACATTTCCCCGTCATTGTAGCGCTGATATGCCACCATGTCAAAATAACCGGTTCCGGTAAGACCGAATACAATGGTCTTTTCCTCGCCTGTCTCCTTACACCTCATCGCCTCGTCAATTGCCACACGAATGGCGTGACTGCTCTCCGGCGCAGGCAGAATGCCTTCAATTCTTGCAAACTTCTGCGCTGCCTCAAATACGCTCGTCTGTTCCACTGCAACTGCTTCCATCAGTCCGTCATGATAAAGCTGGGAAAGCGTGGAGCTCATACCGTGATAGCGGAGTCCGCCCGCGTGACTTGCTGAAGGAATAAAGCCGCTGCCCAGCGTATACATCTTCGCCAGCGGACATACCATTCCCGTATCGCAGAAGTCATAGGCGAATTTTCCTCTTGTAAAGCTGGGACAGGAAGCAGGCTCCACCGCAATAAAACGGTAATCCTTTTCCCCGCGCAGCTTTTCTCCCATAAACGGAGAAATCAGACCGCCCAGATTAGAGCCGCCGCCGGCACAGCCAATAATGACATCAGGCGTAATGTTATATTTGTCAAGCGCCGCCTTGGTCTCCAAGCCAATCACAGACTGGTGCAGCAGCACTTGATTTAATACGCTTCCCAGCACATAGCGGTATCCTTCCTGACCCGTCGCCGCTTCCACTGCTTCCGAAATTGCGCAGCCCAGACTGCCCGTCGTCCCGGGATGCTCTGCCAGAATCTTTCTGCCCACCGCCGTAGTCTCGGAGGGAGAAGGTGTCACGCTTGCGCCATAAGTCCGCATCACTTCGCGTCTGAACGGTTTCTGCTCATAAGAAACCTTTACCATATATACCCTGCAGTCAAGCCCAAGATAGGCGCACGCCATGGACAGCGCCGTTCCCCACTGTCCGGCTCCCGTCTCCGTGGTAACGCCCTTTAAGCCCTGTTTCTTTGCGTAATACGCCTGCGCAATGGCAGAATTCAGCTTATGGCTGCCGCTGGTGTTGTTGCCCTCAAACTTGTAGTAAATTTTTGCCGGCGTATCCAGCTCCTTCTCCAGACAGTACGCACGCACAAGAGGCGACGGGCGGTACATTTTATAAAAGTCCTGTATTTCCTGCGGAATATCAATATATGCCGTCACATCATCCAGCTCCTGCTTAATCAGCTCGTCACAGAATACAGGACGCAGGTCCTCATACTCCATAGGCTTTAAGGTTGCAGGATTTAACAGGGGCGCGGGCTTATTCTTCATGTCCGCACGCACATTATACCACTGCTTCGGCATTTCACTTTCTTCTAAGTAAATTTTGTAAGGAATCTTTTTCTCTTCGCTCATATGTTATCCTTTCTTGCTGCAAAAACAAAGTACTCTTTTATTTATAGTACATCAACGCGTTAAAGTCAACCTTTATTTCTGCTCCTCTTAACAACCGGCATCATGCAGGTACAAGGCACTGTACACCGTATCGGCAATCAACTGCAGCCCCGCCGGATTGGGATGCAGCCCGTCAGACTGATACAAAGCTGACACCTTTTCTTTGTCAAGCCCTGAAAAAGCAGCATGCACATCAATCTTTTTGATATCCGGATTTGCCGCAAAAATTTCTTCAAAAAACGGCATAAGCTCCTGAAGATAACGTTCTTGATGCCTGCGCCAGATACACTTTTGCACGGGTGCTGGAATCCCGATATAAATGGCGGCATCCGGCGCGCTCTCCCGCACGCTGTCGATGATAGCCTGATAGCAGGATACAAATTCTCCCTTTCTGCTAATCATATTTGACAGCGGATTGACGACATCCTCCACGTCGTCCATCCCGTCCTGCGCATCATTTGTGCCAAGCAGTATCACATAGATGTCACCCTTTTCCGCCAGTGCTTCCCTGTATCTTTCCTGTCTCACATAGGGAAAACCCATCACCTGCCCGTCAAGCTTCAGGTTCATGGCGGTACTGCAGCAGACGCCTTTGTTTACTACCTCGTAGTCTTCTCCCAGCATCACGCCCAGCCTGTAGGGATAGCTCTCCCGCTCCTCTACGCCGAAGCCCTCCGTGATACTGTCTCCCATGCATACGATTTTTGTTTTCATGATTTACTCCGTTTCTGCATCGCTTTTCTCTTGGCTATGTGAAGCCCCGGCATTCGCTTTCGCCCTAAAACTGCACAATCCTTTCCTCTCCTGCCTTTAGGATAAGCTCCATTGTCTCATCCCTATAGCGCACCTTCGTGCAAATACCGTGCTTTGCCCGTATTACTGCACGAGTCAGTACGCCGTCCTGCCAGCAGATATCCACCTCTGCGCCGCCCTTTACGCACAGCCCTTTGACAAAGCCGCTTTTCCACACTGCCGGCAGGGCAGGCAGAAGCACGATTCTCTGGGAAGTGCTCTGCACCAACATCTCTGCAATGGCTGCCGTGGCGCCAAAATTGCCGTCAATCTGAAAAGGCGGATGATTGTCAAACAGATTGGGCAGCGTGGATTTTGCCAATATCTGTTCCAGATTGTGATAAGCTGCTTCGCCGTCCCAAAGCTTGGCATAATGGTTGATAATCCACGCGCGGCTCCAGCCCGTATGCCCGCCGCCATGGGAAAGCCGCCTTTCCAGCGTCACCCGCGCCGCTTTTGCAAGCTCGGGGGTGCCGTCCATGGTAATCTGCTCCGACGGATGCAGCCCGTAAAGATGGGAAATATGCCTGTGCCCGGGCTCCGCCTCCTCATAGTCCTCCTGCCATTCTAAAATATTGCCCTTTCTGCCTATCCGCGTGGGCATCAGCTTCTCGCTTGCCGCCTTTATCTGCTCATTCAGTTCATCAGAGACGCCCAAAATCTCTGCCGCCTGTATGCACTGTCCAAACAAATCGCGCAGAATCTGATTGTCCATGGTGACGCCGGCGGTATTGGAGCCTTTTTCACCATTTGGCAGAATAAACGTATTTTCCGGCGATACGGAAGGACATGTTTTTAAGTAACCGCCGTCTTCTATGCAGAAATCCAAAAAGAAAAGCGCAGCCTCCCGCATAATGGGAAAACTTTCCGCCAGAAATTCCTTGTCCTGCGTATACATATAATGCGTCCACTGGTGGGTGCAGAGCCAAGCGGCTCCCATCACCCAGAAAGAACCCGGCAGCCAATGGTCCTGTGTCACACAGTCACCCCAGATATCCGTGTTGTGGTGCGCCATAAAGCCGCGGCAGCCATACATACGCCGCGCTGTGTCCCTGCCGTTTTCCACCATTTTCCGAATCAGCTCCAAAAGCGGTCTGTGGCACTCTGAAAGATTGCATACCTCCGCAGGCCAGTAGTTCATTTGTATATTAATATTAATCGTATATTTACAGTCCCAGGGAGGCAGCATGTCCTTGTTCCAAATCCCCTGCAGGGTCGCAGGCAGCGTCCCCTCCCTGCTGCAGGAAATCAGAAGATACCTGCCATAGTCAAAATAGAGCTTAGAAAGCCCCTCGTCCACGCTTCCCTCCGCGGCAAGCTGCATCCGCTTATCCGTCGGAACGGCGTCGAACGCGGACAAATCGCCCAGAGAAAACGCTACCCTGTCGTACAATGCCCTGTAATCCGCCACATGCCTGCCAAGCAGCTCCTCATACGGCTTTTTTGCCGCCTGCCGGATGCATGTGTCAATTTCTTTTTCCACGTCCTGCATACGATAGGTGGTGCCGGCACAGAAATACAGAAGCACCTCGTCCGCATCCTCCACCAAAAGATGCTCCCCAATCACCTGCACGCTGCCGCCTTTCGGATACGCCGTAAGCTGCATGGCAAAGTCAAAACCGCCTTTCCCCAGATTGCCGTACAGACAAATGCCGTCCTCTCCCGCTTTTTTTACTCCGTCAAAAAATTTTTCCCGCCGTAAAAGCGCCTGAAAGGTAATAGCGCTCTTTTTATCCGCGCATATCCGCATAACCATCACATCATCCGGCACGGACAAAAACAGCTCTCTCCGATAACGAATGCCGTCTGCCGTAAACGTATTCGTATACACTGCCCTGTCCACATCAAGACTGCGCTCATATGCTGTAACCGAACCTATATTTTCAAATGCAAAATGGATATTACCCAGCGTCTGATAAGGATGCGCGCTGTCAGGACAGCCCGACATCGCCATCTTCATCAGCCTTTCCGCCTTCTGTATCTCTCCGTTCAAAATAAACTCCCTGATTTGGGGGAGATACCGCAAGGTATCGGGATTGGTTCTGTCCACCTTCCCTCCATACCACATGCTATCCTCATTGACCTGAATCTGCTCGTCCGCTATCCTGCCAAATACCATGGCTCCCATTCTGCCATTTCCCAAGGGAAGCGCTTCCTCCCACGCAGCCGCCGGCTGTTTATACCACAATCTGCTCATAACCGCACTCATATCCTCTCTCTTTTCCTTAAGCAGCAGCAAACCGCATACCCTGCCGCCCTGCCCTTGCCGCATCGCTATCCATATTATACAGGAGAAGACATTTTTTTCCTACTGCTATTTTTACAGCTTTTTACCGTTATACAAACCAATTTTCCCTAAAATTTCCACTATCATGAAAAAAGCTTCTCACAAGAAAAGTTGTATGTTAATAGCAGGGTTTTCCGTGATATACTTGATTTTCTTTGCTATGTCGTTAGGAACGGATATGTCGCCATCGACTTTTATGACT
>ERZ778503.861-NODE-861-length-24054-cov-5.923747_pt1 | contig 24054 bp, 19 predicted proteins | sample MGYA00510047_ERZ778503 | MGnify/ENA primary metagenome ERZ778503 (study PRJEB29527, sample SAMN07138965) | mouse gut metagenome | material: feces | host: mouse | place: China:Nanjing | collected 2016-01-25 ... | reverse complement strand
TGACTCTTTGATTTATGCGCATCAAAAGTGACAACTTTTTCTAGTTCAAGTCACTATAGTCAATAATACGGTAAATCAAGCTTAATCGTCTTGGTAGCCTCTTCCTTTTTAGCATCAACAACCTTTGCATACACTTGAGTTGTACGGACATTCGTATGACCAAGCATTTTGCTAACAGTATAAATGTCTGTTCCTCCGGCGAGTTGCAGGGTTGCATACGAGTGCCTAAAACAATGGTAGGTGATGTGCTTCGTTATTCCGGCTTCTGCAACCCATTTCTTTATCGGACGGTTAATCCATGACGGGTCTGGCAGTCCGCCAAAAACTAATTGTTCGCCGTCCTTCCTTTCACCACATAATTGAAATGCTTGTTCGGATATAGGCATATACTCAACGCCTTTGGTCTTTTGCTGAGTAAAGTTCAAACGGTAACCACCATTGAATACCTCTATCTCTGACCACTTCAACTTTTGAATGTCACAATGACGAAGCCCGGTAAGTGCAGAAAAGAGGGCGGCACGCTTCAACAACGGGTCGCATGGAGTTTGAGCCAGCGGTTCAGTTCTTCAATGGTCAAGTATTCCCTACGGCTTTCTTGACCTTGAATACCCCTGATCTTTGCCCCAATATCAACCGTCAAATAGCCGTCAATGAAAGCCTGCTTCAATGCAGCCTTGAATATGGAGAAATAAGTGGATGCCGTATTTTGCGAGATGACACCTTTCTTGCCTCCTCCCTGTGGGGCGTTCAATAGGAACATACGGAATGATTCTATCAGCTTCAAGTCAATCTGTGAGAAAAGGATGGTATCTCCTTTCGCAAAGATTTTCAACAATTCATGTACACGCTTCCAGTTGATGATAATGGAATCGGAGCTATGGGCGTGGCGTAACCGTTGCACATGGTCGAAGTAGTCTATGAAGTTGCAACGTGAACGCTCTAGCTGCTCTGCCTGTTCTGCATCCGTTTCAGAATAAAGCGAAGCGTTATCGTATTCCTTTTGGCGCAGGCTCCTCACCTTGTCGGCATAGATACACGATTCTTGGTCTAATTGAGATTTGCATTGGATGATGCCGTTCAAGTCACGCTTTAGCTTATAAGTGGTCTTGCCGTCTTTGTCGGTTCGGGCATTCCGCGACTTATCCCATATGGGAGTGGTTATAGTACGGCTCAGATATTCACGCACTCTTTGGGGAGTGGGTTTGTCTGCTTGGAAAACCGGATAAGCTTCAACATACAGGTACCATTCCTCGCGGTATTCCGATTTGCGGAGTTTTACTGAAACTCGTGTATTGGCCAACGCTTTCTTCATTGCTTCATCCCTTTATATAGGTTATCAATTTCTTTCTTGGGCACATAAACGAAGTTACCTATCTGCCGGGTAGGGATAGAGTATTTACGGATATGTAGATAGACCGTACTGTCTTCTAAATGAAACTTCTTGGATATTTCGCCGATAGTATAACAGTCTTTAGGCTCCAAGCTATATAGTTTTGCAACGGGTTTGGGTTTTGTCAGAGCTTTCTTTCGTAGCGGATAGAGTTTCAGCAGTTCTTCTTTGCTGACACGGATTTGGTTAGTTCCAAGATTTATGTGCGAAATAGTCCCTTTATGTATCAGACGATACAGCGTATCTTTGCTGATGCCGAACATGGCATAAGCTTCCGACACCTTGATGTAATCTTGGTGCTTCGGGATGCTCTTTACAATTTCATCCAATCGCTGATTCCGCTTCTCTTCGTCTTTCCTGCGCTTATAGGCAATGTTGGAACAGCGTTTGGAGCAATACCACGATTCTATGGTCTTGGCGATGAACTCCTGACCACACACCTGGCATTTGCGCTTTATCTCGAACTTTGCTGCTGGCATAATGCTGATTTTTACTTGTTTGCATTCAATCCGTTTATATTTTGTCGCAGATTTCCGACTTTCTTATCGCGGCACAAATATGGTACAAATATACAATAAAAATCCGAGAAACAAGCAAATCCATCAGAAAGTGTTAAAAATAAAGTAGGGTGTAACTCATTGAGCTACACCCTACTTCTCTATCGTTAGTTATCGTTGTTTACCGATACTTACTTCACTTCCTCAAAGTCGGCATCCTGAATATCCTCGCCTGTCTTGCCTGCATCATTGGGCTGCTGTGCTCCGGCACCTGCACCGTTGAAGCCAGCTCCAGCACCTGCACCCGGCTGCGCACCCTGTGCACCCTGATACATCTGTGCGCTTGCAGCCTGCATCACGTTGTTAAGGTTTGCCGTGGCAGCGTCTATCGCAGCTATGTCACCGCTCTTGTGAGCATCCTTGAGCTGCTGGAGAGCAGACTCGATACCGGGCTTCTGGTCGGCAGGAATCTTGTCGCCATTGTCCTTCAGGAAGTTCTCCGTGGTGAAAATCATAGAGTCTGCCTGATTCATCTTGTCGATGCGCTCACGCTCCTTCTTGTCGTTCTCGGCGTTCTGCTCAGCCTCTGCCTTCATGCGGTCAATCTCTTCCTTGCTCAGTCCGGAAGAAGCCTCGATGCGTATTGCCTGCTCCTTGCCCGTAGCCTTGTCTTTTGCCGATACCTTGAGGATACCGTTGGCATCGATGTCGAACGTCACCTCTATCTGAGGAACACCGCGGCGCGCCGGAGCAATGCCTGTAAGGTTGAACTGACCGATGCTCTTGTTCTGTGCAGCCATGGGACGCTCGCCCTGCAATACGTGGATTGTAACCTCTGTCTGGTTGTCGGCTGCTGTAGAGAACACCTCGCTCTTCTTGCACGGAATTGTCGTGTTGCTCTCAATGAGCTTTGTCATCACGCCGCCCATTGTCTCGATACCGAGTGTAAGCGGGGTCACGTCGAGCAGCACTATGTCGCCCACACCGCCTTCCTTGTTGAGGATTGCGCCCTGTATAGATGCACCGACAGCCACAACCTCATCGGGGTTGACACCCTTTGAAGGCTCTTTGCCGAAGTAGTTCTTTACAAGTGTCTGCACAGCAGGTATACGGCTTGAACCGCCCACGAGGATAACCTCGTCAATGTCTGCCGTGGACAGCTTCGCATCGCGCATCGCATTCTGACACGGAACAAGACATGCCTGTATCAGACCGTGAGCCAGCTGCTCGAACTTTGCACGTGTAAGCGTCTTCACAAGGTGCTTTGGCACACCGCCAACGGGCATGATGTAAGGCAGGTTTATCTCTGTAGAAGTAGAACTTGAAAGCTCTATCTTTGCCTTCTCGGCAGCCTCCTTCAGGCGCTGCATTGCCATGGGGTCGGCAGAAAGGTCTGCACCCTCGTCGTTCTTGAACTCCTGTACGAGCCAGTCGATTATGACCTGATCGAAGTCGTCGCCGCCAAGGTGTGTGTCACCGTTTGTAGAGAGCACTTCGAACACGCCGCCGCCGAACTCGAGGATTGAGATATCGAATGTACCGCCACCGAGGTCGAACACTGCAATCTTCATATCCTTGTTAGCCTTGTCAACACCGTATGCCAGCGCAGCGGCCGTAGGCTCATTGACGATACGGCGCACGTTGAGTCCTGCAATCTGTCCAGCCTCCTTCGTAGCCTGACGCTGTGAGTCGCTGAAATATGCCGGAACGGTGATGACTGCATCCGTAACCTCCTGTCCGAGATAGTCTTCTGCGGTCTTCTTCATCTTTTGGAGAACCATTGCCGATATCTCCTGCGGAGTGTACATGCGGTCGTCTATCTTCACACGCGGAGTGTTGTTGTCGCCCCTTACCACATCGAAGGGCACACGTGCGATTTCTTTCTGAGTCTGGTCAAATGTCTCACCCATGAAGCGCTTTATCGAATATATTGTCTTCTTGGGGTTTGTAATTGCCTGACGCTTTGCGGGGTCTCCGACCTTACGCTCTCCGTCGTCGACAAATCCGACAACAGAAGGCGTCGTACGCTTGCCCTCACTGTTTGTTATCACTACCGGTTCGTTGCCCTCGAAAACGGCAACGCATGAGTTTGTAGTTCCTAAGTCGATTCCAATAATCTTTCCCATAATCTTTATTTTTTATTATTATTATTCTGTTTTATCTTCGGACTTGCGTCCACAGAATATACAACAAAGGATGTGCCAATGGCAGAAAGGGTGTCACAGGCATGACATTTTGACACATTCACGACATTACCTGCAAACCGGTAACGCACGTTTTACCGCATATACACACATATTATATTAGTAATGGTATAAACATGCCTCGGTATGTATACCGGACAACCGTATGCACACGGTGCCAAACAGAATGTCAACGCCACATTGCATAGCACGTTCCGCAGTTCACTGCCATGCGCAGGGAATATACCCCGGCACCGTCACAAGCTACATCCATCGAGCGTCCGTCAGGAAGATAGGCGTGTATCGTACCGTCGGCATTAAACTTGAAAAGTTCCTTGCTGACGCCATTTCCCTCAACCGACCATGTGTCAGTCTTCTTGTCATACCTGAAATAGCTTATCTTTCCGTCGGGAGACGTTATCTCATAACCGTCCTCCAGTGTCTTCACTGCATACATCAGTCCGTCGGTTCCTTCCACCTTACGTGTCTTTCCGATGTCCGCCCTGACCGGATTCTTACCGCTCCAAAACTCTATCGTATTGAGCACCAGCACGTCTGCCACACCGCAAACAGCATAAGCAGGAGAAATAAGGATAAAAATAAGTTCGTTAAGAAACTTGTTTCCAGTAGCCTGTTTGTTCCATGCCGCCAGCTTGTTGAACAGTCTGAACGAACCTACACATGACACGAGCATCGAGCCTGACAGCAACAGACAGGCAACAGATGTAAAGCTTTTCTTCTTCATATCTTCCCTTTATTTTTATTATTAACAGATAGTTCACTGGCGGAACACCTCTCCGCCGCATGCAAATATAGCGGCTTTTAAAAGTCTGGAATGGCATGAAAGCGTTAAATAAAGCAACCGCCGAGTTAAACATCATTTATGGAAACGGGGAATAAACATAAGTTAAGCAAATCCACAAGGCATATAATCTTACGTGATACATCCACGATATCCAGTCATGTTGCCATGCCGCCTATTTCATTCATGCAACAGTTAAATTGTTGCTATCCCTGCATTTTACAATAACAATTCCCGTTTCCACATTCTATTAATGCCTATTTTCAACTCCTTACATATAAATCATTCTTCATATTTATTCTGATGCTTTATTCTCAAAATACATATTATTTACGCAAATAAACATATAGATATGTTAAACGGGATACTACATAAACGTAAGTTAGATGAATTTATCTTTCTTGTTATACTACAAACCGCCCGAACGTAAGAACGTAAGAGAAAGTTGATTAATAACTTACAGAGTTGATACAATTCGTCGAACTCACGTTAAATAAAGTATATTTGAGTTCGGCATAAGACAATCTGCAAGCGTCATCCTCCGGTAGGGACTTTTTCTTGTAAATGTCCGTGTCTCATCCCGCTTAAAGCTGTTTTTATGTGTTGTTTTTACGGACATTTACAAGAAAAAGTCCCTACCGAAGGATGGATTTATAACTTGCTTATGTCGGACTCACGTTATATTTATATGACTAATCAAAAGTTTCATTACGGACGGCAGAGAGCCTCGCAGACGCGGTCTTGAAAGTTCCGCCCCGACGACGAATGCCTTATACCCATGTTTATTATAGAGAAACACAGGACGTGACCGTTGGCAGCCGTGCAGTATCCCGCAAGTGCGCTTACGCCTGTCACGGTTCCCGTCTTAGCCTTTACGTTCTCGTGTGCATATCCGCGACGCATGCGCTTGGCAAGCGTGCCGTCGACACCAGCTATGGGCATGGTGGGCAGAAGAGCGTCGTATATTTCCTTGTCGGCATAGGCATAGCGGAGGAACCTTACTTCCATGTGCGGCGATACATAGTTGTATAGTGACAGCCCGCTGCCGTCGGCAACATAATAATGTGAGGGCTTCAAGCCCAGTTTTGAGACAAGACGGTTTACCGCCTGTCTTCCGTGACGTGCCGATATGACACGGGAACCGCCTGTATCCGCCGCCAGCTGATAGAACATCGATTCGGCATAGAGATTGTCGCTCCGTTTCATCATGCGCTTCATTATGTCGCCCAACAAACGCTCCTTGCGGCATATCTCACGTGCACCGTATGGCGTACGCCCCTCTCTAAGTTCCCCGCCGATATATATGCCTTCCTTTTCAAGTCTTGCCTTGAAGCGCTTTGCAAACTCATCTTTCCTGTTTATAAGCAGCGGGGAGAGCACAGGGTTGTCGTCATCCCAGCACCAGCCCTCGCCAAGGCGGTCACTGTCCTTCATTGTCAGGTCTGCGTAGATGTCACCCCTTATTGTGTCTATACCCAACTGCTTTACGGCTTCCACAAACATGTCCATGTCTGCATTGCCAAAGGCAGGGTCGAAACCGCCCTTGCAATAAACGTCGCCGTTTAATGCCGTACTGTCCATGTCGCCTTTATAGTGCAGCGATGTGACATATTTATACGAACTGCCCAGACGGTCGAGAGCCGTCACGGCAACAATCATCTTCATGGTGCTTGCCGGCCGCATCAGCTGCCTTTCATTATATCTGTATATTGCCGAGTCGGCTGTGAGGTCGTAAATCTCCATTCCCACGGTCGACGTGGTGAATATGCTGCTTTCCATAAGTTTGTCTATACGTGCCTGTATGTTAAGAGGCCATGGCAGCTCACGGTCTTCCCCAATATTCTCCGTGGTATCTGCTGTAACCGTATCCGCCTCTTCATAATCCTCCACCTGCCTTATGTCCTGTGCACCTGTCCTGATGAAAGAAAACATGAAAACAACCCCGAAAACAGCAGATATTATCCCTTTTCTGTAAAATATATTGCCCATCATGCTTACAAAATTAAGCATTTTATTCCATAAAAATGATAATATCCATAGCATAAAGAGTTCCGGCACCCATGCTTATTGCATAGATGCCGGAATTCTTTATGCTATGGAGCAGTGGCTTTATCACCACTCGCTACCCCAAAGATCACTGCTATTGTCTTCTTTTCCTTCAAGTTCATGCCCTGGCTCCTGAATATCAGGATTGCTACCACTCTGCCCAGGTCTGTTTGGATCTGTTTGTGAGAAATCCATTAATGCAGATTCAATCTCGACTTCAACGACAGTTATTATCGGCTTTATATATTCTTTTCTATTCATAATAGATATATATTACTTGATTATTTAACAACCACTTTCTTGCCATTCACAATATATATTCCACCAGACACAGGTATTGAAGTAGAACCTGCCTCTACTGTTGCAGACTTAACAAGACTACCTCCCACTGTATATACATTTACTTTCTGTGCTTTACCGGTAGTAATGTTAATAGTGTTAATACCACCTTTTACGCTGAAAGCGTTACTATCAGCACCTTTAACCGTATCAATACCTGTTGTGCCTCCACCTTCTACGACATTTCCGTTTTCATCCAAAAGTCCAATCCTGAACTCTTTTGCCTGCGCGGAATTATCTGTTACAGCAGTTCTTACATAGGTTCTAAATGCCTTACAGTTTGCATCTGTTGCCATTGGACGGAATACACCACCAGAGAAACCATATAATTTATACTGGCTTACAGGAGCCAGTACACTGGCATTAGTTGCCGCATAAAGTCCAAGGAACTCTGCGCCTGCACCTTGTTTTGACGGAGCGACGGCATAAATATCTTTGCTGCCTGTCGCTGATATTTCCTTGTTCTCAAGAGATGCAAAAACTTTTCCGTCAGCCTGTGAGGGTTTGCCGTCCTTAAATTTCAATACATAAGGCTCATTTGCTGCCATAGAGCCGTTCTGATATTGGAACCAATATGTATTTGTATTAACATCTACATCATTAAACTGCATTATCTTATCTATTCCAAGAGCTGCATATTCTGTAGCTGTAAGAGAAAACGGAAGACAAGTAGTAGCCATATCCGAAGCAGAAAATGCACGATCGTAAGAAAGCTTTACAGCGGTAAATCCTGCTGGAATGAACAAAGCATCATCATTTTCCTCAGACGTAGCATCTTCAAGAACAGCATTTGCACATTTCCCATTTACTACGATATTCTTCCCATTTGTAAACGCTTCAGCTTCAATATCTGTATCCTGTACATAAACAAACGTATTTTTCTTTCCAACCGTAGGATTATAAGATAAATTCCCGTTCACTACATTTGCATAGAAAACAGTCTGCTCTTTTGACTTGGCATCAGTATATTGTACTTTATACACAATGTTATCTGCCATTTTTTTGTCAAGAACACCAAAAGTTCCATCTGCATTTATTGAAAGACCAAAAGAGGAACGAAGCTTGTAGCCTAAGTCCATATTCAGTACGTTTGTAGTACGTATGCCACTCTCATCATATATATTATACGAAGTCTTATTTGCTGTCTCAAAACTTGTTGTTATACGACCGGTGTTTGTAACGGCAAATGTTCCATTCTCTATACCAAGGTTCATGATAGTACCCTGATTGATGGCAAACAGATTACCTGCTGTTTCATTGGGATAAACTATTTTATAACCATTACCATTTATCACATAGTCTGACCCCCAAGTACCCAATGTAAATGTTGGAGAAGATGCCTCAATTGTAACATTACTGCCTAATACGATGTTCTTATATTCGGCAGCTGCGCTTATCTTCGCTTTATAATCATCAACAATTTTTTGTTGTTCGTCTATCTCCTTTTGCTTTGCAGCCAAAGCCTCCGTATTAGGAACAGCCTGTATTTCTGTACCTGCCGGCATCTGAGACTGAAGAGTATTAAGCTTTCTCAACAAAGCTGCAGTAGTTGATATACCACTCTCTGAATCTACTCCATAAGAAGTTTCTGTTTCTCCTTTAGAATAGAATGCCACAACCATATAGACTGCACCATCTTCAAGTTCTTCAAGTGCAGAATTTGCCCATAATTTCTTATACGATAAATCGCCGTCTGCTGCAGAAGAAACCTTGCTAAAGCCGTCATAAGCAGCAGTGCGTATATAGAGAGTCCCGTCTTTTTCCAACTTATAATAAAGTTCTTTTATTTCCCCTGTATATCCGGATCTTGTCGCATCATAAAAAGCTTTTATGGCATCTTTTTCATCATATCCGTAACGCACATTTTCATTTTTTGTTGCAGGAATCGCCGAATACTGTAAACGTAAACTCTGCAATTCTGCTTCTGCAGCATTAATTTCCTCATTGGCTCTTACAGAAGCATCAAGTGCAGACTTTGCAGCCCGTAAACCAGAGAAGTCTGTTATAATCTTCTGCGCATACCCCTCCCCTGTCACACCGAGCAGCATGGCCAATCCTAAAAAGTAACTTTTTTTCATATTGAACCTATTACTTGATTATTTGATTAATTATTAATATATTACTTATTTACTACATTTAAAATCGGGTGCAAAGATACTAATATACTTTTATTGATTGTATATCAGACAGTTAAAAATGTGTTAATAAAATATAAAACATACACTTGTATATTGATTTGCCATACTCTAAAAAGGATAAAAGCATCGCTAATCAAATAAACAAGAAAGGCAGACTCCTTTTATTTAACGTGAGTCCGGCATAAAACAATCCGTACGAACGAAGGGATGTATCATTCATCAAACCCAAATTATAACAACAGATACTCCCTTACTTCGCAACGGGATATTAATTACCCTGCAAGGAAGCATTTATTACCGTGCAAGGAGATATTAAATACCATGTAACGAAGTATTAATTGCAGTATAAGGAAGCATCCGTTGTCAGGTAAGGAAGCATTAATTGCAAGGTAACTAATACTCCGTTACAATGTAAGAAAAGGTATATTGCGGGTAAAAATATAATCTTTTCCGGAATGAGGATATAAAAAATTCCGCATCCCCGAAGAGCGGAATGCGGAATAACAGTTAAATCAGAGAACTACAACAGGCTGTGCCTGCTCATAAAGTTGCCATGGCTATGACGTCAGGGCTGCGGCTCTTCCGCGGCATTGCCCGTCACCACGGCGTTTTTTGGAAGCTCTGCCACGGTGCAACGGCTAAGCAGGTCGCAGACACGGGTGTTTGTTTTCTTGTCCTTATAGGTCTCGGGCATGAAGTTGACGTGCATGCCGCGCACGTTCTTCTGTGCGTTGAACTCCTTCGCCGAGGCGGCTGCCTTGGTCTTCAGACCTATCTTAAACGAGCCGAGACCGTCTATCTTCACACGTTTGGAGTCCTGCATGGCGCGTGTCATAGTGGGTACCAACTCTCGGAGTACGGCTTCGATGTCCGACCGCTTCACGGTACAGTTCTCCTGCATTATCTCCGCCAGCTGGCGGGTTGTCATTGTTTCGGTCACCACTGCGCGTGCATACCATTTCCTGTAACCGCTTGCCGACTTGTTGTTATTCTGATATAAACGATAAAATACTGCCATAATTCTTAATCTTTTAATTGTTAATAAATTGTTTTGTTGTTTCTCTTGTCTGACAATCCTCGTCAGGATTGCAGGGTACCCTTATGTTCGACGGTGCAAAGATAATACAAATGACATTACATGTCAAGCCTGAATGCGATACACTATGCGATACACTTGTGCATACACAATGCGATACACCGCCACGAAACGAGGTCCGGCTACGGCTGTTTACGGCATTATTGTGCTGATATACAGACAAAAACATTATCTTTGCAGAATGAAGAACTTAATTTTACTGATGACGTTTCTTGCGGCAGCGGCATGTACCGGCAACGGCAGCCGCACGGGAAACGACGATGACAGGGAGGCTTACAAGTGTCTCGAAGAGGCGAACAGACTGAATGAGAAGGAAGAGCACGACTCGGCAAGAGCCGTGCTTGCACGCGGGCTGGGCTATGAAAACGCCGCCGACAGCACCAAGGGCATGCTCAACGCAGAGATGTCTGCCGCATATACACTGAGCGGAAACATGGACAAGGCTCTGGAATACGGGAGGAAAGCCATGGAGATGTGCCGCGACAATGTGGAGATGTACGTCATATTGTGCGGAAACACGGGTATTGTATACAGGCGGTCGGGCATGAACGACTCTGCCGCGACGTGCTACAAGGAGGGTGTTGAGGCGGCACAGCGGAGCGGATATGACGAAGGTCTGGCTTATCTGTACAACAACCTGTCCGTGCTGTATTATGAAATGGAACGCTACGACGAGGGCATCGGATACTCGATAAAAGCGAAGGAATGTGCAGAAAGGTCCGGCGACGGGATTGAATGTCTCTCGGCAATGGCAAACGAGGGCATAGGGTATGCCAAGAAAGGAGACGACAGGCGTGCCGCCGCGCTTCTGAAGACGGTATTCGGAAAGGCGGAGAGCATGAACAGCACGCCGCTGAAGCTGAAGGTGATAAACTATCTGCTAAGCGCATGCCGCAAGCTGGGAGACGAAAAGTCAACCGACTTTTATCTTGCCAGGGGCGAGAAGATAGCCGCAGAGGTGCCGGAAACGAACATCGCCGTAGCGGGAATAATGGAATCGAAAATGCAGACACAGCTGGACCGCGGCAAATACCGCGAGGCACTTGCCACGGCAAAACAGCTCGAAGCAATAAAGGCGTTCCATGCCGTGCCTCTCTACAAGCTGCGCATGGCAGAGGCGCAATGCCACGCCGGACTTGGCAACCACCGCGAGGCATACAGGCTGGAGCATGAGGCGGTGGCGATGCAGGACAGTGTGCGCAACGGGGAAGTGGAGAAACAGTTGTCGGAATATTCCGTGCGCTTCAAGACACAGGAGAAGGAACTGGAGATAAGCCGCCTGCAACGGGAAAAGAGCGCCGAACGGGCGCGCATGCTGGCTGTGGTTGCCGTTCTGACGGCAGTTGCGGCAGCACTCATAACAGCACTGCTGTGGACAAGACACCGCAGGAAGGCACGGAGGCAACAGACGGAAATAGACATGGCGCGCAAATACATAGACGGCATGGAGGCGGAACGGGCACGGCTGGCACGCGAGCTGCACGACGGAGCATGCAACGACCTTCTTGCCTTGGGCATGGACATCAGGAGCGGCAACACGGGCATGGACGAAATGGCAGACCGCGTGCAGACAATGCGCACATCGCTGCGCCGCATCTCCCACGAGCTTATGCCGCCGTCGTTCAGGTATGCTTCGATAGACGAGATTGCCGCAGACTATCTGACGCACCTTGTTAAACCGGACAACATGCACATAGAATACAGCCTGAGGGGTGAAGGCTGGGGCAACATTCCAGACAGCGTGTCCTATCAGCTCTACCGCATAATGCAGGAGGCGGTGAGCAACGTGATACGCCACTCGGCATGCACAAAGGCGGAGTTAGAGATGACATGCGACGGAACGCACATATCACTCTCCGTGACCGACAACGGAAACGGTGGAGGCACGGACGGAAACAACGGAAAAGGAATAAGTTCGATGCGCGACAGGGCTGACAGCATAGGGGCGCAGTTTGAGTGGAAATCCGACAGCAGGGGTACGCGCATAAAAGTATGTATTTAGGCGCACAGAAGCCTTGAAGCCCCTACCGTTAGCCGTAGTTTTGCGATAACATCCTGCTTTATTGAGCGCATTTTTTTGATAATGAGGAATGAAATGTTTAATTTTGAACTGAAAAGTAATATAGTGGAAATCCTTACTACAAAAAACAAGCAGTGTACCATAAAATAAAGCAGACAGGCGAAGTTGACATATTGGTAATAGAAGACCATCAGATTGTGCTGCTGGGTCTGAGCACATTACTGTCGACATGCGACGGCATAAGGCGCATAGACAAGGCAACGACAGCCGTCGAAGCAATATCCCTCGCAAGGGAGCATGCCTTCGACATTGTCATCATAGACGTTGAACTGCCGGACATGTCGGGCTTTGACCTTTTGGACAGGCTGCGCGAGATAAGTCCCGACGTGTCGGTGATATTCCATTCCATGCACGAGGAGTTTTGGATAATAAAGCGCATGATGAACAGCGGCGCCGATGCCATAGTGCTCAAGAGCGACGACATAGGCGAACTGAGGAAAGCCGTAGAGCGCGTGGTGTCGGGCGACAGCTATTACAGCAGCAGGTACGAGGAGTATTGCCGCGAATATGAGAAGCAGCAGATACTGACGGAAAGGGAACTGGACGTGCTGAGAGCCATTGCCGAGGGAAAGAAAACGGCAGAAATAGCCGCACAGCTGTTTGTATCGAACAACACCGTGGAGTTCCACCGCAAACGGCTGCTGCGCAAGCTGGGGGCTTCGAACATGGCTGAACTTATAAAGAAAGCCATGGAACGGGGATTTATGCGGCCATAAATATAAAGGCACGAAGCATCATGAAACATCTTTACATGCTTTACCACTGAGACTCAGGAATATAAAAAAATCAAACAAAAAAAGAATTATGAAGAAGCAAATAACTCTTGTCATCATGGCATTGATAATATCATGCAGTGCCGAAGCCCAATTCATAAAGAAACTGGAAAAGGCTCTCCAAAAAGCCAACAGTGCCCTGAACAGCGTATCAGGACAGACAGGCAGCAACCCCGGCTCAAACAAAACGGGATATATAACATATCAGGAGGAGCCTTCGTTTGTAAACAGCTGGGGAGCAATGGAATTTATCAAGGCTGTGGGCAACTCGGAAAATGGCGCGATACAGGTGATAATACGCATAAAGACAAAAAGCGGGAAGCACTACAGCGTAAAGGCTGACAAGGTTTACGGTCCGAACGGTGAGAAACTTGTGGAAAACAAGAACTGGACGCGCGGGGAATGGACGCTGAAAGATGCCGCAAACGGAATATACGTAAGTCCGGTGTGGGTGGTTCCGACAACATACAAGAGCCTCAGCCATATATGCGTGGTTACGTATCTGCAGGACATTTGGGCGGATATTCACAACATACCGATAGAATGGCAGAAGCCCGCGTCAGGCGGCACAAGCCTGCCGGCGATATCCCAGAAGAGCTTCGGAAGCGTCAGGATAGGCATGAGACTTCAGAATGTGCCCAAGACCATGCGTGGTGTATATACAAGGGTACAGGAAAGCGGATACGGATGTGACGGTACGCAGTATGAATGCTATGACGGTGACGACAACGTGCTGACAGTGGCAGACAGCGACGGAGACAACATAGTAGACGAGATGACAGTGTTCAAGCAGGGCGTGAAGATAGAAGGCACACCTATTTATATAGGAATGCCCCTGAGCAGCCTCAGAGCCGTTAAGGGAATAAGACGGCTTAACAACGGCAGCGACTATTACAAGTATGGCAACTACGAGATATATCTGTCGGAGAACAACACGGCATACATGGTGGTTATAAGATAAGCCGCAGACATCTGCGGCTTTAAGCATTGCAGCAGACCGCAGCAGTTCACGCCCCAGCCATAAAAATGACAAAAAGTTTTGAACTACGGGCAATTTGTATTACCTTTGCATCACGGTTCCGTAGCTTAGCTGAATAGAGCGTCAGATTCCGGTTCTGAAGGTCGTGGGTTTGAATCCCACCGGAATCACACCACAGGCAGGCGGAAATCCTTTGTAACAGAAGGGTTTCCGCCTGCGGCGCTATATACCGGCGGTAAAGGGACTTGCATGTATACCTTTTATTATTATTAAACATTGTCCTTTTAAAAATAAATATTATCTTTGCATAAAGATAAGCCTTGCCACGGCAACTTGAAACGGGCTTTATCAATTATCATAACAAATCAATTACTATCATGGACATTACTGAGAGATTTTTAAACTACGTGAAGTTTGACACACAATCTTCCGAAGAGAGCGAAAGCGTGCCAAGTACTCCCAAACAAATTGTATTTGCCAAGTATCTTAAGGATGAACTGAAAGACGAGGGCTTTGACGATGTGGAGATGGACGAAATGGGATATGTCTATGCAACTCTAAAGTCAAATGTTAAGAAGGATGTACCTACGATAGGTTTTATAAGCCATTACGACACTTCACCCGATTGCAGCGGTGCAAATATCAAGCCGAGCATCGTGAAAAATTATGACGGAACGGACATTGAACTGTCACCGGGAATAATATCATCGCCAAAGAAATTTCCGGAACTTCTGGCTCATATAGGCGAAGATCTGATAGTCACCGACGGACATACCCTGCTCGGAGCAGACGACAAGGCGGGCATAGCCGAGATTGTACAGGCTATGTGCTGGCTCCGCGACCACAAGGAAATAAAGCACGGCGACATACGCATTGCGTTCAATCCCGACGAGGAAATAGGTATGGGAGCACACCATTTCGATGTAGAGAAGTTCGGTTGTGAATGGGCATACACTATGGACGGCGGCGATTTGGGCGACCTCGAGTTTGAAAACTTCAACGCCGCATCTGCAAAGATAAATATCAAGGGCATGAGCGTTCATCCCGGATATGCCAAGGGAAAGATGATCAACGCGAACCGTCTTGCTGCCGAATTTGCCGGAATGCTGCCCGCAGACGAGACTCCTGAGACCACCGAAGGGTATCAGGGCTTCTATCATCTGTTGGGAATTGAGTCGAACATCGAAAGTGCAAAGATGTCTTATATCATACGCGACCACGACCGTGAAAGATTTGAAGAGCGCAAAAGCTTCATCAAGGAATGTGTCAGGGAAATGAATAATAAATACGGCGAAGGCACGGTGAGCGCAGATGTAAAGGATCAGTACTACAACATGAAAGAGAAAATTGATCCTAACATGCACGTAATAGATATCGTACTGAAAGCCATGCAGGCATGCGACGTGCCGCCGAAGGTTGAGCCTATACGCGGCGGAACCGACGGGGCACAGCTGTCGTTCAAGAGTCTTCCGTGCCCGAACATATTCGCCGGCGGCGTGAACTTCCACGGACCGTTCGAGTTTGTGTCCATTCAGGTAATGGAAAAGGCTATGCAGGTAATCGTGAAAATATGCGAGCTTACAGCCGAATATAATGACTGAAGAATTACGAATTACGAGTTTTGAGTTACGGGTTGTCGCATTTCATGCGATGCCGAGTTATTAATTAAGAATTATAATTTGTCAAATCAAACTGCGCAGGGGATAATATCATAGTTACAAACTCGTAACCCGTAATTCAAAACTCTAAATTCGTAATTCAAAATTCATAACTCTACTTCGCATGAAATGCGACAACCCGTAATTCAAAACCCGTAACCCGTAATTCAAAATTCGTAATTCGCCATGTCCGAACTGCCCTATCTCATCAACGATCTTGCCCTAATCCTCATCGTAGCCGGCATTGTTACGATACTGTTTAAAAAGCTGAAACAGCCTCTCGTGCTCGGTTATGTTGTCGCAGGGTTCCTTGTCAGCCCCCACATGCCTTATATAATGTCTGTTGCAGACAGGGCGGACATACATACATGGGCGGACATCGGCGTGATGTTCCTGCTCTTCTCATTGGGTCTCGACTTCTCTTTCAAGAAGATACTGAAGATGGGTGCATCTCCAGTGATAGCCACATGTGCCATTGTCTTCTGCATGATGATGCTCGGAATAGGCGTCGGCAATACTTTCGGATGGAGCCACATGGACTGCATCTTCCTCGGGGGCATGCTGGCAATGAGCTCAACCACCATTATCTACAAGGCTTTCGATGACCTCGGGCTGCGCCAGCAACGCTTTGCAGGGATGGTCATGAGCGTGCTTATACTCGAAGACATGCTTGCCATAGTGATGATGGTGATGCTTTCGGCTATAGCCGGCGGCAACAGTCCCGACGGCGGGCAAATGCTGCAGAGCATAATGAAAATAGGCTTCTTCCTTATTCTATGGTTTGTCGTAGGCATATTCGCAATCCCTCTTCTGTTGCGTTCCATGCGCAAACACATCAATAACGAGACACTTCTTATCGTTGCCCTCGGTCTGTGCTGCGCCATGGCTGTCCTGTCGACAAAGGTGGGATTCAGCAGTGCCTTCGGGGCTTTCGTCATGGGTTCGATACTTGCCGAGACTGTTGAAGCGGAAAAAATAACCCGTCTTGTGGAACCCGTAAAGAACCTTTTCGGCGCAATATTCTTCGTCTCCGTGGGCATGCTGGTAGACCCCGGCATACTTGTCGAATACGCACTGCCTATCTTTATACTCGTTATAACCATACTCATAGGACAGTCGGTATTGGGAAGTTTCAGCTTCCTTATCAGCGGACAGACACTCAAGTCGGCTATGCAATGCGGCTTTTCCATGGCGCAGATAGGCGAATTTTCGTTCATCATAGCATCATTGGGACTGTCACTCGGCGTGATAAGCCAGTTCTTATATCCTGTCGTAGTTGCCGTATCGGTAATCACCACGTTCCTTACTCCATACATGATGCGCGCCTCAACACCATGCTATAACCGTCTTGAGCGGCATTTGCCGGCAAAGTGGATATCGCTGCTGAACGACCTTACACTCAGCCGCCAGTCATCTCTGCCCGAAGGAAACTGGAAGAGGCTCTTGGCAGAAATGGTGCGCAACACCGTCATCTACTCAATCCTGTCGGCAGCGGCAACGGCACTCATGTTCATGTTCTTCCTGCCGTTCATACGCAGCATACTGCCCCACTGGTGGGCAAATGCCACGTGTATCGTGCTTACGGTTATGATAATATCCCCGTTCCTGCGCGCCATGGTGATGAAAAAGAACCACAGCGAGGAGTTCAAGATGCTTTGGAAAGAAAGCCGCAGAAACCATATACCGCTCATGCTTACCATTGTCGTGAGGTTTATAATAGCCATATCATTCGTATTTTATATATGCAACTACCTCACACGGTTCACCAATGCCCTCATAATATGTATCGCCACAGTTCTTGTGATACTGATAATACTGTCACGGCGCATCAAGCAGCGCAGCATAAGACTTGAGCGGCTGTTTGTACTCAACCTGCGTTCGCGCGACATAAAGGCGCAGGTTGACGGGCACAAGAAGCCGCTTTACGAAGGTCATCTGCTCGACCGTGACGTGCACATATCCGACTTCGAGATACCCGAAAACTCCGTATGGGCAGGCAAGACGCTGCGCGAACTGCGCTTCCGCAACAGGTTCGGCATACATGTAAGCAGCATACTGCGCGGCATAATACGCATAAACATCCCCAACGGAGAAAACGTCATATTCCCCGGAGACAAGATACAGGCGATCGGAAGCGACGAGCAGCTCACCGCATTCAGTGCGGCAATGAGAAATGATGTGTACGATGAAGACCCCGACATAGAGAAGCGGGAAATGAAACTGCGCCAGATTATAATATCAGAAAACAGTCCAATCATCGGAAAGACACTCATCGAAAGCGGCATACGCGACATTTACAACTGCATGGTGGTGGGACTTGAGGAGCGCAAGGAGAACCTTTCGCAAATAGAGCCGTCACACGTCATGCAACAAGGTGACGTGATATGGGTTGTGGGAGAGGAAGAATCTCTGGACAGACTCACGGAGGCTGCATACGGGAAATAACCCGGTGCACACAATATCGCTATAGACAACATCATAAAGAGAAGGAAGATAATCCATAATTATATTATACATTAAAGATGAAACCAAACTTCTTTAATACGGTTACGAGATGCTTTAAGGCATCAATGCCCGTGTTTCTATGTCTGTTTGCATGCCCGCAACATGCCGGAGCACAAATAGCAAAGATATTGATGGCGCACGATGTAAACATGATTGAGTCGAGATATGAAAAGAACTCACGCCAACAATACGAACAAAACTATTACAACAACGACTGGTGCGACTACTACCTGTTCCGCAGAAACGACAGGTCGTACAACCTGCATCCGGGAAAGAACACTGCATTTATTGTCCCGCAAAAAGAAAAAATATATAATCCCGCAAAAGAAGCAACACAATACAGGTATTACCGCGGCATCTTTCCAGATGATTTCAACGTAAACACGCCATACGCACTACCGGTAAAGAGCGGTACAAGGACGGCGTGGAGGACAGACAGGCACGAAACATACAAAACCCTGAACTTCAAGACAGAAAGAGGCGACACCATATATGCCACACGCGGCGGAACGCTCTGCAAGACGCCAAGCTCACGCTTTATTCTGGTGTATCATCCCGACCATACATTCGCCGTATATGCAGGATTAAGGGACAAATTCGCAGCACCCGGTGACAGAATAAGAACAGCACAGCCCATCGGCATTGCCGGACAAGACAACATTTCCATATCGTTCTTCTTTCTTGACAAGAACAAGTTCAACGGTCCCGATGCCGCAGGATATCCATATTCACACTTCGTTCCCACGTTCAGGACAGAGCAGGGAGACATCCGCCCCATAGAGCATAAGTTCTACCGTGCCGTAACAGACGATGCGCTAATCATGCAGGACATGAGCAAAAAAGAACAGAAAAGGTATCTAAAACACAAATAACATGCGCCTCCTTTTAACCGCACTGGTTTATGCCGCATTTACATGCAGTGCCTTCTCACAACATATTTCAATCGAATATTCAGGTTCTCCACTTACTCACCGGGACAAAAGACAAATTGAAATATTCCTCAGGCATGCCGCAGATTTCTACAGCCGGCATGGCTTGTCCGACACTTTAAACATCAGACTGAACTTATTTGACGACAAAGAGAAATGGAAACGGTTCCTTATAGAAAGAAATCCACGTTATAAAAAAGTCCCGATAATGCCACAAGGAATATTCAACCTGAAGACAAAAGAATGCAGCGTGATGCTTGTCGGCGGCATGAAGGGCATGAGCCTCGGAGTGATAAGGCACGAACTTAGCCACGCCCTGTTCAGGAGTATATTCGGTACCAATACGCTGCCGTGGCTTAATGAAGGTCTTTCGGAATATTTCCAACATTGCAATGTAACAAAGAACGGGCTGAAACACAGTCTTGAACCTTACGAAAAAGGACGGCTGCGCACAATGCTGATGCTTGATGAAATCAGACTTGAGGACATCTTTAACTACAAACATGAAGAGTTCATGCATCACCAGCAAACCAACGACCAAGTCACATATATAACGTCACACGCAATAGTCACATTCTTTATCGAGGCTACTCCACAAGACTACTTCAAGAAGCTTGTGTCTGTTCTGAAAGACAGCAACGACAAAGACAGCAACCTACAGAAAATAGACAAGACATATCCCGGCGGATGGGAACAGCTGAAGAAAGACTTTGAAGACTATTATAAATAACAACAAGACCGGCACAAAGGCTGCATGCTGACATGTGCAAGAAGCCACTTGCCACACATCAGCCGCACCACATCACTATCTGTTGATGATATATGCCACCTGCACTGACAGCGTCCTGTCTTTAGGCTCCTGCAACACCCAGCCCGTCTTGACAGGGTTTTGCAGGCTGTGCCCGTAGCTAAGTCCGAGCTGCCAGTTGGAAAAATCTATGCCGACATAGACCTTCACACCATAGTCAAACCGCTTGTACATACCGTCAGAGAAGATATTGTCCACATCTGTAACTCCGTGAGCACCGTCCACGGAACTCTTTCCAAACAGTCCGCAGGCTACATAGGGACCCGCACTTGCAGACATCCTGACCCTGTCGGTAACGCCAAACTTATATCCAACCATTACCGGAAGCTCCAGATAATAAGCATCGCACTTCCAGTCCACCGTACCGGCATTCTCTTCTTCCGATGCAAAGACATCATCTTTCCAGCCCTTGCATGTAAAAAGCAATGATGTTTCCAAATATGGACAATCTATCTTGTCGGAGAAAAGATATTCTCCTTTCACACCCACATTAAACCCGAGATGGTTCTTATAATCTTTAGGCTGAGACACATTCAGACCAGCCGTCACACCATAACTAAAGCCTTGTGCAAACGTTACAATGCTCAAGAACAATACCGTAAATAATAAAAAATACCTTTTCATATAATGTGTATTAAATGACCTGTTGTCATGCGATATACATAAAAACGAGAAAAAATATCCTTTATTATATAAGAAAGCCACTAATAACAGGCTGCAAAACACCAGCAGGACAATATCAATACCACTGCACGGCGTTGGTGTATCCACTGCGTTTGTCATACTTCAGCGCGTCCGTAAGCGTGGCGGCGTTGCAGCGGAAAGAGAAGTTGTAGGATGTATAAGGCGCAAGAACAACCGAACAGCTCATGCTGAAACAGTGCAGGTCGCGCTGCAGCGATGCCGTCGTCATGGACAAGTCGTGCTCCTCAAAGTCGTATCCGCTCGAGAAACTGATGTTCCAACCGTCGCTTATACGCACGTTTCCGCTGAAGTTGAGGTTCTGCGTAAACTTGTAAGGATAGCGCATCGACTTGGTATTGAAACGCCCTCCCGTGTTCTCACGCATCGTCACGCCATAGCCCACGGTCAGCGACCACGGCATGGAAAACTTCATATATCCGTCCTCATCGGTCTCCGCCTTCGTCGAAGTCTTTTTCTTCGCACCATGCTGTCCGCGCACCATGTCATCGTCAACGTTCGACTCCACGTCCGTATCCATGCCCTCGTCGTCCTTCTCTTCATCCTCCTCTTCGTCGTCGCCATGCCCGAACCACTTCTTCAGCTTCTCGGGATTAAGGGTGAACGATATATTCTGCGACATGCCCTGAAAACGTCCGAAGCGTCCCTTGCTGTACTCCGTATGCGTGCCGACGTAGGGATTTCCGTTCTCATCAAGCTCATACGCATAAGTCGCAAACACGGCATTCATGTTGAACGTATAATTTTTCCACCATTTAAGACGTATTCGCATGGTGAGGTCACTCCACGGTCTCTGCTTTGCAGCCATGTTGTACGACATGCTCGCCCCAAGTTCGTCGATGATGCTCAGTTTTTTAAATCCCGTCGAATCCTTGTCCGAACGTATCTTCATCTCAATGTTGTTGGACATATCAAACGTAAAGCTTCCGGTCTTTCCCCTGCCCGGCACGCCGAACAACGAGCCCGAATAAGGCGAATACTCCACAAGCGACACGTTGCCGTCGGCATCCGTCTTCTGATAAGTATCGTAATATCCGTAACGCTCCGCGCCGAAGTCGGGCGCATAGTTGAAGCTTACGTTGGGCGTAAACACATGGCGCACGGCTACAATCTTGTCGCCGAAGATTTTCCGGTTGGGCACATAGAAGCCATACAGCTTTGTCGATGCACTGAGGCTCATGCTCCAGTTATATACGTTGTTGAAGCCATACACCGTGTCGCACACTTCCCTCTGTGCCTCACTGTCCCACGAGCGCATCACCTTGTTTGTATACATGCGGTCGGTGAAACTTATCGAAGGGTTGATGTTAAGGAAGTTGAACAGCGTGAAATTGGCATTTACCGGCACCGAGTGCTGGAAGCCGTTGCGCCAGTCTTTGACAATGTTTGCCTTCATCAGCTGGTCTTCCTTCGTGTGTATGGAGTTGCTGAGATGTCCGGTATAGCTCATCGATATCTTCTCATACCAGCGTTCCTTGCCTGCCATGTGCCGCCGTTTGAACGGATAGAAGCGGCTTATGGAGATATTCAGGTCAGGCAGGGTGAGGTCTATCATCGAGTCGCGCATGTTCTGGTTGAGGTTTGTCGTCCCGCTCAGCGTCATGCCTATGCTCGAGAAAGTGGTGCTCCAGCTCACGCTCGAAGTTCGCGTGCTCTGCGTATAACTCTGCGGGTTGTACATGCTGTTGAGGTTGTTGCGCTCGTAGCTCGATGTCGCAAAGTTCACGCTTGCCGACAGCGTGCTGAACGGGTTAGCCTTTGCGTCCTGACGGTGCATCCACTGTATCTTGAAGCTCTCCTGTTCGGCAAAGTCGGGCATGCCCTTGTCGCCGTTCTTCGTGTCCTGATAGCTGAAGTAGAAACTTCCGCTGTACTTATACCGCTTGCGGTAGTTGCTCGCCGCCGACAGTCCCCACGAGCCCTTGGTATAAATCTCTCCGAGCAGCTTCAGGTCCCACTTGTCGCTCATGGCAAAATAATATCCGCCGTCGCGGAGATAGAAGCCGCGCGAACTCTCATCTCCGTATGTCGGCATGATGAAGCCGCTCGAATAGCTCTTTGTAAACGGGAAGAAGCCGTAGGGAATGGCTATGGGCAGCGGAACATCCGCCACAACGAGATATGCCGGTCCGAAGACAACGTCCTTGCCGGGACGTACCTTCGCACGCGAAAGGGCTATGTAGAAGTCGGGATGAGGCAGGTCGCACGTGGTGTAGCGCCCGTGTTCGAGATAGAGCACGCCCGAGGAGTCGCGCTTCGAGCGTTCGCTCGACAAGAAACCGTCCTGCTGCGCAGTGTACACATTATTTATAAAGCCCTTCTTTGTCTTGAAGTTAAAGGCAATGGTGTCGCTCTCATACTCGTCCGAACCCATCTTGAAGACGGGCTGTCCCTTAACCTCGCCGGTTGTGTCGGCTGTTCCTGTGGCACGCACCAGACTGCTGTCCATGCTCATCGCGATACGGTCGCTCGTGAGGTCCATGTTCTCATACTTCACGTTCGACGCTCCGAAGAGATATGCCAGTTTGTTTCCCGCATCATAAACCATCGAGTCTTCCGAAGCAAAGTTCACGGGCGCGTCTATCCCACCGGACCTTTGCCTGTTAAGACTGTCAAGCCTTATCGAGTCGTCCACCGCCTTGTTGTGCCTGTATATTGCGAGCTGCAACGAGTCCATCTTTGTCGTATCGGGACCGCCCGCCCGCGCCGCCGTGTCTGTCACAACCGTGTCTGCCGCAGCCACACTGCTGTTTTTTGCCGCCCCGCGCCTCTTTTTCTGCAAAAAAGGCATGCCGTTATCCGCCCACATAAACATGAAGGCAGACAGCAGTATAAATATGATGGATTTCGTTCTCATTATAATGCAGGCTGCAAAATTACATAAATTAAAGTTAAAAGCATATCAAAGTGAGCTTTTTATGTTTTATTTAACGTTTATGCTGGGCATTTGTAAAAGGGCGAAGTAATTCATAATTAATAATTTATAATTTATAATTGGGGAGACAAAAGGAGCACCGAGATACATCAACATGAGTAGAAGAACGCATCAACATGAGCAAAAGAACACATCAACATGAGTAGGGACACATTCTTGTATCTGTCCGCACGCATCGAAGAGGCGTTCTGTTC
>ERZ778503.851-NODE-851-length-24183-cov-7.057900_pt1 | contig 24183 bp, 20 predicted proteins | sample MGYA00510047_ERZ778503 | MGnify/ENA primary metagenome ERZ778503 (study PRJEB29527, sample SAMN07138965) | mouse gut metagenome | material: feces | host: mouse | place: China:Nanjing | collected 2016-01-25 ... | reverse complement strand
AGTTTCAACAGTAAGAAACTAAAGTTTCAACAGTAAGAAACTAAAGTTTCAATAGTAAGAAACTAAAGTTTCTATTACTTGAAACTAGTAGTTCCAAGGCTTGAAACAACGTGTTTCAAGGCACAAAACATACCGTAACAAATAGGATGCGGATAAATCCCCCGTGGGTTAAAGAACTGACGGTGATAGGTGACAGATACGGTGATAGGTTGTAAAATGGATCATTCACTACTGAAATGCCTATGAATAAGGTATTTAGGACTAGTAGGTGATAGGTGAAAGAGGGAATGTGTTTTTTATCTAGAGTAGGGATTGTAGTTAACGAGTACAATGACAGAATTAAAAGACCAACTTTCTTTATTAGGAAGAAAGACCGAGTATAAACAAGATTATGCTCCTGAAGTATTGGAAGCCTTTGATAACAAGCATCCTGAGAATGACTATTGGGTACGTTTCAACTGCCCTGAATTTACAAGCTTGTGCCCCATCACCGGGCAGCCGGACTTTGCCGAAATACGTATCAGCTACATTCCTGATATTAAAATGGTAGAAAGCAAGAGCTTGAAACTATATCTTTTCAGCTTCCGCAATCATGGTGCTTTCCATGAGGACTGCGTGAATATCATAATGAAGGATCTTATTAAACTAATGAATCCCAAATACATTGAAGTGACAGGCATCTTTACTCCCCGTGGCGGTATCTCCATCTATCCGTATGCCAATTACGGTCGTCCGGGAACAAAATTCGAACAGATGGCGGAGCATCGTTTAATGAATCGGGAGTAATATATGAATATTGCTATACCAATGGAACTTCGTGAATATATTCAGCAGAATATTATTCCGCAATATGTCAACTTTGACAAGGCACATCAAATAGACCATGTAGAAAAAGTGATTGAAGAAAGTATGAAACTGGCTTCTTATTATGATGTCAATGTTTCTATGGTTTACACGATTGCTGCTTATCATGACTTGGGACTATGTGAGGGACGTGAGTTTCATCATATAGTCTCCGGCAGGATATTACTGGCGGATGAAACCTTGCGACATTGGTTTACGGATGAACAACTGTTGCCAATGAAAGAAGCGATAGAAGATCATCGGGCTTCCAATAAACAGGCTCCGAGAAGCATCTATGGAAAAATAGTTGCCGAAGCCGACCGTATTATTGATCCTGAAGTAACGTTGCGCCGTACTGTTCAATATGGATTGTCTCATTATTCGGAGATGGATAAAGAACAGCAATATGCTCGCTTTCGTAAACATCTGAATGATAAGTATGCGGAAGGGGGGATATTTGAAGTTATGGATACCTCAGTCGGATAATGCCGAACGTTTGGCAGAACTTCGGAAGTTGATTATGGATGAAGAAGAGCTTCAACGAGTATTTGATGAACTTTATACAAATGAAAAGAATGGAGATGTGTAATGCTCCATTCTTTCTTGATTTGTCCGGGAAGTATTACTCGTGATGATACGGCCCCCCGTTCAATATCGTCATCGCCCGATAAATCTGCTCCACGAATATCAGCCGGATCATTTGATGAGAAAAAGTCATCTTCGACATTGAAATCTTTTCATGGGACGCTTGATACACTTTCTCGGAGAATCCGTAAGGTCCTCCGATGATGAAGACCAGCCGTTTGTTGACTGTATTCATTTTCCGCTTCATGTAATCGGCAAATTCAAGGGAGCGCATTTCTTTTCCGTGTTCATCGAGCAGTACCACCACATCTCCCGGTTGGAGAGCTTTCAGAATTAATTCACCTTCTTTTTCTTTCTGGACTTCCACCGAAAGGCTCTTCGTGTTTTTCAGTTCGGGGATAACTTCCATATCAAAAGTGATATAGCGTTTGGTGCGCTGTATATAGTCGTTGATAGCTGTAATATAGTGTTGTTCTACGGTTCGTCCAACGACGAGCAGGGTTGTTTTCATGTCTCTATAATTCTGATTAATGCACAAAAATAGGCATTTTTTATGTTATTCTGCAATTAATGCTTACCTTTGCCTATCATTAGTTGAAAGTTTAAGGCTTTAAACTTCAACTTAAAAGCTTGTAATTATGAAAAAACGAGTGCTCGTAGGAATGGCCGCTTTGCTTCTTTCCCTCTCGTTGCTTATGGCGCAAGAGATACCGGCAGGAGTGATTACGGCATTTAAAAGAGGAAGCTCGCAAGAGCTAAGTAAGTATATGGGGGACAAGGTAAACCTGGTGCTCCGAGGTCGCTCGACAAACGTTGACAAACAGAAAGCAACAGTTGCGATGCAAGAATTCTTTACGGAGAATAAAGTCAGCGGATTTAATGTAAACCATCAGGGAAAACGGGACGAATCGAGTTTCGTTATCGGCACGTTGGCTACTACGAAGGGAAGTTTCCGTGTGAATTGCTTCTTGAAGAAAGTACAGGATAAATGTTTAATACACCAAATAAGAATTGACAAAATCAATGAATAAGGAAAAAGAACTGATCGACAAACTGATCGATCTTGCTTTTGCAGAAGATATAGGTGATGGTGACCATACCACCCTTTCGTGTATCCCTGCTACAGCAATGGGAAAATCAAAATTGCTTATCAAGGAAGCCGGTGTGCTGGCAGGTATCGAAGTGGCTAAAGAAATCTTCAACCGTTTCGATCCGACTATGAAAGTCGAAGTGTTTATCAACGACGGAACGGAAGTGAAGCCGGGCGATGTAGCAATGGTAGTGGAGGGAAAAGTACAGTCATTGCTCCAGACCGAGCGTCTGATGCTGAACGTGATGCAACGCATGAGTGGTATTGCGACAATGACCCGCAAATACGCAAAGAGGCTGGAAGGTACAAATACCCGCGTACTGGATACCCGTAAGACAACTCCGGGCATGCGTATCCTTGAGAAGATGGCTGTGAAGATCGGTGGCGGCGTAAACCATCGTATCGGTTTGTTCGACATGATTCTTCTGAAAGACAATCACGTTGACTTTGCCGGAGGTATTGATAAAGCTATCACCCGTGCCAAAGAATATTGCAAAGAAAAAGGGAAAGACTTGAAGATAGAAATAGAAGTCCGCAGCTTCGACGAACTGCAACAAGTCCTTGACCTCGGCGGAGTGGATCGTATCATGTTTGATAATTTCACCCCCGAAATGACTAAGAAAGCAGTGGAGATGGTAGCAGGCAAATACGAAACCGAATCGTCGGGCGGCATTACCTTTGATACCCTACGTGACTATGCCGAATGTGGCGTAGACTTCATCTCGGTAGGGGCTTTGACTCATTCAGTGAAAGGATTGGATATGAGTTTCAAAGCGTGCTGATTTTCTTTCACCACAGAGGACGCAGAGGACACAGAGGTTTTAAACTTACTTTATAGGAAGAATTTCCTATCATTGTTCCTCTGTGTCCTCTGCGTCCTCTGTGGTGAATTCTCTTCTGTTCTTTAACTTCTTTTAGCAATATTCCTTGCAGTATTCCTCAAACTCTTGCGTCTAATGAGTAAAACGACGCAGACATACGTTCGACTTTAAAAAAAAGTAATTGACTTTGGAAAACGAGATAGAACTGGTAAAGGGCTGTCGGGCAGGAAAGGATTCAGCCCGAAAGGAACTTTACACCCTCTATTCCAAACAGATGCTGGCGGTATGTTTCCGCTATACGGGCGATATGGATGCAGCGCATGATGTACTGCATGACGGTTTCATCAAAATTTTCACCAACTTCTCCTTCCGGGGCGAATCGTCGCTCTGCACATGGATAACCCGGGTGATGGTCACTCAATCGATCGATTATCTGAGACGGGAGAAACGGGTCAGTCAGTTGGTGGTGCATGAAGAGCAGCTTCCCGATATACCCGATATATCGGATTCGGGAGGAGGGGATGGAATCTCCGAGGAGCGGTTGATGGCTTTTATAGCCGAATTGCCGGATGGTTGCCGAACCGTTTTCAATCTTTATGTGTTTGAAGAAAAGTCGCACAAGGAGATAGCTAAGATGCTTCATATCAAAGAGCATTCGTCTACTTCGCAGTTGCGTCGCGCCAAATATCTGTTAGCAAAAAGAATTAAAGAGTATAGGAACAATGAAGAAAGAAAATGATGAAATAACCGAACTGTTTCGCACACGTCTCGCCGATGCGGGGATAAGTGTCCGGGATGGCTTTTGGGAAGAACTCTCGCAGGATATTCCTGTGGCTTGCCAACATCACCGTCGGATTCTGCTCTTCCGTGTGGCGGCTGCGGCATCAGTGTTGCTCGTTCTGGCGGCTTCATCAGCTACTTTCCTGTATTTCTCTCCCAAGGAAGAGATGGAAGAGGCGTTTACGAAGATAGCTGTGACGAATGGAGGACAAATGGACGGAGACGGAATACGTGTCAATCAATTGCCGTTGCCGGTGGAACCTGTTTTGCCGAAACCGACTCCCAAGTCTTTCGGTATGTTGTCGCAACGTGTGGAAGAGGAGGATTCGCTTTCTATTACCTTCTCCATGTCGTTCTCTTTTTCGTCGACTGCTACGGGAAGTGGCAATCGTTACGGTAATCAAGGTTATAATGGTTATTGGCAGGCTGCAAATGGAAATACAGGATCATTCGCCGTGCAGGAAGAAACTGCAAGGCCGGCTGTTACTCCCGAAAAAGTTGTGAAGAGACATCGCTGGGCGATAAAAGCGCAGTTAGGTACGGCACTTCCGGCGGATGACGGTACTTATAAGATGCCACTCTCCGCAGGTGTGACAGTAGAACGGAAACTGAATGATTATCTGGGAATAGAAACCGGATTGCTTTATTCAAATCTTCGTTCGGAAGGACAATATTTACACTATTTGGGTATCCCTGTCCGGGTGAATGTGACGTTGATGGATACAAAGAAAGTTGACCTTTACGCTACTGTAGGCGGAATAGCGGATAAATGCATCGTCGGCGCGCCGGACAATAGTTTCAAGGAAGAACCTGTCCAACTGGCAGTGACTGCCGGCATTGGAATCAATTATAAGATTAACGACCGACTTGCGCTTTTTGCCGAACCAGGTATTTCGCACCATTTCAGCACGGATTCGAAACTGGCTACGGTACGCACGAAACGGCCGACTAATTTTAATTTACTTTGCGGACTTCGCATGACGTATTAATCCTTATGAAAATGAAAAAAACACTTGTAATGCTGTGGATGGCATTTTGCCTGATTGTATCTTTCAGTGGATGCAGCAGCGAAGAAATGGATTACAACAATCCGGATGTTGGCCTTTTTGTGAAGCAATTGAAGTCGGGCACGTATAAGATGAAGAATGACAAAGGAGTGGTGGAAGTTCCTCATTTCATGGAAGAGGATATTCCCGAACTTTTGAAATATGCAGAAGATCTGACTATTATCCCTTCTTTTCCGTCGGTTTATAATACGAACAACGGTAAGATTCGCTTGGGTGAATGTATGCTTTGGGTGATTGAATATATCCGTCAGGGTACACCGCCGTCAATGGGTTGCAAAATGGTATTGGCGAATGCCGAGAATTATGAAGCAATCTATTTCCTGACCGACGAGGAAGTGCTCGATGCAGTTGCCTGCTATCGTAGCTGGTGGGAAGAACGGCAGTATCCGAAGACCCGGTGGACGATTGACCCGTGTTATGACGAACCGCTTTGCGGATCGGGCTATCGTTGGTGGTGACGCTCAATAAAGAGTTGCGTTCGGAATAAGAAATAGAAAACATTCATGTAGGAACGTTTGTTTGTATCAGTAGTCTTTTTACTGCTGACAGGGGCTTGCTACGCTCAATGGACTACATTAGAATCGGGTTGAGGCAGGTATGTATGAAGCGTTTGAAAGGTATTAGGTAATGAAAGAATAAAGAGGATGAATAGATTGATGAAACGTTTCTGGACAACTATGGCTTTGTGTCTGATGACTTTGCTTGCATATTCGCAAGTATGGACGGCGCAAGATTCATTGCATCTGAAGAAGTTGCTGGATAGTGACCAGGAGTTGCACTTAAATATGGATGCTGTAAAGTCGATTGATTTTGGCGGTGCAGTAGGAAGCCCCCGGATGTCGGAGGAGAAGAATTGGATGCTGCCTGACGAATCGTTGCCCGAAGCATTGCCTAAACCGAAAGTGGTGTTGAGCCTGATGCCTTATAAGACAAATACCCGTTTCAATTGGGATCCCGTCTATCAGAAAAAGATAAGGGTAGATAAGAATACCTGGCGGGGAGATCCTTTCTACGAACTGCGCCATCAGAGAACATACTCCAACTGGGCGCGTAATCCGATGGCAAAGGGAATGCGTAAGTCTTTGGATGAGATACAGGCGAGCGGGGTACGTTTCCGCCAGTTGAGTGAGCGTGCCAATGGGATGTTTGTAAATTCGGTAGTGATGGACAGTCCTATTCCTTTATTTGGCGGGAGTGGGGTGTATATCAATGGCGGAACTATTGGAGGGATTGACTTGATGGCAGTCTTTACAAAAGATTTTTGGAACAAGAAGGGGAGGGATAATCGTGCCCGTACGTTGGAAGTCCTGCGAGCTTATGGAGATTCGACGACTGTGTTGATAAATAAGCCAATTGAACAGATTGCCCATTAAGGGCGTTGTATATATGTACTAATGTTGCGATACGACAATATACTGACTGGAGAGTGTTTGTAATTGAATGATTTATATATTTGTATATTGTTGTATTGGCACATTAGTAAGTAACCCGGTTTCTTATGGGGGACGAAATTATTAGTGCATTGATAAATTATTAATTATGAATAGAATAACTTCTCTTCTAGGGATACAATATCCTATAATTCAAGGTGGAATGGTATGGTGTAGCGGTTGGCGGCTGGCTTCCGCAGTGAGTAATGCGGGGGGCTTAGGTCTGATTGGTGCAGGTTCTATGCATCCCGAAACTTTGCGCGAGCATATTTGTAAATGCCGTGCAGCTACGGAATTTCCTTTTGGTGTGAATATTCCCTTGATGTATCCTCAGATAGAAGAGATAATGAATATTGTGGTGGAAGAAGGAGTGAAGGTTGTTTTTACTTCTGCCGGAAATCCGAAAACGTGGACCGGATGGTTGAAAGAACGGGGGATAACGGTTGTCCATGTAGTTTCTTCCTCCCGTTTTGCAATGAAGTGTGAGGAAGCGGGTGTGGATGCTGTGGTGGCTGAAGGTTTTGAAGCCGGTGGACATAACGGTCGTGAGGAAACAACAACTTTCTGTCTGATTCCTGCTGTGCGTGAGGCTACAACATTGCCTTTGATAGCTGCTGGAGGCATTGGTACAGGAGAAGGTATATTGGCTGCTATGGCATTGGGGGCTGAGGGAGTGCAGATCGGTACTCGTTTCGCCTTGACTGAAGAGAGCTCTGCAAGTCCGGTGTTTAAGGATTATTGCCTGAGCCTTGGTGAGGGAGATACTAAGTTATTATTAAAGAAACTGGCTCCGACGCGTTTGGTAAAGAATGATTTCCGATATGCAGTGGAGAAAGCGGAAGACAGTGGTGCCTCTGCAGAAGAATTACGAAACTTGCTGGGAAGAGGACGTGCAAAGAAAGGAATGTTTGAAGGCGATTTGGAGGAAGGTGAGCTGGAAATAGGGCAGGTGTCGGCAATTATATCCCGTCGGCAGTCGGTGGCGGAAGTTATGAGTGAATTAATTGAATCTTACCGGCAAGCGGCGGAGAAGAAATATTTCTTTGGGTATTTTGATGAATATAATCCATAGAGACCCACTCGAGCTATATGTCGGATACGTGGTGGAGAGAATAGTAAAAACTCCTTTTGCAAATGAGGTTGCAAAAGGAGTTTTATCAGATTTATAATTGAAAAGGATAAATAAACTTTTAGTTTAATAATCCAGGATTTGCATCGATTGCCGCTTGTGGAATCCGTAATGTGTAGCGTGCGTCATTTTCTTCCAATGTATAAGGTTGACCATCTATGACTTTTTGAATGCTAGGGCGAGTTGTGCGACGTAAATCAAACCAACGGTGTCCTTCGATAGCAAGTTCGAGAGCTCTTTCGTTTAAAATTTCTTTTATCAGTTCGGTTTGCTCCATAGCTTCTACTGCGATTTTCTTTTCTATATAGCCTGCTTGTGTATAGCGTTTTTCCATTAATTGCAGCAATCGGTTGCGTGCCTCCGGCAGTTTATTTAAATGAGCGGCAGATTCGGCGGCAGTTAAATACATTTCTCCATTACGGAAGGTACAATTATATTGTGATTTCCCACTTTTGATGGATATATACTTATTATCTTTATTCAGGCTATAATATTTATTCAAACGTAAATCTTTATTTGCCTTATAATTTTGTATGAATGAGGGGGTAATAATGAAAGCGGTAGTTACGTCATCACTGTAAAATTCATATGCAGTGATCATTTCTGCCGATTGGTAATCATTAGGTAATTTGGCATCCGGAGCATTTAGATCTTCCAATGAAGATTTAGTAGCCAATACCCGTTCTGCAGCTTCGTATGCTTTTTGCCAATCTCCCATATAAAGATGTACACGGCTTTCCATTGCATCAATCGAAAGAGTGGAGAAACGATAGGAGTATTGGCTTTCCCATTCTTTCTGATTGATAAGCTTTCGTGCAGACTCAATATCAGATAGGATGGCTGCATATACTTCTTTTACTGTATTCCGGGTGGGGACTCCTTCCAGGTCAAGATCCAATTTTATAGGTACTGCTTTCGTATCTAGTGCCCCTTCTTTGGTATATGGTTGTCCATAGAGGTTCACAAGTATAAAGTGCATGTATGCTCTTAATAAATATGCTTCTCCTACCAGTTGGTTTATTCCCTTTTGGCTTCCTTCTGTGATAGCATCTTTCTTGTCAATTATGGCATTAGCGTAATAAATATTAGTATAATATTTGTCCCATACGAAATCTCTTGTTCCGGCTTTTGGATTGAGGTCATTCCATATTTGGATATCTCCGTATGTGTTTTGCGAACTACTGATATCTGTAACTTGTACGATATCAGTGCGTAATTCAGTGACAGCCTTGTCATTGAGTCTTGTATTATAGACGGTAGTGAGTAATGCCCTATACTCTGCTAAAGTATTGGGTATTACTTTACCGACAGGCTGAATATCCAGATAGTTATCACAGGAAGTTAACAATATACTTCCTAGTAAAGTAAAAGCAAAATATATTTTTCTCATCATATTCATTTCTTATTTTAGAAGTTAAGACTAAGATTGAAAGTTACTGATTTTGGAACAGGGGTAGAGTAGAGATTACTCATAGATTCCGGATCCATATAGTTTTTGTAACTTGAACCAAAGACAAATAAGTTGCGGGCTTCTAGGCCGACAGTTGCTCCGCTAATCCTTACTTTTTGCAGCCATTCCGAAGGTAGACGATAGGCAAGACGTATGTTTTGCAGACGTACATAGCTTAATTTTTTCGTCCAAATATCTAAGGATTTGTAGAGATCTCTCCGACTGCTGAATAAATAATAGTCAGCAGGATTTGTGTGATAAGTTGCTAATGCCGGGAAAGTTCCGTTCACATTTTCGGGTGTCCATCTGTCCAGAATATCTCTATTCATATTTATTCCCGGATCTAAGTCGGCTATATAATAGGAAGGAGTGGTCTGCACATGTGCTCCTATATTATAAGATAAATTTAGGTTTAACTCCCAGTTACGATAACTGAATGTATTCATAAGACCACCGGTATAGGGTGCATCAGCGGTTCCGGCATAACTGTAGAATCCTCGTATTTCTTCAGTATCTGCGCCTATACTATATTGACCGTCATTATTTCCGCTAGGTGCCATCTTGAAGAGTTCTTCTATTGTTACGGCTTCGCCATTCTTGTTTTCAACCATGACTTGTCCTGTTTCCGGATTTATTCCTTTGGTTTTTAAAACAAAGATTGCACCTACCGGGTATCCTTCCAAACTGGGTGTCACTTGGCTCTTTTGAGTCATGACTTTAAGTACCTTGTTCTGATTGTAAGCAAAGTTGAATGACGTATACCAGGAGAAATTTTTGGTTGTGATATTGCGAGTCTGCAGATTAATCTCTATACCTTTGTTGAACATACTGGCCCAGTTGATAGCCATACTTTCGAAACCATTTTCCAATGGTAACAATTTGTAACCGATAAGGTCTGTCCCTTTTCTGTAATAGTAATCCACACTGAGATTGATAGCCTGGTTCAAGACGGCAAAATCTAATCCGATATTGTAGGACGTGGTTTTTTCCCAGCGCAGCTTGCTGTTTGGCGCACTGTCGATAGTAATATAATCTTCATACGTGCCTCCTGGCAGAATACTTGTATTCTTATAACTTCCTACTAGAAATGGTGAAGTATTCTTGTCAATATTGCCTTGTATACCATATGATAGGCGAAGAGCTAAATTATCAATCCACTTTTGATTAATAAATGGTTCATTGGATAAACGCCATAAACCACTGACCGAATATATTGGCAGGAAACGATATTTTTTGTCTACTCCGAAAAGATCGGAACCATCCATACGGATACTTCCTCCCAAAGTGTAACGGTTCATCAATGAATATGAGCCGTTTGCAAAGAAAGAGGCATAAGCATTTTCTCGACTTATTTCATTTTTAAGTTTCCACTTGCTCTCATTGGCTTGTGTTTCATCTTTGAAATTCAGATTCCTGAAGTTGAGTGTTTTAGGGTCGTAACCATATCCTGTAGATACATGGTTCTCATACCAATTCTTTCGAATTTCCGATCCGGCCATTATTTGTATATCATGGATATCGCTAAATGTATTCTTATACTCTCCTTGTATCTTCCACGTGATTTGAGAAGTAGTGGCGCCGGTTGTCTTGAGCATTCCACCTTCTGGTATAATATATGTGCGTACCCCATCTTTATAATAAGTATTGTCTTCACGCATATTGCGCATATTGAAACTGTTCAGACCTACATATTCTTCCTGGGATAATTGTTCCCATTGTACACCGATTTGCGAGGTCAGTTTCCATTGGTCATTGAAACGCAGTTCAGTATCAAAGATGGAATTGATAGCAGTAGTAATTGATTCTTTACTGGTATTGTCACGCTCTTCGAATATGTTGAATCCTCTCTTTTCATCTGTTACACTGCCTGTTACATCATAATCATACAAGTAGTTGTGCTCGTTGTCGAAAGGTTCGAAATAGGGATTGGCTATGCGTGAGTAATACACAGGATTGGTCAATCCGTAAGAGTCTGTCATGAAAGTTCTGTTCTTACGTCTGTTGGCAAAAATAGAAATACCTATTTTTAGCAGTTTGTTAAGTTGATAGTTGGTTTTGCTTGTTAAATTAAAACGGCTCAGACTCACGCCAGGTACATTGCTATTCTCTTTGGTATAGCCGAGAGAATTGTAGTAAGTAACTTTTTCGCTACCTCCGGAAATACTTAAGTTATATTCTTGAGTAAATGCATCTCTGAATAATATATCGTTCCAGTCTGTATTAATACTTTTCAATCTATTGATTGCATTTTGAGCTTCAGGGGTGAGTCCATCCCAACCATTTTGTCTATAAGTATCCAGAAGTTCGTATTTCCTTAAAATATTTACTACTCCACCCTTTTCCGGATATACAGGATAGAACATGAATCCCCATCCTCCATAATCAAATGGTTGCTCTTTCATCATTTGAAGTTCCAGATTAACTTTCTCTTCTGAATTTAATAAGTTGAGTTGTGATGTATCCAAATTAGGAGAATAGGTTAATTTCGTGTTGAAGTTGACAACCGGCTTTCCTGTTCTTCCACGTTTGGTAGTCACAACGATTACGCCGTTTGCGGCACGAGCACCATAAATAGCTGTTGCGGCAGCGTCTTTTAGGATTGTTATGCTTTCAATATCATTAGGACTTATTCCCGCAATGGATGACTGCCCGATATTCACAATGTCATTGTCGGAAGAATTTGAATCCATTTTTGGAATATCTGTTCCTTCCAAAGGAATGCCATCCAATACCCACAACGGATCTTGTGTTCCATTTAATGAAGCAGTACCACGAATACGAATTTTAGCCGGAGCTCCCGGAGCACCGGACGTATTTGTTACTGCCACACCCGCAATTTGTCCGGTCAATGCCTGGTCGATACTTTTGGTAGCACCTACCATCGCATCCGATAATTCAACTTTTGAAATGGCAGCAGTCAGCTTTCTGCGTTCCAATGTCTGATAACCCGTTACTACCACATCTGCCAAAGCATGAGCCGAGGGTTGAAGTACGATGCGATAGCTTCTCTTGTCTCCTTGCAATGCAATTACCTGTTCTTCAAAGCCGATATAACTGCAATGAATACGAGTTACCTTTTCCGGAATGGAAATGGAGAATTTACCATCCATATCAGTGATAGTACCTAGAGAAGTCTGTGATGCTCCGGCCTTTTTCAAATCGTCCGCATGGACATAAACGGAAGCACCAATCAGAGGTTCATTATCTTCACCGGAGATTACTACTCCGGTGATTGTACGATTAGCAGCACTGGCGGAAGCCAGTACATTCACAAATAAGCATATAATAATGCACAAAAATTTGATTCTCATTAATTGTAAGATAGTTTAATTAATAGTTTACTTGATTCCCAAAGCGGTATTAATACGTAAAATCATATCTTCATAATGGTAGCGTGTAGCAGTGTCGGAAGTTCCGAGACGATTCTGCAACAACTTCTTGATGCGTAATAACTCACCGCGTTTCACAGAGATGGCATCTGAGATGCGGTTGAGTTGGCTGCCGTAGAAGTTGAGTACACGCGGCGCACCCATCCGGTCTTCCTGGCGGAGTGCACGTTGTTCGGCTGCGTAACAGCTACAGAAAGGAGTAGCGTGGTCAAGCAAGAAATGCTCGTTTGCAATCTTCTTGTTGATTTTCACGGCTTCCGGTTCTGCAGCGGCAGTAAGTAAAGCATCCAGGAAGTTCTTCTGCAAAGAGCGTTCCATCACGTCGGGGATGCCACCACGTTCGGTAATACCGAAAATGTTCTTGTGGAGTCCGTCCATCAGTTCCACTACTGTAAAGGCTTTCTTTCCGTTGACGGATTCATTCTCTATCATACGCATCAGACGGGTGTTGCCAAGCAAATCCCAGAGAATATAGGCTTGGGCATTCTTCAATATCTGGGTAGGAGCGTTCTCCTGTTGACCGATTGGAGTATTGCGGAGCAGGTAAGTATATTCTCCCACTTCCGTGTCGAACAGCCATTGAGGGTATGTCAAAACTTCGTCCATGATGAATTTCAGCGAAGCTTGTTGTTTCTCTTTTTCTACGAATGTATAAGTCTTAACACCGTCTCCTACGGTTGTATTTTCAATGTAGATACCACCAATATTGGCAAGGACATGATATAAATAGTTGTTCCATTGGTTGATTACAGCGTAGTAGAGACGGGATGCTTCTTCGTAAGTCTGTCCCTTCTCACCGGTAGTAGTCCATTGAAGAATTTGCGGGACGATACGTTTCAGATTCTCAATGCCAAGTAAAGAAGAACGAACAGGGTCGTCACCTAAGTCCTCGTTCTGTGCACGCGGGTCTACGGCATCGCGTACATCCTGTGCTTCGCTGTATTTGTAAAGACGGTCTGTATGTTTGCTCAGGAAATCAAACAAGAGGTCTTTCTCTTCTTCCGGAGTACTCTTTCCATACCAACGATAGCCATATTCGATAGCGAACATATCATAAGGACCGATATGCGGAGAAAGAACTTTCACACCGTCTCCCGGCTGTGCGACGTAGTTGAAACGTGCATAGTCCATAATGGATGAAGCGGTAGAGTTCATTCTAGAAGTGAAGGCTTCCGAACGTAGTGAATCTGTCGGGAAAGCCCATGAGCCCATCATGTTATGGCGCAATCCCAAAGAATGCCCTACTTCATGGCAAGCTACAAAACGGATGGCGTCGCCCATCAAGGCATCAGGCAACTGCACGCTGCGGGCTTCCGGGCAAACGGTTCCGGTCTGCACTGTAATCCATTCGCGTACCATGGAAAGCACATTATGCCACCACATAATGTCAGCCTCCAGGATTTCTCCCGAACGTGGGTCCAATAGGGAAGGTCCCATTGCATTTTTCTTTTCCGAAGCGGCGTAAGTCAGTACGGAATAGTTGACATCGTCCATGTCTACATGCATGCTGTCCGTGATTTCTTTGGCAATAATCGCATTCTTGAAACCTGCCTTTTCAAAAGCAATCTGCCAGTCTTCAATACCTTTCTTAATATACGAACGCCATTGGTAAGGAGTCGAATTGTCGATGTAGAATACGATGGGTTTGGCAGGTTCCACTAGTTGACCTTTCAGGTAAGTTTCCCGGTCTTCCGGTTTGGGTTCCATGCGCCAACGTGTGATATACTGCGTTTTGTCCGTTCTTTGTTGTACATCGCTGAAACTTAATAGCGGGTTGGTGAAGTATCCGACTTTCTGATTGTCGAAACGTCCCATCATCGGTGTTTCAGGCAACAGAAGGATAGAAGAGCTTACTTCCACTGTCACGTATACAGTTGTAGTGCCTTCTGTCACCCGGGTGGTTAACTCGGAAGTTGCCACGACGTTGTTTGAGAAAGACTTGATAGAGAGGATACGTGACAAGTTTTTGATAGCCGAAGTACCCAGGTTGATATTGGTAAATACATTATTGATACTGGTTTCCGTACCGTCATAAATGTCATTTACTTTGATTACCAATGCAGTAGAATCCGCGTTGATTGCTTCGATTTTGAATGCGGCAATCAGCGGGGAGATAAAGTTGTCTTTTACCGAACGGAATATGGCATCTTTCTGAGGAGCCAGAGGTAATGGACGTTGTTGGCGGAACATCAGTTTTCCGCTGGCTTTATCCCATTCCATGCAAACCATCTGATTTTCATAATTTACTCCACGGTTTACACCTGCTTCATTCAGTTCGGCAGGAACTCTTTGCAGTTTATTGACAACTAATAAGTCACGTCCTAAAAGTGATGTGGGAACTTCAAAATAATAATCGTTCTTCTTTTGATGTACAGCAAACATCCCTTTGGTTGTTTTGCTGCCTTCCACTAATTTTTCGTAGTCGTTTTTACTCTTCTCCTCTTTTTCTTCTGGTTTCTTCTTTTTCTTTTTAAACCAACTCAGATTTTCTGTAGCGGGGGTAGTTGCAAATGCCGGGTACGCTTCACCACTCAGCAGTATACATGCAATGACCGCTGCCATTACTTTTACATACATTCTCATTGAGTTCTTTATATTTTATTAAAATTAAAAACGAGTGCAAAAGTACTAATATAAATAACATGATGGATGCAGGTTTGCAATGAATATAATAATAAAAAGAATTATTAACTAGTATCTCCGGCTATCATTCTGCCCGGATATTTCGTAATTTAGTTGGAATAGTGTACATTTGCGGGGAGTAAAAAGTGAATGGAATGATAAAACAATATATCGCTGCTTTGATGCTGGCTTGTTGCGTCGGAGTTTGTGGACAAGAAAAGAAGCAAGTCACCTTTGTGCCACCTTTTGACTTTCCTCTTACATTGAGCGGAAACTTCGGAGAAATCCGCTCTAACCACTTTCATGGCGGATTGGATTTTAAAACAGGCGGAGTTATCGGCAAACCTGTCCGTGCCCTTGCTGACGGGTATATTTCACGTATCCGTGTCACCAATGGTTCGGGATATGTACTTGATGTCTGTTATCATAACGGTTATTCTACTGTCAACCGACACTTGAGTGGTTTTATTTCTCCCATTGCCGAAAGGGTGGAGAAACTTCAATATGAAAATGAAAATTGGGAAGTGGAGATTATTCCCGAACCGGATGAATATCCGGTGAAAGGCGGTCAGCAGATAGCATGGAGCGGGAATACTGGTTATTCATTCGGTCCGCATCTGCATTTGGATGTGTTCGAAACTGAATCGGGGGATTATATCGACCCGATGCCTTTCTTCAAATCGAAGATAAAAGATACGCGTGCCCCCAAAGCTGATGGTATTATGTTTTTTCCGCAGCCGGGTAAAGGTGTGGTAGATGGAAAACAGCAGACCCAAACAATTCTCCCGAACGCGGAAAGTCCGGTGGAAGCATGGGGAGTGATTGGTACAGGCATCAAGGCATATGATTACATGGATGGGGCCAGCAATCATTATGGAGTGTATTCGGTTGTTCTTACGGTAGATGGAAATGAGGTTTTCCGTAGTACGGTAGACCGCTTTTCTCAGGAAGAAAACAGAATGATAAACTCATGGACGTGCGGGCAATACATGAAATCTTTTATTGAGCCGGGGAATACTTTGCGTCTGTTGAAGGCATCGAATGGTAACCGTGGCTTGGTGACGATTGACGAGGAACGGGATTATCAGTTTCTATATACCTTAAAAGATGCTTTCGGGAATACTTCTAAATATGGTTTTACCGTACGTGGACGGAAGCAGCCGGTTGAACCTTTGAGTCATCGGGAGAAATACTTCTTTGCCTGGGATAAGACAAATTATCTGCAAGAACCTGGATTGAGTCTGGTCGTTCCGAAAGGAATGTTGTATGACGATGTTCCTCTCAACTATCAGGTGAAAGCCGATAGTGGGGCAGTCGCATTTACTTATCAGATAAATGACAAACCTGTTTCGCTTCATGCGGGGTGCGAGATTCGTATCGGTCTGCGCAGAAGGCCGGTAGCCGACACTACAAAGTATTATGTAGCCCGTGTGACTCCGAAAGGCAGGAAATATAGTGTAGGCGGGAAGTATGAGGATGGTTACATGAAAACCTCTGTCCGTGAATTGGGGACTTATACCGTTGCCGTTGATACGATACCGCCCGAAATCATCCCTGTCAATAAGAACCAGTGGGGAAGAAACGGAAAGATTGTCTATCGGCTGAAAGACGAAGGTGCCGGCATTGCTTCCTATCGGGGCATGATTGACGGAAAGTACGCACTTTTCGGGCGGCCTAATATTGTGAAGTCATATTGGGAATGCAAGCTTGACTCAAAACACATGAAAAAAGGCGGCAAGCATACCGTTGAATTTACGGTGACCGATAATTGCGGAAATGAGACTGTGTCCCGTGAGACTTTTGTTTGGTAATTATTAAAAATGAATCATATACACATTATGAAGAAAAGAGTGATTTTGTGTGCCGCCCTACTGATGGCGGCTGTGGCGAATACTTTCGCCTGTACCAATCTGATAGTCGGTAAGAACGCTTCTACCGACGGTTCGACCATCGTTTCCTATTCTGCCGATTCGTATGGGTTGTTTGGAGAACTGTATCATTATCCGGCAGCCACTTATCCGAAAGGAACCATGCTGAAAGTGTATGAATGGGATACCGGTAAATACCTGGGAGAAATCGAACAGGCACGGCAGACTTACAACGTGACCGGCAATATGAACGAATATCAGGTTACGATTGGTGAAACGACTTTCGGCGGACGTCCCGAATTGGCGGATTCTACTGGTATTATTGATTATGGAAGCCTTATTTATATCGGACTGCAACGTTCGCGTACTGCCCGCGAAGCTATCAGGATAATGACTGACTTGGTACAGCAATACGGCTATTACAGCAGTGGGGAATCTTTCACCATTGCCGACCCGAACGAAATATGGATTATGGAGATGATTGGCAAAGGTCCCGGCATCCGTGGAGCTGTTTGGGTAGCTGTTCGTGTGCCGGACGATTGTATTTCGGCTCATGCCAACCAGTCGCGCATCCATCAGTTTGACATGAACGACAAGGAAAACTGTATGTACTCTCCGGACGTTATCTCTTTCGCGCGTGAAAAGGGATACTTTAATGGAGTGAATAAAGATTTTAGTTTTTCGCTTGCGTATGCTCCCCTTGATTTCGGTGCACGTCGTTTCTGCGAAGCCCGTGTATGGAGTTATTTCAATAAGTACACTGATAACGGTAAAGATTACCTTCCTTATATCGAAGGAAAAACAGATACACCGATGCCTCTTTTCGTAAAACCGAAACAGAAGTTGTCCGTACAAGATGTGAAAGATATGATGCGCGACCATTACGAAGGAACTCCGCTCGACATCTCTAATGATTTCGGGGCAGGGCCTTACAAAACTCCATACCGTCTCTCTCCTCTGAACTTTAAGGTAGGCGACCAGGAGTATTTCAACGAACGACCTATTTCTACTCAACAAAGCGGCTTTGTATTTGTTGCACAAATGCGTGCTAATATGCCCGACCCGATAGGCGGCGTACTTTGGTTTGGCGTGGACGATGCGAATATGGCGGTATTTACTCCTGTCTATTGTTGTGCTACGAAAGTGCCGGTTTGCTATACGCGTGTGGATGGAGCCGATTATATTACTTTCTCCTGGAATTCTGCTTTCTGGATTTTCAATTGGGTGGCAAATATGGTTTATCCGCGTTATGATTTGATGATTGGTGATGTACGGGAAGCGCAGAAGGAGATGGAAACTACTTTTAACAACGCACAGCAAGGTATTGAAGAGATGGCGGCTAAACTGTTGGATAAGGATAAGAACGCTGCAATTGATTTCTTGACAAACTATACCAACATGACTGCGCAGAGTACTTTCGATACATGGAAGCAACTGGGTACTTTCCTGATTGTGAAGTATAACGATGGAGTAGTGAAACGTGTGAAGGACGGACAATTCAAACGTAATTCAATCGGACAACCTGCCGGAGTGCTTCGTCCCGGTTATCCGAAGGAATTCTTGCAGGAATATGTCAAACAGACCGGAGACAGATATAAAGTGCCTCAAGAATAGATATTGAGTATCGGATATCAGGTATTGAGTGTGCTGTTTTTTAATTCTAAATTCTCAAATTTCAATTAAAAGAATAGGATTTATAAACTTATTATTTTACATTTGTGTGCTCAAGAATATAACAGTAAATAATTCATTAACCATATAAATAACAATCGAAATGGAAAATCAGGAACTTATTGAACAGGTCACTGAGAAAGCCGAAAAATGGCTGACCCCGGCTTATGATGCCGAAACTCAGGCTGAAGTGAAACGTATGTTGGAAAATGACGATAAGACCGAACTAATTGAAGCATTCTACAAAGACCTGGAATTTGGTACAGGCGGTCTGCGTGGTATCATGGGAGTAGGTAGCAATCGTATGAATATCTATACGGTAGGTGCCGCTACTCAGGGACTTTCCAACTATCTGAAAAAGAACTTCAAAGACCTGTCGCAGATTTCTGTAGTGGTTGGTCACGACTGCCGTAACAACAGCCGCTTGTTTGCAGAAACTTCCGCTAATATCTTCTCTGCCAATGGTATCAAAGTATATCTGTTCGATGATATGCGTCCCACCCCGGAAATGTCTTTCGCCATCCGTCACCTCGGTTGTCAGAGCGGTATTATCCTGACTGCTTCTCACAACCCGAAGGAATACAACGGTTACAAGGCATATTGGGATGACGGAGCTCAAGTATTGGCTCCGCACGATAAAGGCATTATCGACGAAGTAAACGCTATTGCTTCTGCTGCCGACATCAAATTCCAGGGTAATCCGGATTTGATTCAGATTATCGGTGAAGATATCGACAAGGTTTATCTGGATATGGTGAAAACCGTTTCTATCGACCCGGAAGCTATTGCCCGCCACAAGGATATGAAAATCGTTTATACTCCGATCCATGGTACAGGTATGATGCTGATTCCGCGTGCATTGAAGATGTGGGGATTCGAAAACGTATTTACTGTGCCCGAACAGATGATTAAGGACGGTAACTTCCCGACTGTCGTATCTCCGAACCCGGAAAATGCGGAGGCTCTTTCTATGGCAGTGAATCTGGCTAAAGAAATTGATGCTGACCTCGTAATGGCTTCCGACCCGGATGCTGACCGTGTGGGTATCGCTTGCAAGGATGATAAAGGCGAATGGGTGCTTATCAACGGTAACCAGACTTGTATGATGTACCTTTATTATATCTTGACTCAGTACAAGCAACTGGGTAAGATTAAAGGTGGCGAGTTCTGTGTGAAGACCATCGTAACTACCGAACTTATCAAGAAAATCGCAGATAAGAACAATATCGAAATGCTCGACTGCTACACCGGCTTCAAATGGATTGCCCGTGAAATCCGTCTGCGTGAAGGCAAACAGAAATATATCGGCGGTGGTGAAGAAAGCTACGGGTTCCTTGCCGAAGACTTTGTTCGCGATAAAGATGCCGTATCAGCTTGCTGCTTGATTGCCGAAGTTGCTGCATGGGCAAAAGATAACGGCAAGTCGCTGTATCAATTGTTGCTGGACATCTACGTAGAATACGGATTCTCTAAAGAGTTTACTGTAAACGTTGTGAAACCGGGTAAGAGCGGCGCTGAAGAAATCAAAGCTATGATGGAGAACTTCCGTGCCAATCCTCCGAAAGAATTGGGTGGCTCTAAAGTAATCCTGAGCAAAGACTACAAGACTTTGAAGCAGACAGATGACAAAGGAAATGTAATTGCAATCGATATGCCGGAATCATCTAATGTTCTTCAGTATTTCACAGAAGACGGCAGCAAAGTTTCTGTCCGTCCTTCAGGTACAGAACCTAAGATTAAGTTCTATATGGAAGTTCAGGGCGAAATGGGATGCCGCAATTGTTATGCTTCTGCCGAATCTGCCGCAATGGAAAAGATTGAAGCAGTGAAGAAGTCATTGGGCATCTGATTCAGTTTCTGCTGATAGTTTCAGAATAGGACAATCATAAAATAGCGCCTCTATAGTCTTTTTGAAGAGTATAGGGGCGCTTCTTTTTATCTGTGTATCGTCTTGATTTCCCCTGTTTTTGGGCATTTAGCCCGGTTTAGCACAGTTCTTTCGATTCCTTTGCATTCTTTAAGCCGACTTTCTAATCATTCTTGGGGAAATCTTGTTGTATTGGCATCATCTCAATTTCAACCCGCAGGCTGCGGATACACATGTTTTGTTGATGCTTTAGAGTGATACGTTCAGTTTCATATTCATAAATTGTTCGTTTGTGGTTTGAGTGTATTTCGTGGCCTGCTTTCTTTATTTTATAAGAGTTTTTCTGTTATTTTTTAGTTTCTATCCAAGTCCATTTATGCCATGTTATTCATATTAGTCATTTGGATGCTCTATCCACCAGTCAATCATCTTCCGTGCAAGGCTCAGTTTTCGGGGAAGTTCCGGCAAATTATCCCGTGTATAGAAATCTCCGGAGCTTAGTTCTTCCTCTTGCAGTTTGATTTCCCCTCCGGCATAATCTGCAATAAAACCGACCATCAACCCGCTGGGATACGGCCAAGGCTGATTGCCGAAATAAGTGATATTCTTCACGTCCAGTCCGGTTTCCTCTTTCACTTCACGCGCTACACATTCTTCCAGTGTCTCTCCGGTTTCCAAAAATCCGGCAACGAGACTGTTGAATGTTCCTTTAAAGTTGCGGGCATGGACCAGGAGCAAAGAATCTTCTTTTCTCACCAAGACGAGGACTGCGGTTGAAATGGACGGATATACTTCCCTTCCGCACTTCGGGCAACGTTTCATGATGTCCTCTTTCTGTTCCATAGGAGTGCCGCAGGCAGAGCAGAACTGGCTGTTTCTGTCCCAATGCAGAATCTCGTGCGCTTTTCCTGCTGTCTGGTAATGAGTCAACGGGAGATACTCATAAGAAGCACGAAGTCCGATCATTACATATTGCTCTGATTCCTCGATAGGTGCGGGCAGAGAGAAAGATTTGCAATTCTTTCCCTCCAATGTTGTGATAGTATGTACCGTAGTTTTTTCTTTGATAACGATAGGCGGAATTTCTCCGCAAGGAAGGGCAAATGTGCCGTTCCCTTTCTTTTCAAGAAGTAGTTGGTCTTTATAAAAGACAAACCACCATGATTGCGTTGTTTGACTCATTTTATTTTTATTCTTTTTCTTCGCGCTGCGAAGTTATAAAAAACCGTATTGATATTTGAGACTTTATCGGATAAAATAACAATAGATTAACTTAATGCAATACGCTGGTCGACACCAATCTCACGGATGAAATAATTGTCGTGAGAAATAGCGATGACAGTACCTGTATATTTTTTGATTGTATTGGTGATGATTTCAATACTTTGTATATCCAGGTTATTGGTCGGTTCGTCCAGGATAAACATATCCGGGGTATTGTTACTAATCATCAGGCAACAGAAAGCGAGACGCATTTTCTCTCCGCCGCTAAGTTTCCGGCAAGACTTGTCCCATTCGGAAGCCGGGAAAAGATAACGGTTCAGGATAATCTTGATTTCATGTTCCGGCAGGTTCCGGCTGTTGAAAGCGTAAGCCTGTTCGAGGATACTATTCCGGTCGTCGATGATAGAGTATTCCTGATTCAGATAGACGTATGAGAAATCTGCCCGTGTGAGCGTTCCTTCCTGTGGCTCGAGTTGTCCGGTGATGATTTTCAGAAGAGTGGTTTTTCCGCTGCCGTTGGTTCCTTCTATGCGGAGACGGTCGCCACTCTTTAGTTGAAAACTGATGGGAGCTTGCCAAAGCAGTTGCGCTGGCAGTTTGCTGCTGTTGCTGCTGTCGAAGGTATTATTTTCACTTGGATTATCATTCTCGTTCTGACTATCATTGTCGTTCTGGTTAGGATAATAACCGAAATTAATGTTTTTCGCTGTAACTAACGTTTTCCCGTTGTGCAGGGAAGAACTGTTGAAATCAGTCTTTAGCGCAGCCGTTGGAGAGAGTGAACCTCGAAGTTGGTTGCGCTCATCAGTCAGCTTTTCGGCTTTCTCCTGATGGACGCCGTTTAGTTTGCTGGTGCTTTTCTCTGATTTTCCCTGCAACGCATTTAGTACGATGCGTGGAATGCCTTTTTTAATATTGGCTTTTTCGCCACGCACATTTTGTTTATCCCTTCGCTCTGCCGTTTCACGGGCTACCTTGCGGGCTGCCCGCAGCGCTTTTTCTTTTTCATCGATACGTTGCTGCAAGGCTTCCTGCATCAGAGCTTTCTGCTCTTTGTAGAACTCGTAATTCCCACCGTAATACGTGATTTGATGTTTCTCCAGTTCGCAAATTTCGGGAAGAAGATTGAGTAAGGTACGGTCATGGCTCACTGCCAGCAATGTTGAGCGCCATTTCTCTACCCAATCATACAAACGTTGCCTGCCCGAAGAATCGAGATGATTCGTAGGTTCATCCATGAGGATGACAGATGGGGTGTGAATATTCATACCCGCTAAAAAGACACGGGTCTTTTCTCCACCACTGAGCAGATGCAGCGGGTAGGATAGGGGATGCCCTATCCCCCACGAATCGAGGGCGGCGATGGAACGTTCCTCGATATTCCAGTCATCATCCAGTAGCGTGAAATTCTCCGTTGAGGCATCTCCCGCCAAAATAGCGTGCAAGGCTTGTCGCTTGCTGTCTATCTGCAAGGCTTGGGCGATAGTTAATGAATCATATTGTCCGAAATGTTGCGGAATGTAATAAAGGTCGTCCGGTCGGACAATGACACCGGAAGACGGTGATAATTGTCCGGCAATAATTTGCATCAGGGTAGATTTGCCGCAGCCGTTGTTGCCGACCAGTCCCAGCTTTTGCCCTTTACTGATGGCAAAGTTGAGGTCACTGAATAATACCTCTTTATCCGGATGGATATAGCTGATTTGTTGAATACTTATAGGCATGGTTGTCTATTGGATTTGAAGTGAAAGAAATAGTGAAAGATAATCACGGGGGAAGGGGGCGACAAACACAATACTGGCTAAACAACACGGATTTCGTGATGCTTAACGATAAGTCAAAAGCATAAATGAAAAGTGATGTTTACTTAGAAGTGTTGTCTTACTTGGAAATTCTCATTGTAGTAAGTATATAGTTTAACTTGGCCGTAAAGATAACACTTTCCGGTAAAATCCGATGCAGTTTCGGCAGAAATGTTTTTTTAGAAGTTCTGTTTACTCAAATCAGAGCCTCTATTTACTTAATTCAGAGCCTTTATTTGCTTAGTTTGCAGGCTTTGTTTTTGATTTGCAGATTCTACTTGTCCGGTTTGCAGACTTAATGGCTAACACGAAGTTAGTAATTCTTCTATTCCTATATTGTAGCTTTTCAAATCTACTGCAAATCATGTACAGAACATTAAGAGAAAAGTTGCTTTCCATTAATAAGAAAGTTCCGGTTATTAGGAAGTAAAGTTGTTTTGTGTTAATTGTAATCTATAAACGAAGCTTGCATTTATAAAAACGGAACTTGCATTTAGAGCCTGTTTAAATTCTCTTCAGTCATAATATTATAGCTCTTACCCCGG
>ERZ778503.847-NODE-847-length-24254-cov-5.227282_pt1 | contig 24254 bp, 22 predicted proteins | sample MGYA00510047_ERZ778503 | MGnify/ENA primary metagenome ERZ778503 (study PRJEB29527, sample SAMN07138965) | mouse gut metagenome | material: feces | host: mouse | place: China:Nanjing | collected 2016-01-25 ... | reverse complement strand
ATAGATGCCGCACATGCCAGTGCAAACATGGGAAGTAATTTGTTTTTCATGTTTATTAAGAATTAAATTAATAATATAATTGTTTTATGTATTCGTCTTACCAATCATACTAAGGGCAAAATTACACTCAAATTCGAGAAAAGAAAATATTTCTAAAAGAAATTTTCCGTTTTATATTAGATTTTAATTCTTTTTAACAAAGAAAGGCTTGCGTAAAAAAGAGGATTGCATAAATCAAGGAAAAAGTGTATATTTGTGCGCAGTGTACGATAACAATAACCCAAAACACAATGATAATCGCAGTTGATTTTGACGGGACCATAGTAAAACACCGCTATCCCGAGATCGGAGAGGAGATACCTTTCGCCACTCAAACGTTAAAAATGCTTATTGCCGAACGGCACCAACTCATCCTGTGGACGGTGCGAGAAGACCGTTTGCTAGACGAAGCTGTGGAATGGTGCCGGCAAAGAGGCGTGGAGTTTTACGCCATAAATAAAGACTTCCCGGAAGAAGATGTAAATAAAAATCAGCACTACAGTCGCAAGCTCAAAGCGGATTTGTTTATCGACGACCGGAACCTGGGAGGACTGCCCGACTGGGGAACCATTTACAAGATGGTGCATGAAAGGAAAACATGGGAACAAATCTGGGCGGAAGACAACGCCGAATTCGAACCCCAACCCAAGAAAAAGAAATGGTGGCCGTTCTGAAACGACCACCATTCTTATATATAAACCTTATCACAAGCCGGAGACTTACGATTCCGTATGCCCCGCACCGTGTGTGCCGTAATGGCCATGCGTACCGTAGTGCCCGTAAGTACCGTAATGGCCATAATGCCCGTATCGGCCATAATAGTAACCGTATTTTTTCTTTTTCAAGTCCACACCATTCAGTACCATATTCACCTTAGGCATTTTCTTATCGGCAACAATCTGGTTGATCATATCAAAATTGGATTTTAGAGAATAATCGGCACGGCACATAAAGAGCGTTGCGTCTCCTACGCGTCCCAATTCCAACGTATCGCTTACCAGACCAACCGGCGGTGTATCAATAATCACATAGTCATATATTTCACGGAAATGGTTGATTGCCTTATCTAACAAATCTTTCGAAATCAGCTCACCGGGATTCGGCGGACAAACACCGGCCGGCAACACGTCCATATTCTCGTTCAACACTCCGTGCGTAACCTGAGCCTTCAGGAACTCAACGTCATCCACATCATTGGCCAAGAACGAAGTAATACCCCGCTTGTCCTCCTTCAATCCGAAGAGACGTATCAAACGAGGTTTACGAATATCCAATCCTACGACAAGTACTTTCTTACCCAGCAGGGCCAAACTCATTGCGAGATTGGTTGCAATGAATGTTTTTCCTTCACCGGGAATAACCGATGTACAGATCAACACCTTCTCATTCTGCCCCAGAATAAAACGCAAATTGGTACGCAGGCCACGGAAAGCCTCCTCCATCATATCATTGCTATTGGCACGTACAACAACGGCACGCGTTCCCTTCTCCAACCGTTTAGCCAAAGGTATATCAGCCAAAATAGGAAGCTTCGTCAAACGCTCCACATCCTCGCGTCCCTCAATCTTGAAACGCAGGAGATTCAACAGCAGGAATATGGCCATAGGAATACCCAATCCGGCAAGAAGTCCCATCAGCCATATCATGGATACTTTGGGGGCAACCTGTGCAACAAACTCGGGGGCGTCGATCACACGCGCCTTGTTGGCTGTAGACGCCAATGAAATGGCGTTCTCCTCGCGTTTCTGCAATAACAACAAATACAATCCGGCCTTTACTTCCTGCTGACGGCCGATGTTATTCAGCATACGTTCCTGACTGGGCGTATTCGAAATCTTACCCATATAACGCTGATACTGATTGTCTATCGCCCGTTTCTGAACTTGCAGATCCTGATAGATGGCCTGGAGCGACTGCCGTATAGCCGGCCACAACCCCTCCACAACATTGGTAAGGGCAATCACTGCAGGAGAGTTCTCGGAAGAAGACTTCAACAGACGGTTACGCTGCAAGATCGCGTCATTATATTTGGCTACCTGCTCATTCACCTCGCGACTGGAAAGCCCGAGATTGGCCGGTATCACCTGCATGACATTTTGAGGATTATCCACATAATCCAACAACGACTTCACCAGCATAAGCTGCGTCTGCATCTCAACCTGTTTCTGTTGGTACGTGCCGCTTCCCTCCAATGCTGCCGTAGCGTCGTTCTTCAGATTTATAAGTTCGTTCCTCTTTTTGTACTCCTCCAGATGGCTTTCCGTAACATCCAACTCTCCTTGCAGCACGTTAATACGCTCATTGATGAACTCTTCCGTTTTCCGTGCCACCTCATTCTTATCCTCGTTAGCCTCGATATTATATGATTTTATGAGTTCATCCAAATAATCCAATGAACGCTTTATATTCGTATTCACAAGCATCACCTTGGCCACAGTGGTCGTTTTGCTGGTTGCTTCGGCAGAAAGCGACTGCGCATAGGCCTGCCCCATCAAAGCCGGCGGATAAATGGACACATACAAATGCCGCCCGTCCATCGGACATCCCGGATTGCGCTGGAACATCAGCACTCCCGCTTGGGTTCGTATCGTACCGGGCAAGCGGTCCAGTTTCTGCTCAATCGGACTATCGCCGATCAGACCTTTTACATAAATGCCCTCTCCCACCGAAGAAAGTTCCAGCGTAATCACCTCTTCCAAATGGTCCAATGACAACTCATCCAAATCAACCAATACCGGCGAATCCTTGTACAATTCGGTCGAACGCACCTTACCTTCCTTTTTATAGGTCACATACAGCTTCAGATTCCGCACCGTACGCGTGGCTATCTTCTTACTTCTCAAAATCTCCAGTTCGTTGTCAAACCCGTTACTGTTGGATATGATGCCGACTTGTGCCAAATCCATACTTCGCTGCATGGAGGGAGACTTGTCCGTATCGTCCTTGATAAGGATCTTGACAGCCGATGAATATACCGGATGCTTATAGCGCAGATAAAGGAACGATCCGGTGAGGCACACAATCACCGACAAAACAAACCAATGCCAATGAAGCACTAGTATCATCCAAATTGTTTTCAGATTCAAACCGGATTCGTTCTCATCCATTAAAATCTCGTTGTTCAGATTATCAGCCATAAACGTATTTACAGTTTTTTACAATTAATCGGGTGCAAAGATAGGCAAAAAAGGGCATAGCTTAAAAATATTTTTAGCGAAAAAAAATAACCGGATCGAAAAATCCGAACATGAATAAAAGCTATAAAAATAAAAGTCCTATCGAAAAGTAAAATAATTTGCAATATTAAATTTTAATCTCTACCTTTGTCAGAAATAAAATTTTATGTATTTTCTTTCAATTTAAATTAAGGATACGGCATGAAAAGAAGAGATTTGGAAGAATCCGGCATAATCAAAACGACCATCTGCATCTGCGATGTTATTTTACTATGCGTGAGCATGATTATCACCTACTATGCACTGACCTTCTGGGAGCCGTCCAAGACCAACAATTTCCCTCTATGGGAAAACATGGTCCTTGCCATCCTGTGTTATCTGCCGCCTTCTCTGGTCACACCTCCCATTCTGCTGGGGCGTGTCGTACGGAGCGACCGCATCGTGGAACGCGTTGTACGGCTCACATTTTTACAAATCATCCTCTACTCCGCCGTACAATACGCCATCAAAAGTAGCACTTTCTCACGTTCGTTCGCCGTTTGCTTCTTCTGTCTCTTTACACTTCTTCTGATTATAGAGCGCTTGTCATTCCGTTCCATGGTAAAACATGCCCGTAAAGGAGGGCGCAACCAGCGCAATGTTATTTTTGTAGGCAACACGGAAGAGTTCGAAGAGTTGGCCCAGCAATTTCAAAACCGCTCCTACGGCTACCACATCCTGGGCGTATTCACCAATAATGACGACAAAAAACTTGAAGGAGCGCCCCGCCTGGGCAACGTAACGGAAGTGATACCGTTTTTGAAAAAGAACCCGCACATCACGGATTTGTATTGTGCCATAGCCGGCACCCCTAGAGCCGAGATTTTCGGCATGTACAGCTATTGTGAAAACAATGTCGTACGTTTTTACGCTTTGCCGGCTTACCTCAGCTATTTACGCCGCAACATGGTGATGTCTCATGTAGGAAGCACCATGCTTTTATCTTCCCGAAGCGAACCGCTTCAGAGCATCGGGAATAGTTTCATCAAACGAGCATTTGACATTATCGTATCCGGGACGTTTCTTATCACTTTATTCCCCATTGTTTATCTGATTGTCGCCATTATTATCAAACGTTCCAGTCCCGGTCCCGTATTCTTCAAGCAGAAAAGAAACGGGCTGAACGGCAAAATCTTTAACTGCTTCAAGTTTCGCAGCATGCATGTCAACAAGGATGCCGACAAAATACAGGCCACCGAAAACGATCCCCGTAAATTCAAATTCGGCGATCTGATGAGAAGGACGAATATCGACGAGCTACCGCAGTTTATCAATGTATTCCGAGGCGACATGAGCCTGGTAGGACCACGGCCCCATATGCTGCTTCATACGGAAAAATACTCACAACTGATCAACAAGTACATGGTGCGCCATTGGGTCAAGCCCGGCATCACAGGCTGGGCCCAGGTACAAGGATTCCGGGGAGAGACCAAAGAACTCAGCCAAATGGAAAAGCGTGTACACGCCGACATCTGGTACGTGGAACACTGGACTTTCTGGCTCGACATCCGCATTATGTGGCTCACCATCTGGAATACCTTACGGCGTAACGAAGAAAACGCTTATTAAAAATACACCTATATTATATATATGAAAGGAATTGTTCTGGCCGGCGGCTCCGGCACCCGGCTTTACCCCATTACCAAAGGAGTGAGCAAACAGTTGTTGCCTATCTTTGACAAACCGATGATCTATTACCCGATTTCCGTTCTGATGCTGGCCGGCATCCGGGAAATCCTTATCATATCCACTCCCTACGACCTTCCGGGATTCAAACGTCTGTTGGGCGACGGCTCCGACTACGGCGTAACTTTCGAATACGCCGAGCAACCCTCACCGGACGGTCTGGCCCAAGCCTTTTTGATCGGTGAATCATTCATCGGCAACGACAGCGTCTGTCTGGTACTGGGAGATAATATCTTCCACGGCGCCGGTTTTTCCGCTCTGTTGCGTGAAGCCGTCACCCAAGCCGAGCAAGCCGGAAAGGCCACCGTATTCGGATATTGGGTAAACGACCCCGAACGCTACGGCGTAGCGGAATTCGACAAAGAAGGGAATTGCCTGAGCATTGAGGAGAAACCGAAACTCCCCAAAAGCAACTATGCTGTGGTAGGGCTGTACTTTTATCCGAATAAAGTAGTCGATGTGGCCAAGCATATCAAGCCCTCAGCCCGGGGTGAACTGGAAATTACGACAGTCAACCAGCAATTCCTGGCAGACCGGGAGTTGAAAGTACAAACGTTGGGCCGTGGATTCGCCTGGCTCGATACCGGGACACACGACAGCCTGAGCGAGGCCAGCACCTTCATCGAAGTGATAGAAAAACGGCAGGGCCTCAAGATCGCCTGTCTGGAGGGTATCGCCTACCGCAAAGGATGGATCAGCCGAGAAAAATTACAAGAGCTGGCCCGTCCGATGCTCAAGAACCAATACGGACAATATTTACTGAAAGTGGCAGAAGAACAGAAAGAACAATAATCATTTATCCGACGCCCCCGGCGTCTCATTTATAACCATAAAAAAAACATGAACATATTATCATTCCTGTTCGGCAAGAAAAAGGCCGAAGAAACGGGTGTGCGTGTCGGCGGCATGGAAGACTTCATGACGCTGATTCGTGTGTACTACCAAGCCGTCATGGCCATGCAGTTAGGCATCACGAATCTGGCCTTCCTGCCCGACCTCCGTATCTTTAAACAGACGCTGCACGTGCCTACGGTAAACAACAAACTGGGCATAGGAGAGAAAAACCGCTGCAAGAAAATGCTGACCGACATGTACGGTCTCAGCGACAGTTTCTTCAAGGAAATCGACGGCAGCATCAAGGGCCGTTGCAAGAATGTCAACGACGTAAAAGGCTATCTGCTCATGTTCCAGGGATTCAGCCAGGACCTCATGATGCTGATGGGGAACCTGATGCAGTGGAAATTCCGCATGCCGGCGCTGTTCCACAAGGCGCTACGCAACATGACGGCTACCACCGTACATAAAATCATGACGAAAAACGACTGGAGCGACGAAGGTGTCAGACGCACCTGTGTAAGCCTCCGCAAATACCAAAGTTTCCTGGGCTATTCGGAAAGCTGGATGACGGAATACGTCTACAACATCGTAATGCTGGCGAAAAAAGAACCGAAAACAAGCGAGCCGGACCTAAAGAAAAAATAACTTTTGGTGCTCATCACTTTGGATAAAGTAAATAATTTACTATTTTTGTAGCCAAATGGAGTAGTATGGCTTCTGAAGCAGATAAATTGGTGCAGACATTGGAAACCCGGATCAGGCAACTCATACTTCAATACAAGCAATTGAAAGCGGAAAATGAGTCGCTCTACGAAATGATGGACCAGCAAGAGACCGTTATCAACGCTTTAAAAGAGGAGGCAAAAACCTTGAAAGCCGACTACGCCGATTTAAAGATAGCCAAAATGATTGAGATCGGTGACAACGACATCAAGGATGCCCGGAGCCGTATTTCGAAGTTGGTGCGTGACGTAGACAAGTGTATCACTCTCTTAAAAGCATAATTCATGAAGACAGTGAGTGAGACCTTTACGATAACATTAAGGCTGGGAAGTCTGATTTTTCCCATCACGGTGAAACGAAGCGAAGAGATCATCTACCGTGATGCCGAGAAACTGATAAACCAACGCTTCAATTACTATGCGGGACAATACCCTAATCAGGGCAATGAAACGTATTTGACTATGGCGGCGCTCGACATCGCCGTTTCCTTGAAACGAAACGAACACCGCAACGACACGGCCCCATACGTGGAATGTATGGAAACCATGCTGGCCGAAATTGAAGATACGCTGGGCGTGCGGTAAAGCCCCCGAGCCGGAACAACCTGAGTGAGTTAAAGCGCACCGTTTTCTCCCTGTCTGCGCGACAGAAGATGGCGGTGCGCATTTTTTATTTATATACAAACAAAACAAACAAAGTATGGAATGGATCATAGGAATCTCCATCGTTGCAGTTGCGATCATAGGTACAGCCCTGTATGCCCTATACCGGAGCAAACTGTCGAGTAAGTATAAACGGCTGGAAGAAGCGGCCCGCAAGGAAGCCGAAGTGATGAAACAGAAAAAAATGCTGGAAGTAAAGGAAAAATTCCTGAACAAGAAAGCCGAACTGGAAAAAGAAGTACAGCAACGCAACCAGCAGATCCAGCAAAGCGAGAACCGGCTGAAGCAGCGGGAAATCGGCTTGAACCAGCGGCAGGAAGAGCTTAACCGCAAAAAGAACGAACTGGAAAACGAAAAGAAACGCTTGGAAACCCGGCAACAGAACGTAAGCCGGAAAGAAGAGGAACTGGAACAACTGCAAGCCCAGGAACGGGTAAAGCTGGAAACCATCAGCGGATTGAGCGCCGAAGAAGCCCGGGAACGCCTGATCGACTCACTTAAAGAAGAAGCCAAGACCAACGCTGCCAGCTATATCAATGAAATCATGGACGATGCGAAAATGACAGCCAACAAGGAAGCCAAACGTATCGTTATCCAGACTATACAGCGGGTGGCCACGGAAACAGCCATAGAGAACAGCGTCACCGTGTTCCACATCGACAACGACGAAGTGAAAGGACGCATCATCGGACGCGAAGGCCGCAACATACGGGCACTGGAAGCAGCAACGGGCGTGGAAATCGTGGTAGACGACACCCCGGAAGCCATCGTTATCTCCGCTTTCGACCCCGTGCGCCGCGAAATCTGTCGTCTGGCCCTGCACCAGCTCGTAGCCGACGGACGCATCCATCCGGCCCGCATTGAAGAGGTTGTGGCCAAGGTGACCAAACAGGTGGAAGAAGAAATCATCGAAACCGGAAAACGCACCACCATCGACTTGGGTGTGCACGGACTGCATCCCGAACTGATACGCATCATCGGAAAGATGAAATACCGCTCCAGCTACGGCCAGAACCTGTTGCAGCACGCCCGCGAGACCGCGAACCTGTGTGCCGTCATGGCCTCCGAACTCGGTCTGAATCCCAAGAAAGCCAAACGCGCCGGACTGCTCCACGACATCGGTAAAGTGCCCGACGAGGAACCCGAAATGCCACACGCCATCTACGGTGCCAAACTGGCGGAGAAGTACAAGGAAAAACCCGACATCTGCAATGCCATCGGAGCCCACCACGACGAAACGGAAATGACCTCGCTCTTCGCTCCCATCGTGCAGGTATGCGACGCCATCAGCGGTGCCCGACCGGGTGCCCGCCGCGAAATCGTGGAAGCCTACATCAAACGTCTGAACGACTTGGAAAACATTGCCATGAGCTATCCGGGTGTGACGAAGACCTACGCCATCCAGGCCGGCCGCGAGCTGCGCGTCATCGTGGGTGCCGATAAGATCGACGACAAGCAGACGGAGAACCTGAGCGCCGAAATCGCCAAGAAAATACAGGACGAAATGACCTATCCGGGACAGGTGAAAATCACCGTCATCCGCGAAACACGTTCCGTCAGCTACGCCAAATAAACCCTGGCAGGCGAAACAACAAAAAATAAAGACCGGCTCGCATACTAACGAACCGGTCTTTTTCGTTTTACTTCATGAAACCAAACACAACTCACGGTGATTCATCTTCAACACAAGCTTATAGCCGCCCTTATGCTGGCGGCAGGCAGCTATCCGGCGCAAGCCCAGTTCAGCCGTCTGGGACAAGACGTGACCTACAGTGCCGAGATCAGCACCACCGTATCCGGCGGTGATTTCGCTCCTTTCTGGCTGACGGCCAACAAATACGGCCTCTCTTCCATCAAAAACAACTCCGGCTATCTGCGCGGCGGGATATTCCGTTCCACCGCCGCCGACAGCGCCCGTCGTTGGCACATCGGCTACGGTGCGGATATGGCCGTACCGGTAGAATACACCTCCAAGTTCGTCGTCCAACAGCTATACGTAGACATTCAATACAAGCACGGACGTCTGAGCCTAGGACAGAAGGAATACCCGATGGAACTGCGCAACCAGGCTCTCAGTTCGGGGGCCATGACCAGCGGCATCAACGCGCGCCCCCTGCCGCAGGCGCGGCTCGAACTGCCCGACTATTGGACGATCCCCGGCACCAAAGGATGGCTGGCCCTGAAAGCCCACATCGCCTACGGCATGTTCACCGACGGCAACTGGCAGGAAGACGCAGTCCCTCCCACCGAACACTACGCCAAAAACGTTCTCTACCACAGTAAAGCCGGCTTCCTGCGCATCGGAAACCGGGACAGATTCCCCGTCACCCTGACCGGCGGTTTCGAAATGGGCGTCCAGTTTGGCGGCGAAGCCTGGAACGTAAACAAGCGCCCGGACGACCTCAGCGATTTCGATCCCGGATATGTAAACATCGGACACGGTTTCTCGGACTTCTGGAATGCCTTCATCCCCGGCGGGCAGGATGCTTCCGACGGTGATTTCACTAATGTGGAGGGCAATCACTTGGGCAGCTGGCATCTCAGTGTCCAATACCACGGCAAGAACTGGTCGGTGCGCACCTATGCCGAACATTTCTTCGAAGACCACTCGCAGCTCTTCTTCCAATACGGCTGGAAAGACATGATTTACGGCATAGAAGCCGAACTGCCCGAAAATCCTTTCGTAAGTACATTCGTATACGAACACATCGGCACCCGGGACCAGACCGGCGGCCTGTACCACGACGCCACCGCCCTGCTGCCCATTCAGATAAGCGGTGTAGACAACTACTACAACCACGGCACCTACACCGGCTGGCACCACCACGGCCAAGGTCTCGGCAACCCGCTGCTCATTTCACCCGTCTACAACACCAACGGACGCATCTATTTCATGCACAACCGCATTACGGCCCATCACTTCGGCATCAGCGGTCGCCCGCTGAACGAACTGGGCTACCGGATGCTGTTCACTCACTCCAAATCGTACGGGACCTACGACACTCCCCTGCCCGATCCGGCCTACGGCAACTACTTCATGCTGGAACTGGACTACCACCCCCGGCGGTTGCGCGGCATCTCTCTGACCGGTGCCTTCGCCACCAACGGCGGCAGCCTGCTGGGCCGTAGCACAGGCGGTATGCTGACCCTGCGCAAGACCGGACTGTTCGGACGGAGACACCGTTCGGGAAAATCTTTATAACACTGGTAAACAACGAACATTCATGAAAACGATTCTGCCTTTTATTCTAAGCATCCTCCTCCTGTCCGGCCTGCTGCCGTCGTGCGACAAAATGGACTGCAACGGCAAACTGGACGGCACTTGGCAACTGACCCGTTGGGAAAACCGCAGCGACCACCGGCTTTTGGCCGACAACCGTTCGGGCATCTACTATTACGTAAAGCTGGATCTGATGCGGTTGCGCCAGGTGGGCGAGCGCCACTCCTATCTGGCCCGTTTCCGCCACGAAGGCGACTCCCTCTTCATCGGTCCGGTATACATGACGCCCTTCGACACCATCGTCCCGCCGGACTCGCTGAAATACTGCGGAGTGGCCCCCGACGGGAAGTTCCGGGTAGAAGTGCTGGAAAGCAGCCGGATGATCCTGAGCAATCCGCAAAGCATCCTTACGTTTCGGAAGTACTGATTATCTGGTGCTCAACGATAAATACACACAGCATCGTCAAGTCTTTTTCTCCATGTACCCGCGACAATTCCGGCTCGTACCTTACTCTCTACACAACCCGACATGATCTGAAGAGACCACGGCATGAACCGTAAAGATCAAATCATGATCTGAAGTTTTTCTCCGCATGCCCCTAAAAAAGCAGCACAAGGAAACAAAGTATCGAACAACAGAAAAACAGCCTTTTGCCCGGATGCGGAATCGCAGGCAAAAGGCTGTTTATAAATATATTCCCGACCTTAAATAAGTCTCTTCCGAAACGCCTTGTATGCGTAACAGACGTAATAAAACAAAGCTTTAGGATACCCCGTTTTCTCGATGTTCACATAAATATTCCATTGCCAAGGCAAAACAGTGAGTTTACGCGACGATACCGACTGGCTCCGCACCCGATACAGTCCGACCACGGTATTCGTATTTCGGGCCACATAGCCCTGCTTGAGAATAGACAGCCACAAGACGTAGTCCTCGTGATGCAGTTCCCGGAAATACTTCTTCCCCACCTTGGCCGTATCATATATACCTGTAAGATTTCCAATGACATTCCCCCGCAACAGCGCAGTGTACGTTGTTTGTTTCGGTGCCGTAAAGATACGGCCTTTCCTCTCTCCGTTCTCAGCCATCTTTTCATAATTGCCATATACAATAGCCGTATCGGGATGCTCGAACAAAGGCAACTGCTCTTCCAGTTTTTTCGGCAACCACGCATCGTCACTGTCAAGAAAAGCAATAAAGCGCCCTGTCGCCTGCCTGATACCTTCATTACGGGGCGTGCAAGGCATTCCCGAGGATCTCTTCGTGGTCAGCAGATGAACACGCGAATCTTTTTGTACATACTTTTGTACAAGTGCGGTGGAACGGTCTGTTGAGCAATCATCAATTACAAACAGTTCCCAGTTGGCATAACTTTGTGCCAGCACCGAACGTATGGCCTCATCGACAAAGCACTCGGCGTTGTGCATCGGCATTATTATGGAGACTTTATCCATCATGCATACACCTTATTTAGAAAACAAATAATGCCTTAACTTGCCAAAGGCTTTCAACGAGCGCTTCAAATCGGACGGATGTGCCAACCCCACCCGCAAACGGTGCAGGATATAGCCCACCCGCAAATAATACTTCTTACGGGCCATATTGCAGAAACGCACCATCTCCTCAGCCGGCAGATCCGGCAAAGACAGCACCGTATTGTGCGTACCGTCGGGCAAACAATATCGGGCATAGTCCGTCTCTATGTAACCGTTCTTCCTCGCCCAGGCATAAGCCTCCGTCCCCGGATAAGGGATAAGCGGGAAAAATTGGGCCGTATCCGTATTCAGTTTCAATGCCAGGCGTAAGGTATCGCGCATCGTCTCTTTCGTCTCGCCTTCATTTCCCACCATATAACAGGCATGAATCAGCAGACCGGCTTTCTTGGCATTGGCCACATACTCGAAGAATTGCTCTACCCGAGTACCTTTTTTTATGTTGTCCAGAATCTGCTGGTTGCCGGACTCTATACCGGGAATGATCAGACGGCAACCGGCTTTCTTCATGGCTTGCATCGTTTCCAGATCCAGATTGACACGCGCGTTGCACAGCCAGCGCAGGCGTTTGTGCAGGCCTTTCTCCACCAGCAGGTTGCAGATTTCCATTACTCTCTTCTTGTTCACGGTGAACGTGTCATCCTCGATCACCACTTCCTTCACATCCGGGAAATGAGCGGCTATATACGCGAACTCGCCTACCACATTCTCGGCCGAACGTGCACGGAAGATATGCCCGTGCATGGTTTGCGGATAGACACAGAAATTACAATGGAACGGACAGCCGCGCCCCGTGAAAATCTGAATGGAAGGATACGTGGCCGCAGCAAAAAAATAATCGTGCTCGTCCAAAAATTCCTTGATGAACTGCGAAGCATACGGTATATCGTCCAGATTACGCATCACCGGCATGCGCTCCGTCCGCACACACTCCTCTCCCTTACGCAAACATAAGCCACGCACACCGGTCAGGTCGCCCTGCCGCTCCAACGTATCAGCCAGTTCGCGCACAATTTCATCGTATTCTCCCAAAGCGATGCCGTCGATAGCGTCGGAATATCCCATTGTCTCCTCGGCACAGGCCGTGGGATGCGTACCTACCAACAGGATGAACGATGAAGGGTACATCCGTTTCACCCGTTCGGCAAAAGCCACATCACTCTTTATAGAGGGCGTGCTGGTGCCGAACACAAACAACATGCCGTCCTGTGCCTGCCCGGCAATAACATCCAATGCCTGTTGCTCGTTCAACGGTTTGGCCGGTGCATCCAGGAAATATACTTCATGCCCACATTTACGGCTGTAAGCAGCCGCATAAATCATCCACAAAGGGTAGTAAAGCGCGCCGCTTTTCGTAATGGCCGGGCTTCGGGATTCCCTTGAAAATTTTCCGAATTCGGCTTTAAAAGGCGGGTTGACAAAATATATCTTCATGCGTACTTCTTTTTATTTTCATTCTATTACTTATCTGTACGGGCATAATGTAACCTTTTCAAAAAGTCTATACCCAGACATTTTATTATCACTCTCTTCACACAGTCGAACGACCAGAAATAAAAATAGCAAAACTCGGCCAATAGGCGGCCTCCCCCGTTGTTCAGCACAATATGTTTCAAATCATATTTTTTGGCGGAGATGGAAGCTACCGACACACCACCTAAACGGAACTCAGCCAGATCGGCCGGAATATACTTAAAACGGGCTCCTCCCTGATAGCAACGGGCCAGAAAATCATGATCCATCATATAACGGAAATTCAGATCATACAGTCCCCAACGCTTATAAGCCGAAGCCGCCACAAAAGTGCCCTGATGGTCGACATTCACAAAGAAGGGCATCAAAGGAAACTTCATCGATGGAATGTCCCGTCCCGTGAAGCCCGTCTCCTTGTTACGGATAATCACATTACCCCGATAAATGTCCACGCCTTCTTCGTAATGCCGTGCCACCGTAGCAAGAGCACCGGGCAGCAGAATATCGTCACTATTGATAATAACAATAAGGTCACCCTTGGCATGAAGAATCCCTTTGTTAAAAGCATCACTGATACCTTTGTCCGGCTCCGAACAATAATAGCCCAGACGGTCTTTATAACGCGCAATGATATCCAGCGTGCCATCCGTAGATCCACCGTCTATAATCACGTAATCCAGCTTTTCGTAATCCTGCCCTATCACGCTCTGAATGGTCTCCTCTAGCGTGACAACACTGTTATAGCAAATGGTAACGACTGTTAGAATAGGCTGCATGTCGGAGATTTTAAAAAATATTGAACAAAAGGGCTATTTTACTGGTTATGGCAATCGTGGGGTCTGCACATTGCAGGTCGCTCCCGAACAGCAGGTGCCATTTGGAACGCAGACTACGCCTGTAATTCACCACATGACGCGTTATATTACGGTTCTCCGGCGTCATCCTGTCGGCAAAACCGTTCCACAATTCTTTCGCTGTATGCAGACGGATGCGTTCGTTTCTCTTTACATGTTGCCAGCGCGTTTTCCAACGGAAATACAAAGAACTTTGTTGTCCCACAACATTTCCGCCGTGCTGACGATAGAGTATATGAGGCACCGGATCAAAATGTACCGTAGCCCCTACAGCCAGAGCCACGTCGTATACCCAAATATCGTGCATCCGCATGTATTGCGGCGTATAACCGACCAATATGCTACGCAAGGCTTCATTAAAAACCATCGTACACCCTCCGGCAAACTGATAGGCTAACGCCTCTCCGTAGGTAAGAGTCGGGTGTATGGTCACATTAGGCAGTTTACGCAGATTCTCGTCTACAAGTTGCGTCTGACAGAAATAAAGGGCCGGCCGGTCAGACTTATCACCGATAGTCTCGACCGCCACTTTCAGTTTATCGCTATCCCACACATCATCCTGATCGGAGAATGCGTAGTAGTCGGCTCCCGAAGCCGTGCACAACAGATGCCAAAAACTTTTGGCCGGTCCTGCATTATCACCCTGATACCACTGCAACCGACCTAAATTCTGCTCTTCAGACAAAAAGGATTGTGTGCCGTCGACAGATCCGTCGTCGCGCACTCTCAATCGCACATGAACTCCTTCTTGCGTATAAATCGAACCCAACTGCTCCCTTATGTATCTCATACCATTGTAAGTAGACATCAGCACTTCTACAGTCGGGAGCGAAGTCACAGACACTCTTTCTTGTATATCGTTCGCCATTATGGTTTAATAACGCAGTTTACTTCTTTTTAGTGTTTTCCCCTTCTTTTTTAGAAAAAATTATTTTCCTGCTCACCGCATAACCTGCCGAGCATCCCATACAAAAGACAAATATACGAAGAAATCAGCACAAAACGCTCATACAAGATGCTTTTTTGCAGGAATGCCCGAATAAAAAAAGAGAACAACACAATAAATCAGAAATACAGAACGTTTTTCTGACGGATTACATAAAAGTATCTAATTTATGCAACGATTTTTTTTTCAATCCATCCGAAATGGATTTCATATCTTGCTAATGGGACTATTTCTTCCTACTCTGTTACATGCCTGTAACGAAGATGACCCGTTAAAGAATGACCCGCTCGTACCCAAAAAGTCTCCGTTTCTTAAGAAATACACTCCACAAAAGTATGATTTCAACTTCTTTTCCGCCATTTATCCCCAAGCGGACTATCCCTCTTTGCAACAAGCATGTTTGCCGATGGATTTGAGCACAAAAAGTATTGCTTATATCGGTGGATCATTAGCTTCCTTACCAGAAAGCAATGTTGCCAAGGCTTTAATTTACAACAATCTGAAATGTAAGAACATCTATACCTACGGACATGGAGGATATGGTTTCGCCACTTTAAACGGTTCTTTTCAAAATATTGTCGAACGCTGCAACCCGCATGATATTTATATCTTGTGGTGTTCGTCAAACGATTATGGAACCGGAGTACCGGTAGGAGAACCGACGGATTATACAGAAGCAGACGGTTATGACAGCAGTAAACGAACCACTCAATGCGGAGGAATAAACTACTGTATCCGTTATCTACGCCAATTAAACCCGCACGCTACTATTCTGGCTTTTTCCTCCATGCAGTTCTTCGGACAGAACGGAAGTCGGCAAGACGGCTATCTTGAATCACCGACGACTGATAACGGACAAGGCATCACTTTCAAAGCCTATATAGACAAACAAAGAGAGTGCCTGGAAGGGAACCATATTCCTTACCTGAATCAATGGGATCTGAACCTATTCAACCTTGACACTTTCGGCCCGTTTTTTCAGCCGGACGGTTTTCATATGAGATGTAACGGATATTTTCTTCTCGGATGCAAACAACTGGAATTTATAATCAACCAATTAAAATGATAGTATGCTCAAAAAAATTATACGTAAATTACTTTCCGATCAAGTCAGATCCCGTTATTTAACTCCGTATCTCATCTTTATAAAAAATACGAAACGGAAACACTACCGAAGCAGTCAGCCTTACTCTCAACTGTATGGGCCCTTGACGTTGGATCCTCAATACGTGGAAATGGAAAATTTCACCCGTCTTCAGCCCGGTACAAAGGTTATCAGTTCGGGAGGGAAACTAATCATAAAAAAATTTTCCGCAGTAGGCGCCGGATGCACCATTATCCCCGGCAGCCATATACCTACGGTAGGGCTTCCGCAATTCTTAAGTCAATGTCATATCAATGATACGGCCACCCACATTGTCATTGAAGAAGATGCCTGGGTAGGCGCCCAATGTATTTTGTTGTCACATTGCCACATAGGCCGAGGAGCGGTAGTCGGCGCCGGAAGTATCGTGACCAAAGAAATCCCTCCTTACGCTATTGTGGCGGGAGCACCTTGCCGGATCAAAGGAGTCCGCTTCTCCCTGGAACAAGTGCTGCAACATGAAGCCATCCTATATCCGCCCGAAGAGCGCATGAAACGAAGTGAGCTGGAAGAACTTTATGCCACACAATACGCAGGCTTACGCGTAATGGGCACGTCGGAAATTTCTCCTGAAGATCAGACCGAGCTAGCACGTATCAAACAACAATACGGTATACGGAACTATGAAAGCTGCCAATAAAGTTGCCGTCAACAGTATTGCGCTGTATCTCAACATGGCCGTCTCCATGGGGGTATCGCTCTTGGCCACCCGCTTTGTGCTGGAAGCCCTGGGGCGTACGGACTACGGAATCTATGCCCTTATTGCCAACATCGTAGCCATGTTCTCTTTCTTGAATGTGGCCATGGCTGCCGCCACGCAACGTTATCTGTCGTACGCTATCGGCGCCAATAATCCTGACAAAATTAAAGAGATATTCTATAGCAGCCAGCTCATTCACTGGAGTATCGCGTTCCTGCTCGCTTTGCTGTTATCCGTAGGAGGCCTGCTATGTATCGACCACATTCTGGACATACCTGCTACCGACCTGGACAAAGCACGCATTGTTTTATATTGTATGGTAATCGGTATCGTATGTACCGTTTCCGCCGTACCTTATGAAGCCGCCATGAACGCCCACGAAGATATATTTGTCATTGCAGGAATAAATATAACGGAGGCGCTTCTCAAACTGGCTATTTCCATCGGACTACTTTATATCGCGGCGCATCGTCTGATTTTATATTCAGCTTGCATTACTGCCGTTTCTTTATTTGCCTTTCTTTGTAAACGCATATTCAGCAGACGCCATTATACGGAATGCCACAACCGGTTACACAAAATAAAAAATTACGGCTTGATTAAAAGTATGACAGGTTTTGCAGGGTGGAATTTGATTGGCGCTGGGACTTCCATTGCCCGTTACCAAGGAGCAGCAGTATTACTGAATATGTTTTTCGGCATCGCCATCAACGCAGCCTATGGTATTGCGCAACAAGTAAACGGTTTCCTTATGTTCTTTGCCAATTCCACCATCCGCCCCTTGCGCCCCCAAATTGTCAAAAACGAAGGGGCGGGCAAGCATACTACGGTAGTGGCGCTGTCATTCTCTGCCTGTCGCCTTACTTTTCTGCTTCTGTCACTCGTCATCATTCCTCTATACATCAATATGCCGTTCATTCTCCAGCTATGGTTGAAAAATGTACCGGAAAGCACCCTTGAATTCTGCCGTTTATTCCTTCTTATCACTTTAATCAATCAACTTTCTATCGGCCTTACAGTAGCACTGGAAAGTGTTGGACGTATCCGGCGACTGCAACTTATCGTCGGAAGCATGCACATTGCGGCCCTCCCGATAAGTTATGTACTGTTCAAAGCCGGTTTGCCAGCCTCCAGCATTTTATATTGTGTACTGGCCGAAGAATGTGTCAGTACGATATGCCGGGTATTTATCGCCCGCAAGGACGCTTCCATTCCCGCCGGCTTATATCTCAAACGCTTATTGGCGCCTTGCGTCTCATGCACCGTCATCTGCTTTACGGCCACCCATCTAATTACATATTACTTATGCGAATCTCCATTCATCAAACTATGTACCAGCAGCTTTGTCAGTAGTATTTTACTATGTGCACTGGCTTATGCCTATTGCTTGAGCAACTGGGAGAAAGAAAAATTTCATGGCCTCTTGTCTTCTATTCGTGCAAGAAAACTATAAATAAGCAACAAAGCGAACATCCCCGTAGAAGAAAGCAACAAAGGGTTTGTACCGGCTATGATCAGATAGACGACGTATGCACTTCCCAGAACCCAACAGAGTTCATCCTGCCGGCTGTATTTCCAAAGTTGACAAATAGGCCAGAGAAATAGAGCTAAGACCAGCAACGCAAACACTCCCATATAACGGACCAACTCTACATAAGTCCATTCCGTTTGTAAACTCATACGATGAAAGCCTTCCGAATAGAAACGCGTACCGGGACCTTGCCCCCACAATAGATAGGAAGGGCATTCGTCAAATAATTTTTTGTAGGATGTCAAATGCGCATACTTAACAATATTTGAAGGTTCTGAAGTATCGGCCATTAACTTAATTACAAGAAAGACAAAAAGCAATCCGGCCAACACCAACAAAGGATAAAGCACATAATTGTAATAACGCTTACGATGATAAAAATGAAACAGAATGACGCCCATCACTAAAAAAGGGAACAAAATAGTCATTCGTGTACCGCTCACCAGAAAGGTATTAAACAGCACCACAAATACCAGCAAAGCCGGCAGTGTACGTTTCCCTTTAGTAATACATTGGTAGAAAGCCACTGCAAAAACAAATAAGAAACAGGCTGTAGACTTATGATACATACAAAAAAACTTAAAGCCGAGAAAATAACGGTTGGCCATCATGATGGTTTCATTGGTCGTCTTCATGTACATATATATCGCCGTTTCCGTTTCAGGAACAATTATAATAATCCAAAACAGCACCACAACAATCAAGCCGGTTATAAATACCGGCCAACGGGCCAACCGCACCACATCATAACAATGGATCCACGGCAACAAACACAAAGGAGCTAAAGACTTATAAAGCCCTACTACAAACTCTTCGTCAATAATCTCTCCCCGTGCTACGGCCAAAAGCAATGGAACTGTTATTGCAACCAATCCAATAAAAAAATATACCAGTCTGCGCCAGTCCGCCTGAAAGAAAACAATATTATATGCCATCAACAGAACAAACATCGCATCTTTCAAATGAAAGACGGTATTGGTGGGATCCGCAGCAAAAGTAAAGAGCAACAAAGCAAACAACAAATTGCCCCCCCATTGCTTCACATCTATGCTAAGCATCTGATTTCAGATAGTATTTATAAAACAGTTTTCCCGTGGCCACCATAAGCGCAAGGAAAGCAAAAGCGATCAGCGTCATCACTTTCTTAGGAGAAGCAGCACGTACCGGTACATAAGCCGATTCAACCACAGTATAAACGGGGGTACTTTCCAGCACCTTTGCATGAGCGGTCTGTACTTGTGTCTTTAGCTGGCTATAGGCCAGATAGGCCAGCTGGCTCTCATTTTGCAGATATTCCGACTGCGCCTTTACATAGGCAGAATAAACATCTACATGGCTTGCCGTAAAATTAGCGTATCGTGACTGTGCATCCAAATATTCTTTCCGTGCCGTATCGCACAAATTCTTCACATATTCATAATCCGAACGCGCTTTATGCGTACGATAATCCAAAATGAATTCATTCAATCTAGAAATAACCGTATCTGCCATCAACGAACTGATTTCGGCATCCTGATCGAAAACCGTTACTGTCAGCACTCCCGTAATCTTATCCACAGAACAGATTATAGCTCCCTGCATGGCTTGGCACAAGCCCAGTTCATCCTCCGTCAAACGTTTCACAGAAGAAGTATCTGAAAGTGATGCAGATTTATTCTTATCGCCCGGCATCACATATTTTATAGCGGCTCCCACCCATTTAAACGGCCAGTTCCACCATGCCGTTTTCTGGAAATGTGCCAGATATGCAGAGTAAGTGGTATCAATATTCCGTTCGTCTGATCGCACACGCACATCGAACAATGGCAACAGAAAGTCCTTAGAAGACACAATACTGGGATATAGTTCTACCGCCAAAGCATCCTCCGACATTCCATTCAAATTCACACCAGCCATACTGGCCAAAGAGGACATCCCCATGCTGAGTCCCGAACCGGAAGTTTCCGGTGCCAACGTAACAGATGTGGAATATGTCTTAGGCAAACTGAACACATATATAAGACCTACAGCCACAGCTATCAGTACATATTTAACATATATACGACGCTCTTTACGCAAAAGCGCAAACAAACTGCGCAACTTCCCCCAGTCTTCCTGTATTTCCGTCATTCGTCCCTTTTTCTGCATCACTTCGAGAATAAACTTACTATAGTAGCAATCATGGTGGCCAGCGAGGCGGTAGAAGTTCCGATGACGCCGATCTCCGCCGCCGTCATCTTGCGCCGCTCTTCTTTCAGAGGAACAATGATCTCGCTGCCCGGCATGATTTTTTTCACATCGCTGGCCCGTGCCAGCGTACCGTTGATATTTACGATAATGGCTTTCTTGCGCAGGGCTTTCTCGCTGTATCCTCCCGCCTGATTGATGTAATATTTCAACTTGGCACCTTCTCTCCACGCCACCGTGTTGGGAAACATCACGGCACCGTTTATCTTAACCGTCGTCTGCACGCCGGGGATGATCAGTCGGTCGCCTTCACGCAACAGAATATCGTCGCTTCCTCCCGGACGGGCCATCGCTTTCTCCAACTCAATACCTACGGAATAGGTGGTGGACAAGTCCAACAGGTTCACATCAATCGAATCGCTTCCCTGCGTGAGCTTCAACGTAGCCTGACGGCGCGCCAGCTCTTCCTCCGTCATCCTGCGCTCCAGTCGGGCACCGGGAATATAGGCATCATTCGTAAAGCCGCCCGCCCTTTGGATCAGGTCGGACAACCGGTCTGATTTCTGCATCAGCACATAATTACCTTCGAAAGCCACTTCGCCTTCTATCCTCACATTCTGCTGCACATAGTAATCGGGGCTCTTGCGCACATAGACTTCGTCGAACGGCTCCAACGTAAAGGTCGAATCTCCTTCCGTCAGCAGACCGTCTTTCAGGGAGAAAGTATACGTACGGCTCACGATCTTGTTGCTAGTGATCGCCGCCGTATTCCGAATACGCCGGGCCACATCAATACGAGCCGTCGATGCCGCCTCGGTCAGTCCGCCGGCCTGCAGAATAAGGTCTTCTACCGTTGTGTTCCGCGCAAAGCCGTACACACCGGGATAGCGCACCTCACCGTGAATCGTCAAGGTCTGCTCGTTCTGCGCTTCTTCATTACTGAACACGATAAGCACGTCTTCGTTGCGCAACGGCATGTCGGACACCGTTCCGTCCAGGACACCTCCCAGATTCAAGGCCAGCGCCTCCAGCGAACGGTCTTCCCTGCGGCGATGCAGAAGCGCACGTCCCAGAAAAGCTTCCTCCGTCACCCCGTCGATATGCTTCAGCAGTTCACGAACCGTCTTAAAACTCCCGTCCATCTGGTACATACCGGGACGGAACACGGCTCCCCGCACCTCCACCATATTCGAATAGCGGGGAACGATAGCATCTACCGAGACACTGTCGCCGTCCGTCATCTGGAACGAGGACATATCAAATTCTTCCACGGTATGCACCGAATAGTTGCGTCCGGCTTTCCGCACCACGCGGGCACTGCCCCGATAGGCATCGCCGCTGAATCCTCCGGCAAACTGGAGCAGAGTGGCCAGACTTTCGTTCGTACGCATCTCATAATACATCGGGCGTTTCACCTTACCGGTAATATCCACCAGTGCCGTATACGGCCCTACATAGATCAAATCATTGTCTTCCAACCGGATATCCCCTCCTTGCCGACCGTTCAGGATATAATCGTACACATCCACGGCCGTCACGAGCCTGTTGTTCCGGTAGATCTTTATATCACGGAGCGTACCGATGTCGTTCACTCCACCGGCCACATACAAAGCATGAAAGGCTGTGGCGAAAGCCGAGAGCGTATATGTGCCCGGCATCACCACCTCTCCCATCACATTCACCGTAATGGATTTGGTTTGCCCCACAGTGACACGGATACCGGAAGACGCATAAATCTGCTTCAACTCCCGTTGCAGATACGCATTGGCCGAAGCCACCGTCATACCGGCCAGCGAGACCGGTCCGAGGCCCTCTATCTGTATGGTACCGTCGGCCGAGATGGTTTCCTCTATCGTTTTCTGCGAGGCTCCCCACACATCTATATATATGTCGTCACCGGCCCCCAACCGATAGTTGGCGGGAGTGGCAATGTTCATATTAGGTTCGAAAGAAAGGCGTTCGGCATTGAAAATGTCTCGTCCGAACACTTTTCTGCCGTCCGTGTCGAGCCCTTCCCAACGGGGATTCGTCTCCTCCAGCGTCAATGTATCGGCCATCCAGTCGTCCAGCATCACATTCATATCGCGCCGGCGCTCTTCGCGGTCGCGCTGCGTCTGCTGGCGGAATCCTTCTCCCTGGCGCAATCGTTTGCCCCCCACTTTGCCATCGGTCTCGGCAGACGAGGGGATCACTTTTCGGCCCTGTTTTTCGTATTTCTCCTTGATGTGCTGCAGACGTGTCATCGTCACTCCTTTCTGCTGCAACTCAAGCGCTATCTGCTCGGTACTTTTTCCACGGCTGTGGGCCGTCTGTACATATTGGATAATCTGTTCGTCGGACAGGCCCGATTGCGCCCATGTCAGCACACTCCATGTCCAGCAGAAGAAAAGAAGAAGAAAAGAACGTCTGTTCATAAAAAAACGTAGACTAGAATTTTTTTCCATTAATGATAAACTTGGCGGTAGTCAGGATGATCTTCAAATCGCCCAACAGGCTACGGTTTACAAGATAATCCAAATCCATTTGCAGGCGGATGAGCATCTTTTCCATCGTACCGGTATAACCGTTGTACAGCGTAGCCATAGATGTCAGTCCCGGACGCATCAGATAAATATATTCGTAATCGCTGTTCTCTTTCATGATCAGGTCAATGAAATAGCGGCGTTCCGGCCGAGGCCCCACAAACGACATATCACCGCACAACACGTTCCACAACTGGGGCAGTTCGTCCAGATGGTGTTCGCGCAGGAACTTGCCTACCGGCGTAAGACGCCGGTCGCCTTTTTCGGCCAACAAAGGAGTGCCCTCCTCTTCGGAATTCACCTTCATGGTCCTAAATTTCAATATATGGAACGGTCTCCCTTTATAACCGATCCGTTCTTGACGGAAGATGACCGGTCCGTCGCCCTGCCGGCGTAATAAAATATAAACATATAAGAAAGCAGGCGACAGCACCACCAGTCCCAGAAACGAACAAACGATATCAAACATTCTCTTTATGCCTCGCTCCCAGACACTCATCCCATCACATATAACCCTATCTACCGTGGCTTGATTCATGCATTAGATTAGTTTATGATTTTATTTCATTCACATAGTAAAACTGAGTTACTGCGGAATTATTGCAAATAAAGCGCAATTTTTTTTCATGCGCAAGAAAAAGCCGTTGAATGGCCTTTTCGAGGACCATAACCGAAAATTCCGGGCAAATAATGTGTTTTTCTCAACAAAATCTCTTATCTTTGCACTTTCCGAGTTGCCGGTAGCGACCGACAGACGGAAAAACACATCAAAAAAACCGGGGTTGACATGGATTTGACAGCAGGACGGGATGTTGTGTAAGCATGCAGAGGCCTGACGGCAGCCTCTATAATCGCGGTCGTCAAAAATTTATCTGGCGAAAACAACTACGCTCTCGCTGCTTAATCGAAGTATAGTAGATTACCTTTATTTCGGCACCAGGTGCTGAAACGAGACATCACTCGGGAGCAGTCGCTCCGAAGCATTCCGGCCCAGTGGTGCAGCTAAATCGGAGATAGCCTGACGCGGCCTTGCACGACAGGT
>ERZ778503.817-NODE-817-length-24755-cov-5.515587_pt1 | contig 24755 bp, 23 predicted proteins | sample MGYA00510047_ERZ778503 | MGnify/ENA primary metagenome ERZ778503 (study PRJEB29527, sample SAMN07138965) | mouse gut metagenome | material: feces | host: mouse | place: China:Nanjing | collected 2016-01-25 ... | reverse complement strand
CGCGTAACAATTAAATCGGTTCGAGCAAACGGATTGGCTGCGAATTTGAGGTATTCATCATAGAAAGCTCCCGCTCGATAGATTTTTTCAATGTTATGACCGAAACGCAATTCTTTGTCTGTGCTATCAGCCAAACATTTGATTCTGTTATTGTTCAGAATAAAGTTGCAATCCGGGCGCAAAAGATCATTCGTCATCAGATATGTATTATGTGACGATGTGAAAATCTGGCAATCCAATGCAAACAACCGCTTGCATACCTCAAAAGCCAAACGGAAATGATAGAAAGCATCAAACTCATCTATAAAGACAAACGAGGCTTCGTCCATGCGCTTCATCCAAAAATACAATAACTGTAACGACTGGGTACCAGTTGATGCTACTAGACTGAATGGAACTTTATTTTTATCTATTCGGCAAAGAATCTGCTTATCCGTAGTATCATGTGCATCAAACTGGAAAATCTGACCACTCACTTGCTGTAGAAAGTCAGAGAAATCGTCAAGTAGGTTGTTTGTGATGATAAACTCATCCAACATTGTTGTATTTGTTTCAAGTCCGATAAATTCACGGACATCAAGATTCCTGAACCAAAGCATGGAATTGACAAACTTATTGAGTTTGATCAAATAATGCTCTGAATTGAGCGGATAAGATGTAAGCAGGAAATTGATTATGGACACATTGTTTGCATTGTTCTCAAGGTTTTTTTCTATATTTTTGTCCATAGGGAATTGCTGCTTATCAATACGAAATGAGTTGTCTTTCCGTTCAAAGATATTCATTTTATTTACAAAAAGACTTTCCTCCACCAATATTCCGACAGCATTCTTGGCATAAATATAATCTACTGTGTCGTTGTCAAATCTGAATGTGTATTCAAATTTAACGACTCCATTGTTGTTACCAGTATAAATGAAATTCACGTAGTAATCTATTTTTTTCCATTTCGGAGATAAATGGTTCTCTATATCGAATATCGCTAAACTAAAATTCGTTTTACCGGATCCATTTGGACCATATATGATGCCATTTTTTATAACACCATCCTTAATCACGGATTTATTAAACTCATAATTGGCTGGATTGGATAAATCCCACTCAATACGATTGGCAAATCCTCTATAGTTTGTTACTGCAAATTTTGTTAGCATATTTATTTTCAACTTGATTCGATTGTAAAGATACGTATTATTTTAATTACTCCGTAATTTTCTTACGGCGATTTGGTCGGATCGGTACTTAATTTGCTTAAGTTAGATAAGAATTAGGGATAATTAGTTCTGGAACGCCAATCTCAACTGTTTCGAGGATGCCCTCGAAAGGGGCTTTTATGCGTTGACCGTTATTTTTACAGGCAAGTTTGGTTTTGTCAATGATTGGAAGGAAATGTCTGTATTCAGTGTATTCCAATATCTTCCACAAGGCACGTGAGGTTTAGTATTCAATGCCATTCTCGTCAGCATGCTTTATACTCTCGAATAATGGCATTGTTTTCTTTGTAAGTCTTGTACGGATGCCGCTAAGGAGGAGTCTCGTTTTGTCTGTGGGGCTGTGGTGTTAGGAGAGGATGCTCTCGCAGGGGGCTGTAGAGAGTTCCTGCAACGTGGCTTTTTCTGCCGTACGCAATTCTTTGTTTTGGCGGATCTGTTGCAGCAAGTCGGGGTTGCGCTTAAGTTGTTGCAGGGTGCTTTTGGCGGCTTGCTGCTGGCTTTCTTTCTTGGAGTAGCCTCTGCCTTTGCAGCATTCTATTCCCTCGATGACGACGCAACTGCCGAATACCGGTGAATTGCTGTGGATGTTACTTTGTTCCGTCAGTCTGAAGTCCACCTCCATCTTGTTCTTCTGTCCCCATTCTATCAGCTTGCTTTTGAAGTTCACTTCCCGGTAGGCCACCTTGTCGAGGTTGATGAGGCGTTGCAGGATGCGGTGTGCCATGAATTGGCGGCAGAAGTTATATCCCCTGTCCAGATAGATGGCGCCGACGAGGGCCTCGAAGGCGTTTCCGCACATGTAGTTGTTGTGTGTGGAAGTGTGTGTGGACGATTTGATCAGCTTGTCCAGACCGATTTCTACAGCGATCTTGTTCAGCGTCTCGCGTTGTACGATCTTGCTGCGTGTGTTGGTGAGAAAGCCTTCCCGCTTGCCCTGAAAATGGCGGTATACGATGTCGCCGACGACGGCATCCAGCACGGCATCCCCTAGGAATTCGAGGCGTTCGTTGTTGATCCATCCTCCTTTTTCTCCTTTGATGGAGGAGGACTTGTGCAAAAGGGCCTGGCGGTAGAGCTCGATATTTTTGGGATAGAAGCCCAGCATATCGTAGAAAGAACAATAAAGCTCTTTATCCTTGCGGAAAGAGAGCTTTATTTTTTCTATTATGTTTGTAGGAAACACGGATTATTCTGCGTACTTCTTAAAGATTACACATGCGTTGTGTCCTCCAAAACCGAAGGTGTTGCTTAAGGCTGCGCGTACAGGACGTTTTTGTGCCTGGTTGAACGTGAAATTCAACTTGTAGTCGATTTCCTCGTCCTTGTCGTCCTCCTCGTGATTGATGGTGGGGGGCACAATGTCGTTTTGTACGGCCAGCACGCTGGCCATGGCTTCAACAGCTCCGGCGGCACCGAGCAGGTGACCGGTCATGGATTTTGTCGAGCTGATGTTGAGCCGGTAGGCGTGATCGCCGAAAACATCCTTGATGGCTTTGGCCTCGGAGATGTCTCCCACGTGGGTCGACGTGCCGTGAACATTGATATAGTCGATCTCGTCCGGTTGCATACCGGCGTCTTCCAGTGCGTTCTGCATCACCAGTTTGGCACCCAGTCCTTCGGGATGGGAAGCGGTGATGTGGTGTGCGTCGGCCGACATGCCGGCTCCCACCATTTCGGCGTATATCTTGGCACCACGTGCTTTGGCATGCTCCAGTTCTTCCAATATCAGGCATCCGGCACCTTCTCCCATGATGAAACCGTCGCGGCTGGCGCTGAAAGGACGCGAAGCTCGTGTGGGGTCGTCGTTGCGGGTGGAAAGCGCCTTCATGGCGTTGAATCCTCCCACACCGGCCGGCCAGATGGCGGCTTCGGCTCCTCCGCTTACAATGACGTCGGCTTTGCCCAGACGAATGAGGTTGAAAGCGTCGGCCAGTGCGTTGGTTGAAGAAGCGCAGGCGGATGTCGTGGTGTAATTGGGCCCGTGGAATCCATACATAATGGAGATGTGGCCGCTGGCGATGTCTGCTATCATCTTGGGGATGAAGAACGGATTGTACTTCGGTCCCAGTTCTTTGCCGTGCAGGGCATAGTTGGCGGTCTCCTCTTCGAACGTATGGATACCCCCTATTCCCACACCGAACACTACACCGATACGGTTCTTGTTCACCGTCTCCATGTCCATGGCCGAGTCTTCAACGGCCATCTTGGCGGCTGCAAGGGCGTATTGGGTGTAGAGGTCCATCTTGCGGGCTTCCTTGCGGTCGATGTAATCTCCCGCATTGAAGTTTTTCACCTCGCAAGCGAACTGGGTTTTGAAAAGGGAGGCATCAAAATGTGTAATAGGTCCGGCGCCGCTTACACCGTCTACCAGGTTCTTCCAAGTTTCCTCGGCCGAATTGCCTAGCGGGGTAATGGCTCCGATACCGGTTACAACCACTCTTTTTAATTCCATGTTTTACAGGAATATTATTTAGCGTTAGCTTCGATATAAGCAATGGCGTCGCCTACTGTACCGATCTTTTCTGCCTGGTCGTCAGGAATATTGATGCCGAATTCTTTTTCGAATTCCATGATCAGTTCAACGGTATCCAGTGAATCTGCACCCAGGTCGTTAGTGAAACTTGCACCGGCTACTACTTCGGCTTCGTCTACGCCCAACTTATCAACGATAATTGCTTTTACTCTAGATTCAATTTCAGACATAATTGTAATGTTTAAATTATTATTATTAGAAAATGCTTGTTTTCACGGTGCAAAGGAACTATATTTTATTCTTTTATGCAAATCTTCAAGGAAATAAATTCGTTTCCTTTGCACGTTTTGTCTTTTTTTGTGCAAAAACGGCGTCTCTCTGGTTCTATATTGATTCGCGGCGCAACGGATAGTTGCCTCGGAGCTCTTCAAAACGTTCGGGATGTTCTTTCAGCCGCCGGCTGTCATCCTGCGGGTTATATAGTTGCAGGGCCAGCTCTTCGGGATCGGCCGACGGGAGGAAGGAAGCCGGGAGGGCCGGAGGTTCGACGGAGAAGGGCCGCTCGATACGGAAATGCCGGCAGACGGCCTGAAGTGTCATACGGGTGGCATTGGCTTTTCCGTCGGCGGAGTATCCGGCAATGTGCGGTGTGCCGATGTATACTTTTTCTAATAAAGGTAACGAGATGTGCGGCTCGTTTTCCCAGGTGTCGATGATGGCCCGGCTGGCTTGTCCGCTGTTCAAGGCTTGCAGGAGAGCCTGGTTGTCCACCACTTCCCCCCGGCCCGAGTTGATCAGTACGGGTTTTCTGGCCAGTTTGTCCAGGAAAGCGGCATCCGCCAGATGAAAAGTAGCATAGGGGCCTACGGTGGTCAGCGGGGTATGGAACGACAGGATGTCACATTCGTTTTGCAGCTCGTCGAGCGGGTGGAGACACGTTTGTTCGTCGGGCCGTCTCCCTTCGTTGGCCTCCCGTGGCGGGTCGTTCAGCAGGATACGTACTCCCAGCGGTTCTACGGCTTTTTTTACAGCCGTACCCACATGGCCGGCTCCGATGATACCCAGTGTGGTACGGCGGAGATCCATTCCCGTTTCCCGTTTCAGGAGGATGAGGCAGGAGCGGATGTATTGTCCTACGGAGGTGGCGTTGCAGCCCGGACAGTTGCTCCATGCGATGCCGGCTTCTTTCAAGTAAGCCGTATCTATATGGTCGAACCCGATGGTGGCGGTAGCCACAAACCGAACGCGACTTCCTTGCAGAAGCGTGCGGTTACAACGGGTGCGGGTACGTACGATAAGCAGGTCGGCGTCGTGCACGTCGGCGGCACTGATTTGCTGTCCCGGCAGGAAAACGACCTCGTCCGCTATCTGTTCTATCGCTTCCCGGATGAAAGGAATTTTATCGTCAACCACTGCTTTCATGCGCGCAAAGATACGTACTTTTTATAAGATATTTATTGCCCGTTCGAAAAACTTTGTTTAGTTTTGCAAAACTATATAAATAAATATTGAAGTATATGACATTTACCGAACTTTGCCGTCCTATCTTTGTGCAGGTCATCAAAGATTACCACATAGCAGACCATGTGGATACGCCTATCAGCAATCCTTATCCCGAGCATACGATTGAACATGATTTATACCTGAAGAACTGGATCGATACGGTGCAGTGGCATTTTGAAGATATTATCCGCGACCCGCAGATAGATCCGGTCGAGGCGCTGGTGCTGAAACGCCGGATCGACAAGAGTAATCAGGACCGTACGGATCTGGTGGAGCTGATAGACAGTTATTTCTATACCAAATATAAGGATGTGACGCCGCAACCGGATGCTACCATCAATACGGAAAGTCCGGCCTGGGCCATCGACCGTCTGTCTATCCTTGCCCTGAAAATCTATCATATGCGTGAACAGGCGGAGCGTGCCGATGCCACACCGGAACACAAGGCGCAGTGCGGGAAGAAACTGGATGTATTGCTTGAACAGCAACGCGACCTTTCTTCGGCCATCGACCAGTTGCTGGCCGATATAGAAGCCGGGCGCAAGTATATGAAGGTGTACAAGCAGATGAAGATGTATAACGACCCGGATACCAATCCGGTGCTTTACGGCAAGAAGTAAGGTTGCTTTTGGAAACCTGACGAATGTTTTCAGGCCTATGAAGCATCTGCTGGTCGTTCGTTTTTCGGCGTTGGGTGATGTGGCGATGACGGTTCCGGTGATTGCCGCATTGGCCTGTCAGTATCCGCAGTTGCGGATTACGGTGCTGACGAGACCGCATTTCCGGCCTTTGTTCGAGGGGCTGCCGTCTAATGTTGATTTCTTCGGTGCGGACCTGAAAGAGAAATACAAGGGGTTGGACGGCTTGCGCCGCCTGGTGGCCGACTTGCAGATTCGTCGTTTTACGGCTCTTGCCGACTTGCACGATGTGATTCGTACGCAGGTGCTCCGGCTTTGTTTCCGTTGTGCCGGTATTCCGGTGGCGCATTTGCAAAAGAACCGCAGGGCCCGTAAGCGCCTGGTTCGCCGCGAACATAAGGTGTTGAATCCGGTGCCGTCCGTTTTTACCCGTTATGCCGATGTGCTGGAACGGTTAGGTTATCCGGTCCGCCTGGATTTCGATTCTCTTTTCGGTGCGGAGGGAGGCGATCTGTCTCTTTTGCCTGTTGCGGTGGAAGCCAAGGGGGAAAACCGCTGGATCGGGATTGCGCCCTTTGCCGCCCATCGGGGCAAGGTCTATCCTCGCGAACGTATGGAACAAGTGGTGGCTGCTTTGTCGGCATTGCCTTCCGTACGTATCTTTTTGTTCGGAGCCGGTCGTAAGGAGAGTCTTGTTTTTCAGGAGTGGCAGCAGCGTTATCCCCGTACGTTTTCCATGGTCGGTCGGTTGGGTTCCATGCGTAACGAGTTGATATTGATGAGCCATCTGGATGTAATGCTGTCTATGGATTCGGCCAATATGCATCTGGCTTCACTGGTGAATGTCCCGGTGGTGTCGGTGTGGGGAGCTACTCACCCCTATGCCGGTTTTATGGGCTGGAGACAGTCGGAAGATTATGCCGTGCAGACAGATCTGCCCTGCCGGCCTTGTTCGGTATACGGGAGCCGTCCCTGCCTGCGCAAGGATTATGCCTGTATGATGCGCATTGCTCCCGAACAGATTGTAGAACGTGTGGCCGCTGCGGCTCATCTGGAACAGCTATGATCAAGTCGGTTGTCAATCCCCGTTATATGGAATATGCCCCCTTTGTGGAGCGGCTTTCGGAACGTTTCGACAAGGAGGGGCGGATGTTGCATGACGGGCGCAACCGTGTGAAACTTTTTACGGATAAGGACGATACCGGCTATGTGGTGAAACGCTACAGGCGACCGCATCTCTTGCAGCGCTTTATCTATCGGTGGTTTCGTCCGTCGAAGGCGGAGCGGGCCTACCGTTTTGCTTTTCGGTTGGCGGCTCTCGGCATCGCTACTCCCGAGGCTGTAGCCTATTCCGAGGAAAGAGGAGCGCTATTGTTCGGTTACAGCTATTTCATGTCCGCCCGTTGTACCGATCCCTCGCTGTATGCCCCCTTGGTAGAGGCCCCCGAGTTCGACAGGACATTGGCGGTTCGTCTGGCTGCTTTTCTGGTGGAGATGCACGAAAAGGGATTTTTGCACGGTGACTTGAATCTGACGAATATTCTTTACCGTACATTGCCCGGCGGACAGGTGCGGTTTACGGTGATAGACACGAACCGTTCCCATTTCAAGAAAGCGCCTTCGCAAACGGATTGTCTGCAAAATCTGGTCCGCCTGACCCACCGGCACGAGCTTATGGAGTTTGTCGTTCGGGAATATGCCCGTTTGCGCGGTTGGGAGGCCGGGGCGGTGTGGCACGAAGTGCAGGGGCGGTTGCGCCGGTTTGAACGGAAGGAAGCCCGGAAGAAAAAATTGAAACGTAGACTAGGAAAATGAGAAAACTGTTTTATTTCATCATATTCGGCACCTGGTATCTTATTTCCTTGTTGCCGTTGCCGCTACTTTATGTCCTGTCGGATATGCTTTTCCCTGTTGTCTATTATATAATAAGGTATCGGCGGAATACGGTGCGTGAGAATCTGGAAATGTCATTCCCGGAGAAGACATTGGAAGAGAAGCGTGCCATCGAGGAAAAATTCTATCATTTCTTTTGCGATTATATCGTGGAGACCATCAAGTTGTTCTCCATTTCCGGCAAGGAGATGAAGCGCCGCATGGTGTTCCGGGGGCTGGACAAGGCCACGGAAGACCTGCTGAAGGGCGATTCGTCGTTTGCCTTTCTCTATCTGGGTCATTATTGCAACTGGGAATGGATCTCGTCTCTGGCCCAGCAAATGCCCGGTCAGGTGCATTGCGGGCAGATCTATCATCCCTTGCGTAATTCGGCCTTCAACCAGCTTTTTTTGCGTCTGAGGGGGCGGTTCGGCGCCGAGAGCATTACCATGAGTAATACCTTGCGTCGTATACTCGATCTGAAAAGAAAAAATCAGAAAACCATGATCGGTTTTATTTCCGATCAGTTGCCCAAATGGCCCAGTATCCATTTCTTTACGCCTTTCCTTCATCGGGAAACAGCCGTTTTCACCGGCGCCGAACAGATCGGTCGCAAGGTGGGAGCCGTTTACTATTTTCTGGATATTGAACGCCCGCGCCGGGGGCATTATGTATGTACGTTCCGGCCTTTGCAGGCGGTGGAAACACCGGACGGAAAGTACGGGTTGACGGTAGCCTTTATGAATGAACTGGAAAAGATGATACGCCGGCATCCCGAATACTGGCTCTGGACGCATAAACGCTGGAAACGAACCAAGGAAGACTATATGGCCGTGGCCGAAGAAGAGGCGGATCCGCAGATGCGCCTGACACGGTTGATGCAGCAGGAATGGTTGCGCGAACATGCCAAGGACTATCAGTAAGCATTTTAAAAAGAAGGCAGTATGATGAATAAAACAGACGTAAAGCATATTCTGGTGATTCGTTTCCGCAGAGTGGGGGACTCGGTGCTTTCCACCGCGCTTTGCAGTAGTCTGAAACAGACGTTTCCCGCTGCGCGGATAGACTTTGTAATCAACAAGGGGATTCATACGCTGTATGAGAACCATCCCGATATAGACCGGCTCTTCATCTTCGACGATCGGGAGAATCATAGCATGCCGTTGTATCTGAAAAAGGTGTGGCGCATTGTACATGATACGCATTATGATGTGATTATCGACATGCGGACTACGTTTAAAACTCTTTTCTTCAGCCTGTTCTCCTTGCATACGCCTTTCCGTATCGGGCGCCGGAAACCTTATTCCGCCGGCATTCTTACCCACCGGCTGGATCATCTGGTCGATACGTCTGTCGACAGGGTGCGGCAAAACCTGCTTCTGATGGAGCCGCTTGCCGCATTGGCTCCTTTGCATCGCACCGAGGTGTTCCGGCTTTATGTGACGGACGAACGCAGGGAGCGGTTTCGTTGTTACATGGAGCAGCAGGGAATCGATTTCTCCCGTCCCGTAGTGATGGCCACCGTCACGGCACGTCTGGTGTATAAAGTATGGGACAAGGAGCGTATGAAAGAAATCCTGCGGCGCATGATTGCCGATTTTGATACACAGATCATCTTTAACTTTGCCGGAGCGGAGCGCGAAATGGCCTTGCAGTATCAGCATGAGTTGGGCGATGATCCGCATATCTTTACCCAGGTGGAAGCCCGCAGCCTGCCCGACCTGTGTGCTTTGCTGACCCATTGTGATTTTTTCTTCGGCAACGAGGGCGGTCCGCGCCATATAGCGCAGGCCTTAGGCATACCGTCGTACGCCATCTTCCCGCCGAATATATGGAAGGGCGTCTGGCTGCCCGGTCGGGACGACCGTTATCAGGGCATCAGCCCCGACGATTTCATGCCTTATGCCGAGCAGAAGGCGGCGGGCATGGACTATGCGGCGCGCTTCAACCTGGTCACGGTCGACCGCGTGTGGGCCGGGCTGCGTCCGATGTTGCAACGTTTCCTGAAACAGCATGCTGCCACGGAATAGGTCTTTTATGTGCGGTGGCGTAACGACAGCGAAAGGGCTTCGCCGCGCCACAGCACCGGCAGGATATACCATTTGTGGGGTTTGCACAGGACGATTAGCAGATTGACAAGCCGGTACAGCGTGGCGGTCGTCAGCCCGTGATATTTGCGGTAGCAGTACATGCGTGATATATACATCTCCCGTATGGTGGCGGAACGTATGCGGCGGGTGCTCTGTTCGTGCAGATGCGAGAAACGGCATCCGGGATAGACCACGCTGTTCCATCCTTTCTTTCGTAGCCGGGAGCAGATGTCAAACTCTTCGTAATAAAGAAAAAGATTCAGGTCGAAGCCGCCGGCTTTCCAGAACTTGTCAGCCGGAAACAGCATGAAGCAGCCGTTGATCTGCGTTGCGGCGAAAGGGTGTGTGTAGTGTTGGTGCTTGCGCCGGGGATAGCGTGCCGGGAACAACCATTCCAGCGGCCGGTTGCCCAACAGTTCGATCCAGATGCCGGGCGCATGGTCGAACGAGGGCACTATCCGGCCTTCTCCGTCGTATTGCTGCGGCGTGATGACACCCGTTTCGGGATGTTGGTGCAGATAGGTGCACAGCGGTGTCACGCAATCTTCCGTCAGGTAGACGTCACTGTTCAGGAAACAGAGGTAGTCGCCTTTTGCCGCATAGGCTCCCAGCATGTTGCCGGCTCCGAATCCCGTGTTCATTTTGTTCACCATCAGGCGTACCGTCGTTCCCGTCGCTTTTTTCAGTGCCTCCCGGTCGTCGGGGCGACTGTCGTTGTCCACTACAATGATTTCGTAGCTTTCTGCCGGTATGTGCCGGCGGATGGATTCCACACACCGTTCGGTCAGTTCGTGCGTGTTATAGTTCAGAATGATGAAAGATACCATGATCGTGTTTCTTTAAATGTTGGATAATGCCGTTGATTGGGCAGGCTGCTTCACGGCATTGCTTTAAATAACGAATTTGCTATTGTCTGCGCCAGTTTCACGGGTACGGCATTTCCCAGTTGTCTCATCGCCTCCGTCCATGAACCTGTTATCAGGTAATCGTCGGGAAATGTTTGAATGCGTTTGGCTTCCAATATCGTATAATAGCGCGTCTTTCCGTCGGCATATCTTATCATGTTCTCACCTCCGGGAACTCCGTGGTTTCCGGCTTTTATTGTTTTCGACGGCTGGTCGATGTCGCTGCCCGTATGTCCGGCATATTCTCTTGCACCTTCCCGCAAGGTGTGCTCCAGGCCATATTCCGTAGTGTTCGCAGGTTCCGGCAATTCTTTCAACGCGTCGCGCACGGTCTGCCAGGCGGCAGAGGAGGGCCTGCACAGGCCGTAATGCCGGCGCAGCCGTTCTTTTTCCTTGTTCATGATGAACATATCTTGTTTGCTGGGTTCAATGTTGTGCCTGTTCCAATAATCACCGCTTACGTATTTGTCCCAGGCCAAAGCCTCTTCGGAATGGGTCTCTTTGGGAAAACTCCATGAAATATTCAGGTCGTTACGGATTCCCACGATGATTACCCGTTCCCGTTTTTGCGGTATGCCGTAGTCGGCGGCATTTAACAGGCGGAAGACAACATTGTATTTCAGTCCTTGGTAGTGTCCTTCCGTATGGATACGTTCCAGTGTGGAGAGGTTCTCTTTCCAGTCGGATGATTGTAACGGTACTTCGGGGTAGGTCAATTGCAAGATGATGAAATTGAAATACTCCGCAAAAGATTTCCGTAGCAGTCCTTTGACGTTCTCAAAAAGAAACGCTTTGGGTGTCAGTTGGCGGATGGCCGAAATGGCATACGGAAACATATCGCGTTTGTCATTGTACCCTTTGGCTTTGCCCCCCAGCGAAAAAGGCTGACAAGGAGGGCCGCCTGCAATAAGGTCGATATGGCGGTAATCGGAAAATGGGAATGTGCGAATATCCGTTTCGTAAACGAGGTCGGGAGCGTAGTTTTTTCGCAATGTATTGCAGGCGGCGCGGTTCCACTCAACGAATGCGCAATGTCTGGCCCCTGCGAGCTCCAGTCCTTTGGCCAGTCCGCCGGCTCCCGAAAACAACTCAAGACTATTCATCATGATGCTTGTTGAAAAAGAGACTTATTTTATTTTCTATTAGGGGAAGGGCATGTGCCTCTCCGCAGCAGTGGTCTGCCCATGTTCTGCCGGGGTGTAAGACGTCCCAATCGGATCTGGCTTGATTGTATCTGCCTCTTCCGGGGTCGTGATTGCCGAATCCGTCTACCGCACAGTTCCATATAGGTGTGTAATATCGGATGAGTGCGGCTTCGACCGTGCCAATCAAGTTTCTGCTTTCATTTTCCAGTATCATGAACCGGCAATGGAAATCGGGCAAATCCAGGTTCCGGCACTGGGCGATGCTTTGCGTGTGTTCGCAGAGCCGTCTGTATAGTTCATTTCCGCTGTCGTTGCCCGTGCGTGCTTGTCTCCATCCCCTTGATACGGCTTTACCTACATATATGGGGTGTGAGAATTCAAGCCTGTTTTGCTTGTATAGCTCTCTGTAGTAGGGGCTTTCTCCGACATAATACAGCGCATACACTCCTGTGCCCGTGAATTTGATCGGAGGAGGTAACCGGTGTACGGGAGTACCGTTGAAAAACCGAATAGTGTCCTTGATGATTTCTTCAAATGCTTCCGATCGAAAAACATGTTTTGAACGGTCGAATGGATGGTTCATGTATGATCTGCTGTAAATGGTACTCGAAAATGTAGTCGCATACAAAAGTAATTCATTTTTGACGGAATCAAGCGTATGTTATCAAATAAATGGTATACGAGCGATGAGATGAACTGTTTTTTCTTTCGAACAGAACATCGTATTATTCGTTTTTCCCGTCGATTTTCCGTAAGTTTGTCTGCGAAACTATGGGAAGTAGCTATGAAATTGATAACTTTATCGGGAGGGCTGGGCAATCAGATGTTCCAGTTTGCGCTTTATCTGCAACTGAGAGCGACGGGACAGTCCGTATTTTTATATAAAAACAAGATTATGCGGCATCGCGACCACGGCGGTTACGATCTGGAACGCTTGTTCGGGGTGGAGAGCCGTTGCGGCGGGTTGTGGCTCACACGGCTCCTGCTGTGTCCGTTTTGGGGGACTTTGCTGAAGCATCTGCTTTTTCCTTGCAAACTGCGTGAGCGGAAGTTGTATGATTATTCGGCGTATGCGGAGCGGCTGATGAATCCTTCCCGGCTCGGGGTGCATCTGGTGGGCTATTGGCAGAGCGAGCGTTTCTTCCGGGAGGTGCAGGCGGAAGTGAGACGGGTGTTTGCTTTCGACGAGGCGATGGTGAGCGGGCGGAACCGCAGTCTGGCAGCCGGGATGAGGCAGGAAAATGCGGTGTCGCTTCATGTGCGGCGCGGCGATTACGTGACGACCGGCTTCTCGTGGATGTACGGCGATATCTGTACGACGGACTACTACCGGCGGGCCGTGGAGTATATGGCGGGGCGGGTGGTGCATCCCGTGTACTATGTCTTTTCGGACGACCCGGAATGGGTGCGGACGCATCTGCCCTTGCCGGAAGGAGCGGTGACGGTAGACTGGAACAACGGGCGCGACAGTTGGCAGGATCTGTATCTGATGAGTTGCTGCCGGCATCACATCGTGGCCAACAGTTCGTTCAGCTGGTGGGGTGCCTGGCTGGGCACGCAGGCCGACACGTGCGTGGTGGCTCCCGCTCAATGGGTGCATCATATGGAAGCCCCCGATGCGGCCCCTTCCTCCTGGGTGCGTTTGTGATATTTCATGTGCCGGGCGGATAAAAGGGATAGGATGAGGAACGGGAAAGCCTACCGCCGGCAGGCGAAATAGAAATCAAATCCTGTTTTTTATAATTCATGCTTTGTTTTTCACAAACGACGGTGCTATGGGTGGAGAACAAATCGTGGTGTGCAGTTTGCCCGGGCCGGACATGGACTTCCGTGGCGGAAAGTGCCGTTTTATGACGAAGAAAGACGGGGAGCGTTCGTGTATGATCGTAACCGTGCGTGTGTGCCGGCTGGTGTAAGGCGGCAGGGAAGATGCGTGATTGTTTCTATTATTCCGTTAAAAAGCAGTCTGTTTGAAGAAAAAGCCTGTTTCGCTGTGGTTTTTTCATGGTGAACGGCGTCTAACGGATAAAACAAATTATAATTGATGGATAATGAATGCACAACAACAAGACTTTGAACGGATGGTACGCTTCGAAAAGGCAACGGTGTATTCGGTGTGCCTGATGTTTGCTTCGTGCAAGGCCGATGCCGACGACCTGTTTCAAGAGGCTTTGATTAACTTGTGGAACGGATTCTCCCGGTTCAGGGGCGACAGCACGCAACGCACATGGGTCTATCGCGTCACTCTGAATACCTGCCTGTCTTCCGACCGCAAGAAGAAGCGCCGGGCTGCCGTCGTGCCGGATCTCCGTCCGTCTGTTTTTTCAGACGACGATACCGTCGGTCGTCAAACCCGGCTTCTGCACGACCGCATACGGCGGTTGGAACCCTTTGACCGCGCGATTGTCCTCCTTTGGCTGGAAGACCTTCCCTACGAAGAAATCGGGGCCATTGTAGGTCTGAAAGCAAGGGCGGTGGGCATGAGACTTTTACGGATACGTGAGAAACTAAAAACAACCAATAAATATGAATAACAATTCTAACTCTTCTTCAATGAACACGCTTGATGAAATGCGCGACGAGATGAAAAAACTGCGGGAGGCTCTTGCCACTCAGCAACTGATTGGCAATCGTCTGATGCGGGATGTGATGGTTCGGAAATCGTCTTGGGGATACAGGGCTTTCAAGTTTAAATTATTCTTTTTGCTTCCTTTGGCCGTCTTTGAGCTGTTCAGGCTTAAGTCTTACGGGATGTCATGGTTTTTCGTTATTTCCACCATGCTCTTTATGGCGGTCGATATATGGGCCGACGCCAGATCTCAGACGGTAAGGAAAAGTGATTTTTCCATGTTGCCGCTTGTAGAACTGCAAACGAAACTGGTGCGGCAGCGACATCGCCGGAGCCTGTATATGATTGCATCCGCTTTCTTTGGCGCCGGATGGATGGTTTGGTTGGGCTACGAATTGTCGTTGTGCAGATTGGATCTTTTTGTAGATCTCGGTTGGGGGATCGGTTCGATTGTGCTGCTTGTCGGCTTTTCCCTGGGAATGGGCTTATCCTTGTGGTGGTACAGGAAAATGCAACGTATAGATGCGGACATTATCGCTGAAATCAACGATTTGAAAAGCGAATCCTGAAAGAAAAGGGCAATGACAGAAAGCAGAGACAGACATTAAGGCTTGTCTCTGCTTTTTTGTATCGGATAAGATGGCGGTCTGTCAGATCGTATACCCCTCCCGGCGCAGAATCTCCTGTATCTGTCGGGCGCGGACGTCCCACGGGGCATGGCGGCGGGCTGCTTGCAGGTTGCGGTCGACCAGTGGCTGATAGTCGCCGATGTGTTGCAGTATCCGTTTGAGCTGTTCGGCCGGTGCCGATGTGTCGACTTCTATGACTGGGTTATAGCCCAACAGGTCGGTCAGTTCGGCGGGAGCGCGCCCCACGATGAGGCTTCCGCTCAGCATGGCCTCCCAATAGCGTTGGGTAAGGGTCTCTATGCCGCCGGTCTGCGCCGGATGGGTGTCGCAGGCGGGAAACGAAATGATGATTTTAGTGTCGGGCATGGCCTTCACCATGTCTTCCGTCCGTTCGAAAGCCAGTTTGCGAAGACTCCCGTCGGCGTCGTACTCGTTGGCCAGGTAGTTTTTTATCTCCCCGCTCCGGTGCAGTGCTGCCAGCACCGGGTGATAATCGGCTTTTTGCCGCCCCAGTTCGTACACGTCGTACCGGCGTTCCGTCAGCGGCTTTCCGGCATGGAATCCCGACGGGTCTATGCCTTCCGCTATCCAGAGGGCTTTGACATCCGGCAGTTCCCGGCTCAACCGTTCGGCGGCCTGGCGGGCGGTGAAGAAACAGATGCGGCACTTCAGCAGACGGATGGCCCGTACCTGCTTTTTCCAGCCCCGGGGCCAGGAGTCCCAGAACAGCGGGATGATCTCGGCGTGCAGGGCTTCCGGCATGGCGTCGCGCAGCAGATGGCGCCCGCGTGTGGCCACGACTACAGCTTTCCGGCGGGGCCAAAGCCTGTTTCCGCCGGTCAGCGGGAACAGGGCGGCCAGCGCTTTGGATACCCAGGGCGGGCCTATGGTGCGGCCTGCGGAGGGGACGCCCTGCCGCACCATAGCCTCGGTAAACTGCTGCATGTAGAATTGGAATTCCTTTTTCCGCCGTAGCTTTTCCTTGATGTATACTTTCATGCCTGTGGGTCTGTAGCCGGTAAATATTGATCTACACCGCGTTCGGCCCGCTGTTTGCCCGTGCGGATGGTGTGTTCCAGCATAGCGTGGTTGGCCTCTGCGCGTTCGGTGCTTTTCTCTTTGTGGTAGAGGTGTATGGCCGGTGCCATGAGTTTGGCGTTTTTGCGTTGCAGCCCGATGTTGAACAGTCTTTGTACAAATTCCGAGTCTTCGTAGCCCCAGCCTTCGAAGGCTTCCTCAAAACCGTTCACCCGCACGAAGTCGTTTTTCCAGAAGGCCATGTGGCAGCTACGGGCGTTGCGCAGGCCGCTGTGTCCTTTCAGCAGGCGGTGCAGTCCGGGGACGCGCAGCAATACCAGCCGGCGACTTAGTCCGGCCGACCAGATGTGCAAACGGGCGTCGAGCGTCCGGCACCGCCGGCGGGTGGCGGCCTCCTGAAGGCGGGCCCGGCTGCCGGTGACGAAGCGTCCCGGGCGCATCAGCCGGATGTGGTCGGCAACGAAATGGGGAGTCAGCACCATGTCGCCGTCGATCAGGATAATGTAGGTGCCCCGGGCGCGGGCGACAGCTTCGTTGCGGGCCTTGGCCACACGGAATCCCCGGTCGGGAATCCAACTGTGTATCAGCGGCACGGGCAGCAATGTCCGGTAGCGGTCTATCATCCGGCGGGTGTCATCGGTCGAACCGTCGTCGGCCACGATCACCTCGCCGGGCAGCGTGCGTTGCAACCCTACGCTTTTCAATACAAGCTCCAGAAACGGAGGGTTGTTGTAGGTGGTGATTACCAGTGATATGCGTGGATCTATGGGGCGGGATTCGGAGGGCTGTTTCATGGGTCAGTGAATGAGGTTTCCGGGATTCATTTTTTTGTATTTGCTGCGCTTGAACCCTTTCATGAACAGAAGGTACATGCTGCGCCAGGTGGCGTAATGGTTCAGGAGCATATAGCGTTTCAACCGCAGGCTGAGGCTGTAAGGGCGGATGGGCACGCCGTCGTATTCGCGGATGCAGGTGGCCACTTCGTCGCGCCAGGCACGCACCTGTTCGTTTTCGGGTAACAGGCAGAGATGGTTCAGGTAGTGGACACCTTTCTTTACCACGGTGTTCAGTCCCGTTATGCCGTATGCCTTTTCCAACAGTTGGGTCTCTTTGTAGAACAGCCGGAAGCCGGCCAGCTCTTTCCGGGCGTCGAAACCGCCGTGCATCAGACTGCCTTCGTGCTGGATATAGCGGTAAAGCGGCTGAGGGCATAGGGCGATGCGCCGGGCGGCATGGAAGTAATAGGGCAGGGTGGCGTGATCCTCGAACGGCTGCGACCGCATGGGTACCTGTAGCAGTATCTCGCGGCGAAACAGTTTGTCCCATAGCGAATAGCCTATTCCCTCCCGCCGGTGCATCCGTAGCAGGGCCTCCCGGGGCGTAAGCTCCGTCACCTGTGTGCCGGGCGGGAAGATCGGCCAGTGGCGTCCGTCCTCGTAAGCGTAGAAAGCATTGCAACAGGCTATGTCAGCCTGTGCCTGCATGGCTGTCCGATACAGGGTGGCGTAGAGTTCCGGTTCGGGGAGGTCGTCGCAGTCGGTGAAGCCGATCCAGCTGCCGGTTGCTGCCTCGATACCCCGTTGGCGGGTATCGCCTGCGCCGCTGTTTTCCGGCATCCGCAATACGCGGAAGCGCGGGTCGCCCGCGCAGATGCGGGTGCATTCCTCATAAGAACCGTCGGTGGAACAATCGTCTACGAAGAGAAATTCCAGCCGGGGATAGGTCTGTCGGCACAATGCCTCAAAGCAGCGCCGGACATACGGACGGGCGTTGTATACGGGAATGATGATGCTGAGTAGCGGACAAGACATGGGTTGGGACATCCGGTTTATGCGTTGTGATGGGTGGACCGGCTGCGCCCGGACAACAGATGATGGAACAATGATTTGAAAGTGTTGCGCAGGATTTTCCAGTCTCGCTCTACGGGTGATTCTTTGGTGAAAGCCTGTAAAATTTTCTGTTCCAAAGGATCATTGCCCCATAGGGCCTCGCGGATGCGGGGCGGGAAGAGGCCTTCGATGGCCTGTTTCCGTTCGGCCTCGTAGCGTTCGCGGTTTTGAGGCTGCGAGGAAATCCCCGTCCGGTCGTAGCATGCCACCGGGTAGTCCAACGGTTGGTAGCTGCGGTTCTGCAAGAGAAGCTCGAAGACCATCTGTTCCCAATCAGAAATCAAGCGGTATTCTTCTTTATAAGGTCGTGCCCGGAGCAGTTCGGTGCGGATAAAAGTAGCCTGGTGCGACATGGGCGTGCGCAACAGCGTGTGGGCCGATATGCGCTGCGGTGGCGGCACCCGGTGGTATTCGTGAAGAGTGGCCAGATGGCCGGTGTAGAAATCGGCATCTGTCAGTAGCGGGAGTGTTCGTTCCACGATGTCGGGGCCGAAAAGACGGTCGCCGGAGTTCAGGAACAGGCACCAGGTGCCCCGCGCTGCCTGCACACCTTTGTTCATGGCATGGAAGATGCCTCTGTCCGGCTCGCTTACCCAATAGTCCAGCCGGTCGGCGTACGAGGCGATCAGCTCCCGGCTGCCGTCGGTGCTTCCGCCGTCGATGACGATGTATTCAAAATCGGCGGTAGTCTGCGTACGCACGGATTCGAGTGTGCCTTGCAGACCGTCCCGGTTGTTGTAATTGATGGTGATGATGCTGATTTTCATTTCTTTGTAGGGAAGAAAAAATAAATAATGCCGGTTATTTCATGGCGGCCAGATCGTCGTAAGACGTTTGCAGCAGCGCCTTGCCCCGTTTTTCCCGCAGGCCGTTGTCCGACGGTTCGCATACCACCGCTTTTTGTTGGGCGTTGTCGAACACCGTCACACCGGTGCTGTCGGCAAACAGGAATCCGTCGGCAAAAGTCGTGTAAGCGAAAGGATACGTGTAGTTTTTCGAGAGCACGTTGCGACTGTATGGGAAATCTTTGTGCGGCAGTCCCAGTTGCGAAAGCAGTGTGGCGGCCATATCGCTTTGGTTCATCAGCGTGTGGATGACGCGCGGTTGGCGTATGGCCCCCCCCAGCCATAGCATCGGGGCATGAAAGAAGGCGGGGTCGGTATAGAATGTGTTGTACAGGAAACCGTGGTCCGGCAGGCAGATGACCAGCAGATTGTCCCAGGCCGGCAACTGTTTGAGGCGACTGATGAAACGACCCAGACAATGGTCGGTGTAGGCAAAGGCGTTCAACCGTTCGTCTTCCAGCCGGTGGTACGGTACGTCGAACGGCTCATGGCTGCTCAGCGTGAGGAGGACGGAGTGCCACAGTCGGTCGACCGGTCGTTGTCGGATGGTCTCATACAGCCGTTCGAAGGTGATGCTGTCGTTGGCGCCCCAGGCCGAGGAAGTGCGTTCGCTCAGACTGAACCCTTCGTCGCCGGTGATGCGGCTGTAACCCATGCTGTGCAGGTAGCTCTTCATGTTGGTGAAGTTGATGTCGCCTCCGTACAGGAAGTCGGTGGCGTAGCCTTGGCGTAACAGGGTACGGGCGATGGAGGGCAGGGCCTGGCTCTTGGCCGGCAGTTTCATGATGGAGGTGACGGGGTAACTCAGGTGGCCGCTCAACGTGCTTACGGTGCCTCGGTCGGTACGGAAACTGTTGGCGTAGAAGCGGTCGAAGAACACTCCTTCGCGGATGAGCCGGTTGTAGTTGGGCGACACTTCGGGGGCACCTCCCAACGCTTCGATGAACATGCCGCCGTAGCCTTCCATGAGGATGACCAGCACATGGGGACGCGAGGTGCGGAGCAGGGTGTCGGCGACGTCTTCTGTGTCGGTCGGATAAAGCCCGGCAAACAGGGCGGCCCGCTCTTCTTCAGGGAGATAGTCGTATTTGGAAGCGAAATCCTCCGACTTGCTGAATGAGGAAAGCACGCTGAAAGCCGGGTTTACGGCGGAGTGGTTCAGGAAAGGATGCTCGCTGAAATACGCATGCCCCACGTTCATGGTGGACTCTCCTACGCCTCCGCGAATCAGCAGGAACAGAACACCGCCTGTGAGCACCATGCCGACATGGCGCAGCACGTTACGCTCCATGCCGACAACGGGTAGGGGGGAGAAGGAGGAGGGGGTGAGACGGCAGGCCAACCAAGCAAGCAAAGCTGTGAGCAGCAGTGCAACGAGGGTACGGATGATCACGTAGCCGGTGGAAACGCTGGCCAAGGCCTGCGTGGGGTCGTCGATGTAATTGAGAATCGTGGCGTCGAGCTTGAATTTCCAGAAAGCATACAACGAGGTGTCTATTACGACGATGGTGGCAAACAGTAACGCGACTATTATATAATAAGGTGTAAGGAGGCGGCGCAGTTTCAGTCCGCCGATCAGTAGGCTGGTCCAGACCAAGAGAAAGGGGACGGCCAGCAAGTAACCGGTGGTGGCAGCGTCCATAGGCAATCCGTGGAGCACCACGTCCACCATTTCCGAAAGGCCGAACGAAAAGCCCGTTTCGAGCGCCGTGGCTCGGTTGCAGAGCATGAAGACGGGTTTGGTCAGTGCGAAAGCACACAAATAAAGAAGAAACAGACGGATAAGGAAGAAAAAACGTTGTTTCATGGCCTATAACTGTTGCATGTCGTTCAGGTGCTTGTAATACCCCGCTGCGGCCAGCAGGCTTTCGTGTGTGCCTTTTTCCACTACTTCGCCGTCGCGCAGCACATAGATCTCGTCGGCGTGTTTGATGGTCGACAGCCGGTGGGCGATGGCGATGGTCGTGCGGCTCTTCATCAGTCGTTCCAGGGCTTCCTGTACCAGTCGTTCCGACTCGGTGTCGAGGGCCGATGTCGCTTCGTCGAGTATCAGGATGGGCGGGTTCTTGAGGATGGCCCGGGCAATGCTGATGCGCTGGCGCTGGCCGCCCGACAGCCGGCATCCCCGGTCGCCGATGTGCGTGTCGTAGCCCAGCTCGCTTTCCATGATGAAGTCATGCGCATTGGCTATCCGCGCCGCTTCCATGACCTGTTCCAAGGTGGCGTTTTCCACACCGAACGCGATGTTGTTGAAGAACGTGTCGTTAAACAATATGGCCTCCTGATTGACGTTGCCGATGATGGAACGCAGGCTGTGCAGGCTGTAGTCTTTCACGTTGATGCCGTCGATCAGGATCTCGCCGCCCGTCACGTCGTGATAGCGCGGCAGCAGATCCACCAAGGTGGACTTGCCCGAACCGGACTGTCCCACCAGCGCGATGGTTTTTCCTTTTCCGATGGTGATGCTGATGTCTTTCAGCACTTCACGTCCCGGTGTGTAACTGAAACGGATGTTCTTGAATTCGATTTTGTCTGTAAGGGTGGTGATAACGGCCGGTTCGGCTTTCTCTTTGATGGGATTCTCGGCTTTCAGAATTTTGTCGATGCGCTCAATCGAGGCCAGTCCTTTGGGAATGTTGTAACCGGCTTTGGAAAATTCTTTCAACGGATTGATGACGCTGTACAGAATCACCAGGTAAAAGATGAACGTGGGGGCATCGATGGGCGAATGGTCGGAGAAGATCAGTGTGCCGCCGAACCAAAGTACCAGTACGATGATGCAGGTGCCCAGAAATTCACTGACCGGATGCGCCGACGACTGGCGGATGGCTACCCGGTTGCAGGTGTCGCGGAATTCGTTGCAGCAGGTGGCGAACCGCTCCGACATTTTGTCTTCGGCAATAAAAGCCTTGATGATACGCAGTCCGCCCAAGGTCTCGTCGAGCTGCGACATGGTGTCGCTCCATTTGTTCTGAGCCGTCAGCGACTGCTGTTTCAATTTGCGCCCGATGGATCCCATGATCCACCCCAATAAAGGAATGACAATCAAGGTGAACAAAGTGAGTTGCCAACTGATGAAAATCAAGGTGGAGAAGTAGATGACAATCAGGATCGGGTTCTTGATCAGCATGTCGAGCGAACTGGTGATGGAGTTTTCCACCTCACCTACGTCACCGCTCATACGGGCGATAATGTCGCCCCGGCGTTCGGTCGACATAAACGAGAGCGGCAGGCGCACCACTTTGTTGTAGAGCATGATGCGGATGTCGCGTACAATACCGGTCCGTAGCGGGACCATGATGGCGGAAGAAGCAAAGTAACAGGAGGTTTTGAGCAGGGTAGTGAGCGAGAGGAACAACCCGATGAAGAGGACCGTCAGCGCATGGCCGTATTCGGAGATCAGCACCGTGGTGTAATAATACATATTATTGATGGCGATGTCTTTGAAGGAACCGGGACCGTCCCATGCCATAAACCGGTACATGCGTTCTTCCATACCGAAAAGCAGATTCAGCATCGGGATCAGCGACGTAAAGGAAAAGATATTCAACAGGGCGGAAAGCAGGTTGAACAAAATGGCCAGCAACATATAATTTTTATACGGCAGAGCGAACCGTTTCATTACTAGCAGGAATTCTTTCATAGTCGTTTGTTTGTTTCTTTATGAACGGTATGTGTTATTTTCGTCCGAAATCGGCCGGGACCTCTCCCCACAGGCCGGTCTCCCATTTCAGCACGGGAGTGGACCAGGAATGGGTCTGCAACCATTGCTCGGCACGTTCGATCAATCGGAACAACTCCTCCGTACGGGCGTCCCGTTGCAGTTTGGTCTTGCATTTCTTCTGCTTCACCCAACTGATGGCATTGCGGCTGTCGCTGTAGATGCTCATCGCCAGTTTCTTTTGTTCCAATAAGGCCAGCGCGTGGACAATGGCCAGAAATTCACCGATGTTGTTCGTCCCGAACATCGGTCCGAAGTGAAAAACCTGTTCGCCAGTGCGCAAATAGACGGCACGGTATTCCATCGGTCCGGGATTGCCGCTACATGCCGCATCTACCGCCAACGCTTCGGCTTTCACAGCGGGTGGGAGCGGCAGAACGGTGTCGTGACGGTCGTGCGGAACGTCCTGTAGGGGAGCCGTTTGTTTTTCGGCAGAGGCGGAAGTCCTTTTTCTTATGTAAAGATAAGGAGAGGAGCCGTACGCCTTTTCCGCTTCTTCCCGTGTGTCGAACGATTTGTATACGGCCCCTTCGAATCCGTTGATCTGTAGTTTGCAGTCGGTCCAAGAAGTATAGATGCCGGGTTCCACACCGTTCCATACCACATAGAACTTCTTTTTCCCCATGCCGGTCGTTTACATTCTTTCCGGTACCTCGATACCCAACAGCCCCATGCCCAGTCGGATGATTTTTCCTGTACAGGCCGACAAAGCCAGGCGGAAGAGCTTTTTGTGAGGATCCTCCTCGCGCAGGATACTGAAGTCATGGTAGAACTGGTTGTATTCCTTCACCAGATCGTAGCAGTAATTCGCTATGCAGCTCGGGTTATAGTCGCTACCGGCCTGTTTGACGGTCAGGGCAAAATCGGATAGCATCTGAATCAGTCCGATTTCCTTCTCACTGAGCGAGATGTCGGTCGGTAAAGTGTCGGGAACGGTAAGCCCGGCTTCGGACGCTTTGCGGAGGATGGAACGGATACGGGCATACGTATACTGTATGAACGGTCCCGTGTTGCCGTTGAAGTCTATACTCTCTTCCGGGTTGAACAGCATGTTCTTGCGGGCATCCACCTTCAGAATGAAATATTTCAAGGCGCCCAGCCCCACGATGCGGGCTATTTCCCGTGCCTCTTCCGGGCTGACGTCCGTCAGTTTGTTGATTTTATCTTCAGACATCTTTCCGGCCGTCTCGATCATTTCGGCCACCAGATCATCGGCGTCTACCACGGTGCCTTCGCGGCTTTTCATCTTTCCGTTGGGTAGTTCCACCATGCCGTAAGAGAAGTGTACCAAGTCTTTACCCCACTCGAATCCCAGTTTGTCCAACAGGATGGAGAGCACTTGGAAGTGGTAGTTCTGTTCGTTGCCCACCACATAAATCATTTTGTCGATCGGGAAATCCTGGAAACGCAGTTTGGCGGTACCGATGTCCTGCGTCATGTATACGGAGGTACCGTCGGAACGCAGCAACAGTTTCTCGTCCAGTCCTTCCCGGGTGAGGTCGGCCCATACCGAGCCGTCCTCCTTACGGAAGAAAAAGCCTTTAGACAGTCCTTCCATCACTTTCTCTTTCCCTTCCAGGTAGGTGTCCGATTCATAGTAAATCTTGTCGAATCCCACACCCAAGGCTTTGTAGGTGACGTCGAATCCCGCATATACCCATTCGTTCATCCGCTGCCAGAGGGCACGCACTTCGGGGTCGTTCTGTTCCCACTTCACAAGCATTTCGCGCGCTTCCTTGATGAGCGGCGCTTCGTTCTTGGCCTCTTCTTCGCTCATCCCTCCGGCCATGAGTTCTTTGATTTGTTCCTTATAATGCTTGTCGAATGCCACGTAGTAGTTGCCGATCAGGTGGTCGCCTTTGATGCCTGTGCTTTCCGGCGTCTCTCCGTTGCCGTACTTCAGCCAGGCCAACATGCTTTTGCAGATATGGATACCTCTGTCGTTCACAATGTTTGTTTTCACTACCCGGTTACCATTGGCTTCCATTACGTTGGCCAGCGCCCAGCCCAGCAAGTTGTTGCGTACGTGCCCTAGGTGCAAGGGTTTGTTGGTGTTGGGCGAGGAATATTCAATCATCACGAGCGGCGATTGTTCGGTAGGGAGTGTGATACCGTAATGCTCGTCGCGGTGGATGGCGGTGAGCAATTCCACCCAGCAGGCAGGCGCAACGGTCAAGTTAAGGAATCCCTTTATCACGTTGTATCCGGCGATGACGGAAGGCAG